>Ga0180434_10003458_pt1 | contig 20089 bp, 28 predicted proteins | sample SS_ome_7_FD_132453 | JGI IMG/M metagenome (GOLD analysis project Ga0180434, IMG submission 132453) | Hypersaline lake sediment archaeal communities from the Salton Sea, California, USA - SS_1_D_2 metaG | ecosystem: Environmental > Aquatic > Non-marine Saline and Alkaline > Hypersaline >...
ACGGCTGAGTCCCGAGTTGGCGTAGAACAGTCGGAGGCTCACGTCACGTGAAGTACTACATCATCCCTGCCAAGGATGTCCAAGCCGGCGACGTGATTTTCACGAACAACGGCGACGGCAAGGACATCCAGTTCTGTGGCCGAGTCATCGGCCAGACCGTCCCGAGTTCTCACCCCATGATCACCGAGTGGCGTGTCGAGGTCATGGTTGGGGACGAGTCCGAGGCGCCCGGGACCCATACGACCATCGGGTTCCGGCACAGCACGCTGGTCGGTGTTGCTCGAGAGGATGCTTTCGTCGAGACCGACATCGCAGCCATCCTGGCTGATCTCGACAAAGAGGGCTAAGTGAAGCCGTTTTCTATTTCGCAGTAAGTGGTGTTTTTTCGCTGGTGTCATTCTGAGCTTTGAGGGTCTCGGTGAGATCACCGATCTGACCGTCGATACCCTCAATCTGCTGCTCGATTTTCTCGATCTTCTCCGCGTTGTCGCGTGCGGTGAGTAGGTCCTTCACCGTTCCTTGAAGTCGTTCGATGCGGCGTTCCTGATTCTCGACTCGAGCTGTGAGGGATCGATGAAGCGAGTACAGGAAAATGTCGCCGATGAGCAGAATCCCGACACAGACGGCGAACATCATCCGGAACCAGGACTTCCAACGCTCCCCGTTCGGGCCCGAAAAGGGCCCTGTGGCGTTTTGGTCCTGCGTCGCTTCTTCCTGGGGCGCCTCGAGCTCGGACATGTTGCCAAGGGTTTAGCATAGTCTGGCTATCGAACGTCCCTCTACAGATGCCCCTGGTCCCGCCCATCCCGCCGTTGCCGCAGGTTCCGTTCGATCTGCCGTTCAACGCGACGATCGACAAATCGCACATCCTGGCGTTGCCGCCCGAGGACGATTTTGACGTAATGGCTGTGACCTGTTTTCTCGATTGCCTGATCGTCGAACAGGTCAACCGAGACTGCTGCGACTGGGTCATCATCGCCAACCGCAAGGTCTACTACATCAAGTGGCGCGACGTGCCTCCACGTCCCCCGTGGACCCGACAGGTCTGGGACATCTACAAGCTGATGCCCGACTCCTGCGGCTGCCCGAGTCAGCCCAAAGGTCTCGGTTGGCAGTGGTGCTGGTCCGACGTGATCAAGACGCTGCGCAACGACATCATGCGCAACTGGCAGAACGGCAACCTCTCCGGTAGTGGAGAAACGGTCGTCGCCATCGGCACCAATGCTTTCCAACCCGCCACCCCGGGCATCGCTCAGGTCGGCCCCGTGCTCTACCTCGATGCCAGCGACGCGAGCACGCTGACCCTCACCGGTGGTGCCGTCGAACGTTGGGCGGACAAGAGCACCATGTTCAATGATGCCGTGCAGGAGGTGGCTGGTAACCGACCTACTGTGGCCGCTGCCTCTTTGAACGGGCTGGACACGCTCTTCTTTGATGAGACGCTGGACCAGTTCATGAACGTGCAGCTCAAGGCTCGAGCGGACTGGCACCTGTTCGTCGTGGGTCGCTTCATGGCAAGCGTCCTGAACGCTCGAGGCACCTTCTTCTCGGCCGCAGGGTTTGATGGAACTTTCGGTGGGATCGACGGCAAGATCTACCAGGACAGCTCGGTGCAGCCGGTCGGCACTCCGTTCACGTACATCGACCCGAGTGAGGTGCCGATGGTCGGGACGACGTTGGGCAGCGGCACCTTCGGCATCCTCGAGTGGCGTGAGACTATCTCAGGTACGGGCACCGCAACCATCTCGGTCAACGCCTTCGAGCAGGATGTGTTCTCCGGCAACACGACCGACGATTTCTGGGACCCGACGCGACAGACTTTCGGTGAGCCCGTTCCGCTTCAAGCTGCGGTGGGACGATCGAACTGGGGCGTCAACCCAGCCCGAACGTTCGACTACCTCAGCGGGAACATCGGACAGATCTTGCTGTACCCTCGTGTGCTGGCGGAAGGTGAGCGCATCCAAGTGCTCAACGTGCTTCGTGCAAAGTGGGGCCTGGGAGCCCCTCTACCTTTCCCGCCTAGTCCGTGAAGGACCGGTATAGTCCGAGCATGACCGACGACGAGTTTGCTGATGAAGTTGCGCGCCGCCTGAACCGTTTCATCAAAACGGACGAGATGCGTTCGTTGGCGACGCTGACGAGCTCGTTGGCGCACGTGGGCTACGCGAACGTAGCCCATTTCCTGGGGCAGCTCTGTTTGCCGCACGGCATGACCCAAGAAACTCCTCCCGAAGAGATGGAGAACGTGAAGTTCCTGATGCCCATCATCGATCTCGAGAAGAAAGGGATCAAGGGGTTCCGGACAGCAACAGGCTCAGAACTCCAGCAAGAGGCCGAAAAAGCACAGAAATTCCAGGAAAAGCAAACCGGCCCCGAGGACAAGATCCACTAGGGGTAGAATGAACGAAATGGGCACCGAAAGCGTTTTTTTGATCCGTATCGACGACGCCACCGTTCCGCTGGTGAAGTCGGTTCTGTGCGACGACAAGAGCCAGGAGGCCAAGCGGTTGCGTCGTGCCCTGGCCAACTGGGGGAGCACGACCCTGAGCGTCGGTGATGCTCAGTACATGCAGGATGCTCTGGTCGCCTATGCCAACAACGAAGTGCGCGAAGGATCGGCCACGCACAAGAAGGCCCTGCACTTCGCGGCTGCCCTCGAGGACTGCGTCATCGTGGCTGAGGCTCGAGCCAACGCTTCAAAGGAAGAAGAGCCCAAGTCGATCGTGACCCCGGAGGCCGAGGTGGCTCGTCTCGAGAAGGAGCGCACCGATCGTCTCCGTGACGAGATGCTTCGTCAGGTGTTCCTCGGGGGCCCTCGCAAGAAGATCGACATCTGGGGGAACGTCGTCGAGGACGAGGCGCCGGTCTCGAAGCACGAGTTCCGGAAGATGGCGAAGACCATCTCGAACGAGGACTTCCGTGACGCTCTCCGCAAGGATCTCGAGGACAAGAGGCGTCGAGAGATGGCAACTGCCGGTGGCAGCGCCATGAACTACGAGACGCTGCAGCGCATTCGGTTCAACCGCAAACCCGTCGCAGACGTGGAGGCCGACAAGGTCCTCACGGGTGGCTCCTCCATGAACTACAACGAGGACATGAAGGTCGAGGGCGCCACTACCTTGCTCAAGCAACAGCAGCAGTCGTCTCCGGTGGGTCGGTTGCAAAACGGCGGCGTTGTCGTCGGCACCGTCTCCGGGTTCCGCAACAAGACAAGGTAGTTCGACGTGAAGGTCCCGGACACTGTCGAAGGGGTCCAAGACCCCTACCTCAATCAGTTTGAGCTCTGGGGCGCAGAGGGACGCCAGCTCACTACGGGTTCCGAGGTGCCTTCCGTGGGCATGGCGGACACCTACGCGGTTCAATTCCTCGGGCCCGAGGATGCCAAGCCCATGTTTCTGTGGGTGCAGGAGAACAAGATCACGAACATCATGGCGCTCCAGCCCATCGGCCAGCGTTCGGTGTTCGATCAGCGCGGGACGTACCTCGGGCGTGGGGGTTTTGAGCTCGACCCCATCGTGACCAAACAGCAGTCCCCCGTGGACATCGTCACGGCGATCAAGCAGCAGACGCTTTCCAAGGTTGAGGAGGCTCCGGTTTCGGATCTGGTCGAAGAGCTTCGTAAGGTCCCGATGCCCGAGCAGTCTCTGGCTCTCTCGGACTTGGTCAAAGAGACCGAGTCAGATGAGATCGAGGGAGAAGAAGACAACGAAGTCATCGATCAGATGCTCGCTGAGCTTCAAGAGGAGATGGGGCCTGACCCCGCGCCTCTTCTTCACGTCTTCCACTTGCGCCCCGACTTCAAGCTCCAGATCCCGCTACCGTTGGACCTGACCGAGCGGGAAGCCGAGAGGCTTGCGACGTTCATCCTTTCGTGTCCCTTCTGGCAAGAGAATTGATATGAAGGCTCTGCTCGTCAGCGATTTGCACTTCGAGTTCCACCGGGACAACGGTCGCTCGCTCGTGGACTCGCTGCCGGATGCAGATGTGCTTCTGTGTCCTGGCGATCTGACAAACGCGGCAGGGATCTGGGATGCTCTGTTGCTGCTACTCGAGAAGTGGCCGCACGTCGTCTACACCTACGGCAACCACGAGTTCTACGGGAGCAACATTCCGGCCGTGAAGAAGAAGGTCGCGCGTCTGATCAAACGGCTTCCAAGGTTGGGTGACAACCTTGGTCAGCTTCACGTCCTCGACAATTCGACCTGTGAGATCGAAGGGCGTCGCTTTGTCGGGACTACGCTTTGGTTCCGCAAGGTGATGGGCGGCCTCAAGTACGACCGCATGATGAACGACTTCTCACAGATCGGTAACTCGGAACGGATCTACGAAGAGAACGACGCCGCCGAAGAGTTCCTGCGTGAGACCGTGACCGGTGATGACATCGTCCTCACGCACCACATGCCGGCAGCCGAATCGATCCATCCGAAGTACGAGGGCTCACCGCTCAACCGCTACTTCATGACCGACATGGCGTGGCTCATTGAGCAACGTCAGCCGAAGCTGTGGGTGCATGGGCACACCCATACCTCCACTCAATATCAGTTGGGACATACCCGCGTCGTGTGTAACCCTTTCGGGTATGCGGCCTACGAAGAAAACCCAGAATTCGATCCAAACCTGATCATTGATCTTACAAAGCTTCGACCCGAAGACGACGGCGCATAGCGTAGTAGGCACTCTTTGAGCGCCCTTCCGGGCAGACACCGTCTCGCGCAAGCCCGATCTCGTGCCGCGACCAATGTCGGTGATTCGTTTGGATAGCGCGACCGCTACACCAAATGTCGTACTTGCGCTCCAACTTGAGCGATGCGTCTGCGTACATGTACTCGCCAATAGCCACGGAGTCGGCGTGGCCCAGAGAGAGTTTGAACATCTTCCTAGAACCCTTCTTTTTGCCAGAACCTCCCTTCGCAAGCACGCCTACCTTCTGGCCCACAAGACCGCGCTCGTGGAGACGTTGTACGATGTGTTCGAGAAACTCTTTACATGCGCACACGAGACTCCACTGCAAGCGTTCGTCCCTCCGGTTCACCACGATGCTCATCGAGCCGTCCCCGTCGCTTAGCCCACGTAGGAAATGCGGAAACCATTCTCCATCGCAGCCTTCCGGGATGAACTCGTTGCCTGTCTTGTCCGAGGTAAACCCGAGAGACTTGAGAACTTGGAGCGGCATCCCCGAGAAAGAGATGCGGTAAGAGAATTTTCCTGAGAGTTCTCGACTTTTCCATTTCCGAAGCGGGATCTTCGAGATGGTGTTTCGGTAATGGACTGCCTCGGCGACGAGCCGGATAAGCTCCTGATCGTTGAGTGCAAGATACGCTGCTCCTCCTCGTTCCTCGAGCCAACCGTCCGCTACAAAAAGACCCAGGAAGTACGCCCGGAGTGCTGTCGGCGTAGACAGAAAAAGGGGGTCGTAGGCTGCCTTTAGGTGTCCCCTGGTCCATGCAGACACGGTCTCCACAGAGACACCCAGTTCTGTGGCAACCTCACCGCGTGTTTTTCCGTCGTTACGGAGTGCTATCGCACGGGCTTCGAGCTCGGGGCGTCGAGGACGGGGCACGTAGAGACGTTACCACACATCTCGTGTAGGACAATTGTGGTAAGCTTTCCCGTGGTCCTTTCGGTCTGGATCGTGACGGCAGTCGGACCCGAACCCTCCGTTCACTTCGTCATCGCAGGTTCCTTTGACCGGGCTCAGGATCTGGTCGTTCGACGAACGCACATCCGGGCTGAAAGCCTCAGCGTCGTGAAGCTTCGAGAGGACTTCGCTCCGGTGCCTCAGAGCCTCGCCAGGAAGCCCGGGGTCGAGAGGTACCTCGGCCCCTTGGAGAAGTTCAGCCCGGTTCTGAGGGCCGACTGCTCGTTCTGCCGGGGCACCGGGAAGGTCATCGGCTCGAGGCCGCCTGAGCTGTGCCCGGTTTGTGGAGGCACCGGGCTGAAAACCACGCGGTCTTGAGGCAGAGGGATCAGCAGACGTTCAGCCAAGTAGGCTCTGGGACGCCGTCTGTGGCCTCCTGGGGCTTTTTTACGAAAAAACCGGGTGTAGGTATGTAAAAAGTTCGGGACCTCCGTGCAGAGGGGGAGAGAAGACCCACCATGGCGCTTTACCCGAACCGACGAGCTGGAATCTGCACCACCTGCAAGGGCCGCGTGGCCGCTCAGGCTGGCTTCATCCACAAGAACGCCGCTGGCAAGTGGGACGTGTACCACAACAGCGACAAGTGCATCCCCAAGGCACTCCAGACCGCTCAAGCCAAGGCTGACCGCAAGGAGCTGACGGCTGACGGCGAGCTCTACTTTCCCTACGACCGCGACGCGCTCGATCTGCTCCGGTCGTTCCCCCCGACCAAGGACCGCAACAAGCCGACGTGGGACAGCGTCAAGAAGTGCCGCAACGTGAGCACCGAGCCCGAGGACCGTCCTCGCGTGCTGGAGCTCTGTGAGAGGCTCGGCATCAAGGTTGCGGACGAGCTCAAGCAGGTTCCCACCAACCCGGCTGTGGAGGCAGCGATGCTTCGCTGCGACGCCATCCCGACCCTCCGTGGGTACCAGCGTGAAGGGGTCGAGTTCCTGGCCCGTCGCCGTGCTGCGATCCTGGCCGATGACATGGGTCTGGGCAAGACCCTCCAGGCACTCCTCGCCGTGGACCCCTCGATGGGTCTGCTGGTGGTGTGCCCCTCGGTCGTCAAGTACTCGTGGAAGAACGAGGTCGCCAAGTGGCGCCCCGATCTGACCGCTGAGGTCATGGAGGGCCGCGACAGTTTCCGGTTCCCGAAGGCTGGCGAAGTCGTCATCACCAACTTCGAGATCCTGCCCAAGTGGCTCATGCCCGTCACCATCGCCACCCGCAAGGACGGCTCCGAGATCAAGGGCGCGCAAATCCCTGACCTGCCGAGTTTCCGCGAGTCGGACCCGAAGAAGGTGGTCCTTGTTGTGGACGAGCTCCAGCGTGGCAAGAACTACCGCACCCAGCTCCACAAGAAGGTCAAGGAACTCGGCCGCCTGTGTGGCAAGGTCTGGGGTCTCAGTGGCACTCCGATCGACAACCGCCCGACTGACCTGTGGGGTGTCCTCCAGGCTGTCCACATGCACCGGGATGTGTTCGGTGGGTGGAAGGGCTTCGTGCGCTGCTTCCAGGCGTACAAGGGCGGCTACGGTAGCTCCTACATCTGGGGCTCCCCGCTCCCCGAGGTTCCCGAGCGTCTGCGTCGAGTGATGCTGCGTCGTCTCAAGGACAACGTGCTCACCGATCTTCCCCCCACCGTGTGGAAGGACGTGTACGTTCCCGTCTCGGGAGTCCGCTTCAACAAGCAGCTCAACAAGGCGTACGACCGTGTGGAGCGGATCCTCAACGAGGGTCGTCTCCCCCGTTTCGAGGATCTTTCGGAGGTTCGTGCTCGCCTTGCCGAGTCTCGTATCCCGGCCCTGCTCGACATGGTCGAGGACTTCGAGGAGGCTGGTGAGCCCCTGGTCGTCTTCTCGGCCTACAAGGCTCCCATCAACGAGCTCGCCAAGCGCGACGGTTGGGAGATCATCACCGGTGATGTGTCGGCCAAGCGCCGCCAGGAGATCGTTGCGGATTTCCAGGCCGGCAAGCTCAAGGGTGTCGGACTCACCATCGCGGCCGGTGGTGTCGGCATCACGCTGACCCAGGCCAGCAACATGATCTTCGTGGACCTCGACTGGGTTCCGGCGAAGAACGCTCAGGCGGTCGATCGCATCCGTCGTATCGGTCAGACGGGTGCCTCCATCCAGGTCATCCGGATGGCGAGCGACCACCCCGTGGATCGTCGGGTGCAGGCGATTCTCAACGAGAAAATGGAGCTCATCCAGCGCGCCATTGAGGACGAGATCGCCTACGAAAAGAAGACGGCGACCGTCATCAAGAGCGAGTCTCAGGCCGACTACGACGCTCGCATCGCGGCTGCCGTTGCCAAGGCGGAAGCCAAAGCCAAGGCTGATGCGCAGCAGCGGGTCATCAACAGCAACTACGTGGCTGGTGAGCGAGCCAAGGCTCAGCGTCCCGAGGTCACGATCACCCCGAAGGTGGCCGTCTCCCTGCGTGACGCCCTCCAGTACATGCTCACCCGCTGTGACGGTGCCCATCACCGCGATGATGTGGGTTTCAACAAGCCGGATGCCGGCCGTGCTCGAATCCTCGCGCAGACCGGCCTCACCACTGAGGACGAGCTTCGCACGGCGGAGCGACTCCTGTCCCGCTACTACCGGCAGCTCCACAACAAGTACCCGGAGCTGTTCGCCTGATCGAAGAAGAAACAAGATGACCGAAGTCACCACTGTTCCCGACACCATCATGGACGCCGACAACCCGGTGGCCATGCTCGCCCAAACCGACTCCATGTCCACATGGAGTGATGCCAAGAAGAACGAGTTCGCCGAGCTTTTCGAGAAACGGACTCGAATCGCGCTGTACCTGTGCGAGATCACGGTGTCGAAGCTCGCCAACATGGCGAAGGCTCGACACTTCATCTCCGACTACCACCTGACCAAGCTTCAACGTTCGCACTCGTGGGCGCCGGTGCCCGAGTACATGTACTCGTACGCGCACGAGATCCAGGACTGTGGCCGCGATCCCGAGGAGATCCTGCACCTCGCAGACCAGCGGGCCAAGACGTTGCTGGCCGAGCTCCCTCCGCTCAAGCAGGCGGTGAGAGTCATCGATGCGGAGACGGCCAAGAAGATCGAGAAGATCGAACGGCTCAAGGCCAAGGCTGAGGGGCTCCAGGAGGAACTCGAGCAGCTCCCCGCCCAGATCGACATGGCGGACGACGAGTACCAGGACATGAAGGTCAGCGAGTTCCGTGCGGAGGTCCAGAAGCTCTTCGACACGCGCAACAAACTGGTCAAGGACATGAACAAGGCTGGCACCGAGGCCCACGATCTCGAGATCGCCGTGTCCAAGGCGCTCTACAAGGGGCTCCCCGGGCTGTCCGATGCCGTGATCGACGTGATCAAGGTCCACCTCGAACGCAAGACGGCTCTCGATCAGATGCAACGCCGGGTCACCGAACAGGTCAAGTTCGGAGACAGCGAGGCGGCCACGGACCTGCTGGCCCAGTTCGAGAAAGATGAGGTCGCCGTGTCCGATGAGCTCAAGACGAAGCTCAACGCTGCCATGGCCTCTCTCAAGGCCAGCGTGAAGGCGCTTCCCAAGAAACCCCGCGCCAAGAAGACCTCCAAGGCCCTGTCGGCCAAGAAGGCCACCAAGAAGACGGCGTCGAAGAAGCGCGCCAAGAAGGGATCGCGCTGATGCGGAAAGTTCGTCGAAAGCACCAGCGTAGGCTCCAAGAGACGCCACGGGTCTATGCAGACGGCGCCAACATGGTGGTTTCCTTGGATGGCAGTCGCGGTCTCAACAAGGACGGTCAGGTCATCCACTCCCCCCACCCCCTCAGCCTCTACGATCTTCGCTTCTCGGTGACTCGGAGCGGGAAGCTCAAGTTCGCCAAGAAGATCACGCTGACCCCGCAGTTCGAAGAGCGGGAGAGGCTCGATGAGAACGGCAACAAGATCCCCAACGCAAAACGCGAGAAAGAGCTCGAGCGTTGGGGGCATAGCTATCAGCCCGAGTTCGAGACCGAGAACGCGGTGCTAGATGAGCCCCACGTGAAGCAGGAGTACGATGTGGACCGGGAGTGGTGGCGCCGCCACGCCTACACCACGGTGGTTTTCTAGGAGGCCACCACTTTTTCGTGTAAATCGTTCCGCCCTTGCGTGCACGTTTCGTGGGACAGAAACGGACCACAAAGCCCCCAGAGGTCATTCCGGTGCCCATCCGGACACCGGAAGACCTCCTCAAGGTGCCTGAGCGAATCTTGCGCAGGATCAAGCGGCAACTTGAGATTGAAGAGTTCGAAGAGTTCCTGCGCATCCGAGGAGAGAAATGAGCACGACTACACAAGACGCATTCGAGACGGCTCTGGCCGACGTTTTCGAGGGCCGCGAGGTCCAGTTGGGCCATGGCCCCCGCAAGCTCCTGCGCGAGTTCTACGACCGCGCCCTGAAGGATTCCAGCAAGGTGCAGGGGTCCAAGGTGGGGCAGCCGGTTCGGGATTTCTCTGATCTCCAGGTCGGGGACGTGTTCCAGAACGGCTATCTCCAGGGCGAGAACCGTTGCCGGCGCGTCACCCGAGTCCTCAGCTCGGATGAGATCGAGACCGAGTACGTCAGCACCCGGTCGAAGCGCATCGTCCGAACCGAGAGCTACGACCGGCACACGTTCAACAGCTACCACAACTACAAGTACATCGCGGATCCGGCCAAGTGAGCGACGAACAACGGTTTCAGGAGGCGCTGCAAGCCGTCTTCGGGCCCCGGTGCGCGGAGTTTCAACCGGGCTTGCGTGACCTGCTTCGGCAGCTATACAGTGCAGCCCATGCGGATGGTGTTCACGACGCAGCCCTGACAGGGTGTTCGGCTCTCGAGCCGGGCACCCAAGTCACGGAATTCCTCGCTCTGCGGCCGGGAACCTTCCTGCAAAAAAACTGGCTCCGGAAACAGGGACAGGTTCGTCGAATCCTGTCCGTGACCTACCGGTCCGTCGTTCTGGATGCCCAGACGGGGAAACCCGTCACGCAGGAGGAGGGCTACACGGAACAGTCCTTCCGGTCGTACCAGCCGTACACCGTCGTCTTGCCCGTCGAGTCAGAAGACTCGGCGGCTTAGAAAGCCAAAACCATGAGCCACAAGTACCGAGTCGAGAAGATCAGCGACAACCACTACATCCTGCCGGCCATCAAGGACATGAAGTGCCGCGTGGATGCGTTCTTGTCGACCGAGCTCTACGAGCAGACCGACGAGGCGCTGTGGCAGCAGGCCGTGGACTCAGCATCGTACGATGGGGCGATCGGCATGTACCTCATGCCCGACACGCACCTCGGCTACAGTATCCCCGTGGGCGGCGTCCTCGTGACCGAGGGCACCATCGTGCAGTCGGGCTCAGGCTACGACATCTCGTGCTTCACCAAGGACACCAAAGTGTCCTTGGTTGACGGCCGTGAGCTTTCGTTCTCTGAACTCGTCGAACAGTACGGGGACGGTGGTGAATTCTACGTGTACTCGATGACTCCGGAAGGCCGCGTTACGGCGGGCAAAGCTCACAGCCCCCGGAAAACCAGGGAAAACGTTCTTTTGGTCGAGGTGCTCCTTGACAACGGAGAGGCGATCCGGTGCACCCCGGACCACCAATTCATGCTGCGAGACGGAAGCTACCGAGAAGCGCAGGACCTGCGTCCCGAGGACTCCCTCATGCCGCTCTACCGGACCTACTCGAAGGGCTACTGCGATGTGCAGCATCCCGTGGATAACTCACAGGAACGGATGTACCGTGTCGCTTTTCGCGAACTTCACGGATATGTCCCGGAGTGGCCGAGGGTTGTACACCACGACCTTTTCGCCGAGGACAACCCGAACCCGGACAAGACCAACGATGATCCGCGCTTCCTCGTTGAGATGGACCAGAATGACCACTGGCGCCTCCACTCTGAAACGGCGCGGACACGTCTCGACCGTGGAGAAATCTGGGGAGCCAAGGCTCACAAGCTCTATCCTGAGATGTACTCAAAAATGGGGTCAGAGAACATGCGTCGCCTCCATGCTGATCCTGAATTTTGCAAACGACGGGACGCACGGATGAGCGAAACAAACCGCCGGGTCCGGGCCCGAGGAGGCTACGCTGAGAACGACGCCAAAGCGGGAGAGCGCGGGCGGCAACACTTGATTGCTTACAACCAGAGCGAAAAAGGACGTAAGCAATCTCGTGAGAACGGTTTACGCAATCGAGGCCGTGTGCACACCGAGACCACACGCCAGAAACTCCGTGAGGCTCACGCTAAGGCTCGGCAGGAAATTCTGGAGTGCCCGCACTGCGGGCGTCCCTGCCAGGGAAAAGGAGGTCTCAGTCGTCACATCCACTACAAACACAACAACCACAAGGTGGTGTCGGTCACCCCTCTCCCAGAGAAGGATGACGTCTACTGCCTGACCGTGGACAAGTACCACAACTTTGCCTTGTCGGCCGGGGTGTTCGTCCACAACTGCGGAGTTGTGTATTTGAAAGTGCCCAACATCACGGCGGCCGACGTGGCCGACTGGGACAAGCGCAAGGCGTGGGTCGATGAGGTGGAGAAGCGTGTGGCGACGGGCCTCGGCAACGATCGTCCGGCGCTGGCCAAGCGCATCAAGTACAAGCAGGTCGATGAGGTGCTCCGGTACGGCGCCAAGGCGCTGGGAGTGTCGGCCGACTTGTGCGAGCGCCAGTACATCGAGATTCCCGAGGACCTCGATCTGACGAAGATCGAGCGGGCGCACAAGAAGTGCGTCCACCAGCTCGGGTCGGTGGGTGGTGGCAACCACTTCATCGAGATGCAGGTGGACAAGGACGATGGCTCCGTGTGGGTCATGGTCCACTGCGGATCTCGAGGCTACGGTTGGCAGACCGCGAACCACTTCTTCCACGAGGGAGCCAAGCTTCGTGGTCTGCCGAAGAACCGGCGCGAGCAGTCGCACCTGTACGCCGACGAGCCCCTGGGCAAGGAGTACTGGGCCTACCACAACAGCGCGGCCAACTTCGCCGTGGCCAACCGGCACACCATCGTCGAGGGCGTGCAGGAGGCTTTGCGTGAGGTCTTCCAGGTCGAGGGCGAGGTCTTCTACGAGATCTCCCACAACCTCGTGCAGGAGGAGACTTTGGTCCTTCCTGACGGGACGACCAAGCGGGGCTTCGTGCACCGCAAGGGCGCGACTCGAGCGTTCCCTGGGGGTCACCCCGACCTCAAGGGGACGAAGTGGGAGAAGTCAGGGCACCCCTGTTGCATCCCCGGCTCGATGATCTCCGGCGCGGCGATCGTCTACCCCAAGGATGGGGCGTTCAACTCGGGCTGCTCCGTGAACCACGGTAGCGGTCGTGTGATGGGGCGTGGTCAGGCGAAGCGAGAGCTTCACGAGTACCACGACGACATCGACGAGGAGATGCGCACCATCGAGCGGACCTTCGGGCCTGATGAGGTGACGATCACCGGAATTGTCGGCAACACCGACCGTACTCCGCTCGATGAGTGTGGGCACGTGTACAAGGACCTCGACGCGGTCCTCAAGGTCCTCGAGGACGAGGGCATCGCCGAGGTGGCGCACCGCCTATGGCCCGTTGCAAATATCAAAGGAACAGACTAGCTTGGAAGGGTGCCGACCTGCGCCAAGTGCCAACAGACCAAAGACGAGGATGCTTTTCACCGCAATAAGGCGCGCCCCAACGGGCGTCACGCATACTGCAAAGTCTGTCGAGCAGCCCAGAATGAACAGAACGCAGACAAGATGCGGGAGTACAACCAGCGTTACTACGAGGAGAACAAGGGCGACCTCGCGGAGCGTATGCGCGGCTACTACGAGGAGAACAAGGACGACCTTTTGGCCTACGGCAAAAACTACCGCAAACGGAGAGCCCAAAATGAGCCAGAGAAGGTCATTCTTGTGCGCACTCGAGCCCGAGCGAAGCGACTCGGTCTTGAATTCGATTTGGAACTGGAAGACGTGTGCATCCCCGACGTGTGCCCCGTTCTCGGGATCCCCATCGTATGCGGAAAAACGGGACGCAAAGGTCCACGTCAAAACAGTCCGAGCATCGACAGGCTCAATCCTGCCAAGGGCTATATCAAAGGGAACGTCCGAGTGGTCTCGAATCGGGCCAACACGCTCAAGAACAACGCTTCGTTGCAAGAACTAGAACTCGTGATGAAAGACCTACGCAAGCTGGCAAAGGGGACGGACTGAATGAGGGTTCTGATCGTAGAAGACGAGGAGCACCTTCGGGAGGGGCTTCGGGCACTCATCGAAAAGATGGGGCACCAAGTCACCGTCGCCTCGGATGGGGAAGAAGGCTTAGCCGCCGTACAGGCGGTGGCCTTCGACCTCATCGTTTCAGACTTCAACATGCCGAGGAAGACCGGGCTCGAGCTCCACGCCGCCCTGGACTCTCGGATGCAGGAGCGCTTCATGCTCTACACGGCGGACCTGGATGCCCTTCGTGATGCTCCTGCGGGCGTTCACAGGCTTCCCAAGTGGTCCTCGGTGTCTGAGCTCCGGGCCACGCTCCAAACGCTCCTGGAGGGCTGTGATGGCTGAAGACTACGAGAGGACGGCGAGAAATTCCCGGATGACCCGGAAAAGTTCTGGGGCAACAACTACTACCGGATCTATCAGGAGCGCGACCTAGGCTCCTGGGAGTATCAACAGAGAAGGAAGTGATGAAGGAAGTGATGTCGGCGAAACCCAAGGCACGCCATGTTCAGAAGTCCGCTCGTGAGCAAGGGCTCCAGGACAGCTACATGACGATCCGCCACCTCGTGCTCCAACACTGGGAAGAGATCAACGAGTACAAGCACACGCATGAAGACGTGACGTGGGGCGAGGCTGCGGACGCGATCATCCTCCCGCTTCTGCGGAAGAAGGACGATACGTGACCTCCCTTCCTCGCAATTACATCCGGTTGCCGGACGGGACGATCGAGCCCTGCGATGACGAACGTCGCTTCATCCAGTGGTACAACGAAGTCAAGAACCGTCGGATTCTCCGGACGGCGGTGCCTTACGGCGACTTCAAGAAAGCCGTGATTGTCGAGACGCGGTTTACGGGCCATGGCTCCATGGTTTCGGACGAGCCCGACTTCTTCGAGACTTTTGCTAAGTTCCCACACAAGAAGAGCACTCTGTCCAAACTGGACGCCACAGAAGCTCAAGCTCGAGAGACTCATCGGTGGATGGTGGCGGAAGTCGAAGAGGAGCTCGCCAAGAACCCCGCATATCGAGAGTTCTCTAAGGGCCTCGAGGAAGTGCTGACGAACCCTGGTGCGATGCCGGTACCCCGGCCTCGCCAAGCCGCTGCTCCGCACCTCCAGGCGCCCAAGGCGGACTGTCCGAAGTGTCACGGCAGCGGGAAGATTCACGGGGTCTTCGAGACGCTTCCTTGCGACTGCACCATCGTCACAACCTGAATGCGCGGTAAAATGGCTTTGAAGTCCCCTTGTACGGATGAGCCTTGTCACCGAAGACGGCCAACAGACCCCCGACCTCAACGTCGATCTGGTGCGCCTTAGTCCCCGTGGGGAACCACTGTCACCATTTTTGGTGATGCTGTTCTATTCCAAGGGCGTCTTCTCGTGGTTGCACAAGAGAGGACGCCGCATGTGGTGGTCGCCTGAGCCCCGTTCGGTCCTCATCTTGTCCGAGCTCAAGGTCAGTCGTTCCCTCCGCAAAAAGCTCCGTAGTGGTCGTTTCCACGTCACTGCGGACACGCGCTTTGAAGAGGTCATGCGCCTGTGCAGGCTGACGCGGAAGGAGTCGTGGATCACCGACGAGCACATCGAAGTGTTCAGTAGGCTCCACGCTCTAGGCCATGCTCACAGCGTGGAGGTGTGGGAGGGGGATCAGTTGGTGGGGGGTCTGTACGGCGTCTGTATCGGCGAACTGTTCTGCGGATGTTCGATGTTCCACACAGCCCCAGACGCCTCCAAGATCGCGCTGGTGAAGCTCGTGGAGCTCCTGGCGAGTTGGCGAATTCCGCTCCTAGACTGCCAGGTACACAACCCACACCTGCAACGCATGGGCGCTCGCGTCATCCCTCGAGACACCTTCCATCGCCTTGCCGGGCACCTTGTGCGTCAAAAGCGCAGGGTTGGAAGCTGGTCCAAGTATTTCACGTAACTGAGCGGCTCCTGATTTTCGCGTATAAGGAGCGACAGTGGCACAGGACCAGCCGCTGCTTGAGGGACAACCCCTCGTCGATCCTTTGGTCCGACACTCGGAGCTACAACATGACGACCAGTACCTCGGCCTCGACTTCTTCTCGTCGGGCCTCTTCCAAGAGCACCCTTGGTGCTTCCAAGAGCACCCTTGGTGCTTCCAAGAGCACCCTTGGTGCTTCCAAGAGCACCCTTGGTGCTTCCAAGAGCACCCTTGGTGCTTCCAAGAAGTTCACTGCGAAAGTCGAGCGTATCGGACCAAAGAAGGCCCGACAGTACCTCGACATGATGCCTCGCAACCGTCGCCAGCGAGGCCGCGTGAAAGACCGCTACATCAAGGCGATGACGAAAGGCCAGTGGAAGCTCACTGGCGAAGCGATCAAGTTCAACACCCGTGGTGAGCTGATCGACGGGCAGCATCGACTCGAGGCCATCATCGCCTCCAACAAGGAAGTCGAGATCCTCGTCTGTCGAAATGTCCCGGCCGAGGCGTTCATGGAGCTCGACACGGGTGCCACTCGCTCCCCGGGCGATCTTCTCACCGTCGCGGGCTACGACTACACCAACGGGGTAGCTTCGGCCATCCGGTTCATCACCTCCATCTACAAGGTCGAAGCGGGCACCGTGAGCCCGTCATCGCTCGCCCGTGAGCGTGTCGATCCGGAGACCTTGCTCGAGTATGCCGAGGCGTACAGTGAAGCGTTGGTCGAATCCGTTCGCAAGACCATGAGCAAACAAGCCCGGACGGTGTGTTCACCTCCGTCCATGTTCGCGGCGCTCTACTACGTCTTCGCCGAGCACAACAAGAAGGGCGCCGACCAGTTCTTCGACACGCTCATCGACGGTCTGGGGTACGAGCAAGGTCGTCATGACCCGATCTATCAGCTTCGTCGGATGCTTGAGCAGTTCAAGGCTTCGAAGCACCAGCGGCGCCCCAACTTCTACAAGGCGGCCATCACGATCAAGGCATGGAACGCCTTCCAGAACCGCGCCACGATCTCGTCCTTGCGGTTCAGCGAGAACGAAGGCTGGCCCGAGATCGACCGTCGCAAGACGCGGGTCACCGAGTCCGTGGCCGCGAAACGTCGGCAGAAGCGTGAGCGCGCGGCCAAGAAGAAGGCGTCCAAGAAGACGACCAAAAAAAGCAGCCGTTCCCGAAAACGGTAACGGCTGCCCCACCGAGTTCAGTGCCGAGGGGAGGGTGAAGAGTGGGTTCTCGGTAGCTCTCCCTTTTTGTGCTGTAGGGTCAGGGCGAGGGCCAAGCGCAGGTCGGTCTCGTTCGCTGGGCACTGGACCAGTTCGAACGCGACATCCCCGTGGGTGCCTACGACATCGATCGGGAAAAGCCAAGCGTGTCGCAGTGGCACTACTCGACCTTCGGGAACATCCCGCCGAGCTCCAACGCTCAGCCGGGATGGCAGGTCCTCGCCGAGAACTTCGACGAAGACACGACCCTGGTCACCGGAGCTCCGCTCAAGAACCTCAAGGTTCTCCTGCGTGACCACGACGAGGGTGTCACCCTCGGACGCTGGGTTGCCCAGGGAGGGTTCGCCGGTGACCCCGTGGTGCCCGAAGAACACCGGCTCGAGAAGTTCGCAGGGAAGGTGACGTGCCCGACCTACAACTTCAACGGCGACCCCAAGGGAGCCAACCTTGCGCTCGTACACCCGGCCATCAAGGAGCGGCGGTGCGTGAGCAAGAACGTTTGCCACGGGGTCTTCTACGACCGTGCCTTCCACGAGAAGGTCGGCAAGGTTCGAGACGCTCGCAAGTCCTTCGGTCTCATCCACGATGCGATGGAGGGCTACCTCGCCAAGAAGCCGGACGGGAAGAAGTTCCACGATCCGCTGGCCGCCTGCGCCGCGCTCGATCCCTCCATCGTCACCTGGGCCGAGGTCGAGGTGTACCGCGCGAAGGGCGAATGGGGATCTGTACCCCGTTCGGGAACCAACACCTGGATCACCACCGCTGTGGACCAGGAAGCCTTCCATCGCGTGTTCCTGGGCGTCTAGGACGCCCTTCCTGTCCGCACGGTGTATAAGCATCGTGACGGATTTTTTCGATTTCAGTTTCGACGCGCCGGCTGACGATCCCTTTGGTGAGCTTCGCCAAAAGATGACCGAGATTGAGACCCTCGTTCGTGACGGCGGCGATCAGAACGAAATCGAGCTCAAGTGTGTGGAGCTTTCCACCAAGGTTCTTGAGATTGCCGGTCTCGACCCGAAGACGCAGGCCATGCACGAAACGCAGGCCGAGTTCCGTAAATTGCTCGACGACGGCAAACAGCATGAATGCTGGGTCTGTCTGCGCACGGCAAGGATTTGGCCGCGTTCGATCAACAAGACACAGATCAAGTGCATGATTTCGCTGGCCCTCCTGTGGCGCGAACTTCCACAGGACCAACGAGCTCGAGGTGTTCTCAGCTCAGACATCCAAAAGCGGATGACGAAGCTCTGGCCCAAGATCGGTACACACGCCACCGGGGAGATCGGCAAGCTCGTCCACTGGGGCCTTGTTCGGCAGCCGGCCAAGGATGACAAGGACGCTGGCGGAAAAACCTCGGGCCGTTGGATTCCGGAGCAGAGGCTGTTCGACTTCTTGGCGGGCAAGATCAAGCTCATCAAGCAAAAGAAGCTGCTCAACAACAACGTGGTCGAGGTCTCCGACGAGCTGGTTCACATCAACGACGAGTTTGCCAACTTCGACTTCGACAAGCTGATGAGAGGTGAAGGATGAAGATCTCCGAACACGACAAGAACGTCCTCGCTGAATCTCGACTGCGCGAGGCCCTGGAGATCCTCAAGAAGCTCCCCAAGAAAACTGTGGGCGAGCAATCCCACTACCGAAATCTGGCACGGCGCAGGGCAGAGGAAGCCGTCAAGCTTTTGAAGGACGGCTGATGGATACCGAGGATCTCGAGACGCTCATCGAGTGGCAGATCCGCAGGTACATCGCCCTCGAGACCGGAAGCGCAGACACCAAGGTCGTTCGTGACTTGCATCCTCGGTCGGAGACGGTGGTCGTGCTCAAGTTCGAAATCGCCGGAGAAGAGCAGGTCCGGTACGTCGATCTGGACCCGGGTCACGGCAAGCCGTTCCCGCACCTGACTGCGGAAGATCCGCACCCCCTGCACTGAGCCCATCAAGGGCAACGACTAGGAGGGATCACTGGGCCAAGGGCCCAGACCCCCTCCAACAACCTCAAACCCCTCAGAGGGCGTCCTGCGCTTTCTGAGGGGTATAAACCTTGCCCATGGTGGAACTTGTAACGGGAATGGTGCTCGAGGTGGGCACGGGGTGGGATGTGCTCACGATCGGGGATCGTGGTTACGTCTCCCGTGGTGTGGACCAACCTCTCGAAGGTGATGGGATGCCGCCTCCCGTGGTCGTCTTTTACCCAATGTGGTCCGCCGGGCACGTCCCCGTCTACAACTGCGGCCTCGAGGAAGGGATCGAAGAAGGGCGACTTCGCATCGTGCCTGGAGCGACGGAAGAACAGGTCATCGAGTACGGGGACGCTCGTCGTCAAAAGCTCTACGAGCTCCAAGACAAGTACAGCATCTTCGACCAGGGCTTCGATCTGCGCACCAGTGAAGGCCGAAACGAGTTCGATGCGTTGACGCTGCGGATTGCCGGAGAGCTCTCTGGGCTGACGCCTGAGCGGGTGTGGATCTGGTTCACGAGCCAGGAGAAAGACAACAACCCCATCGCCCGTGAAGCCGTGCTGCGAAGCTACCAACGCCACGAGAAGGCCGGGCGCATCCTGCCTCTTGGAGACTGCAAACAAATCATCCCCTGTTGAGAACGATCATGGCATGGCCCGAAGGATGGAAACGACAAGACATCGGTAGCTTCCCTGGAGCGACCGATGGGAACCAGCACGTCTGGATTGATCAGGGACTCATCAAAACCTTCGGCGCTGCCCGGGTGCCTGTGAAAGTCGTCTCCATCCTGCTTGCGGCGATGGAGGAAGAGCCCGACACCGCGATGTGGGACGCCTACGTGATCACGTGGACGGAGTACGAACGAGGGTGGGGGCAACGCCCTGACGGCATCTCACTTCACGAAACTCCGGACGACGCGGATCGGTACGTTGAGGAGTACTGGAAGCGAGTGAAGGCATACAACAAATCCAAGGGCATCACTGGCGTTCCGGACGAGTACTCGAAACCAGACGGTGAGCCGTCCCCGGTGCTTGTGGGGGCCAAGTTGCTCCACGAGATCCGTCAAGAGACCCACGGCATCAGGCTGTCGAAGGTTCGCTACCACGAACTCCAGGCTGACCCTCTTGTTTTCAAGAAACTCTAACCACCACCAACCCCGACAGGAGAACAGA
>Ga0180434_10003459_pt1 | contig 20086 bp, 27 predicted proteins | sample SS_ome_7_FD_132453 | JGI IMG/M metagenome (GOLD analysis project Ga0180434, IMG submission 132453) | Hypersaline lake sediment archaeal communities from the Salton Sea, California, USA - SS_1_D_2 metaG | ecosystem: Environmental > Aquatic > Non-marine Saline and Alkaline > Hypersaline >...
CCATCTTTATGTTGCTTTAGCTTAGTCTCACGGCCACGCATGGGCGCACCTACATTGAGGTTTGCTCCAAGCAATCTAGCCGCGTTTTCAGCTACCTCTGCTTCACGAAAAACAAACGCGCCTGATTGTTCTTCGATGCCGCCGTAAGCTCGTGCAGCTGTAGAAAGATCAGGGTCTTTATTAAGGAACGTGCGCGTCCAGCCCGCGCCGTCCTGCTGCCATGATTCATGCTCCTGTACACCAGGAGTATAGCGTCTTACAGACCAGGCTCCACCGCGAATTGGGTAGGCAAAGCAGTTTTGCTCATTTAGATTCGTTCCCTGAGTGTTTGATTTGAAAAATCCCTTTAGTCCCATTTCTTCATGGGCCTTTTGGAGCCAGTAGGTATGTGTCACAAGCATATGATGGTCTTGATCCCACCACCAAACTGCGTTCTCTTGCTCCTTCAGAAAGTCTATTACTTTCTTATGCCCCTCATCCAAAGGAACACGCGGACGCTGGCTCGTGAGTTCCTCGAATAAATCTCCTGACCCACTTTCTTCAATTACCTGTGGGAGAACTTTCCGTCTTCGTCCAGATACAACCTTAATATGATCTTTCCAGTTGGGTGGTACCTCTGACAATATTCCTCCGGACTTAAGGAGTGCAAGACCACGTAGATCTGATCCCCCATTTGCCATTTTTCGATGCCAGATCCACATATTGCCACCGCAAATATCCACACTGGAGCTAAAATCGTACCCTGTGTATGCGGACATCTTGCCAAGTATTGCTCTAGCAAGAGCTGCATGTTCGTTATGATTTTTTGTTTCAACTGGCTCGACAAAGACATATATGTGGATACCTTTTCCAGACGTTGAGCGTCGGATTGTAGCCCATTCAATGTCTTGTGCAGCTCGTCTAATGCTTTTAAGTTGCTCATTAGTTAGTCCGTCCTTATGTGATACTATGCTATCAAAGTCAAAAGCCACCCAACGACTAACGCGATTTTCCCAATCCCATCCAGTCATTCCGATGGCTTCAACGTGTTGTTCAAGAGGCCAAGTTATTGGCTTATCAGTATATTCCGGTTCTGTATTTGCTTTATATGGAATCCTAAAAGACTTCCAAGTGATTGTGCCATCTGTCCATCCCTGCCACCGACGACCATGAAAGTCTCCATCAACACGTTCACCGCCATCCTGTGCTACATTGACTTGACATTCCATAGAATGATTATACAAATCCGCCAAGTCTTTGTGGGTAGACGACTGTAGAAAGAGTCGAATCGCTTCTGTACGAGTAGGCACGCAGTATCTCCCTGATTTTCTGAATCAATGATTGCAGGAATCATTGGATAGACACCGTACAGGTGTATGATTTGATTTGTGATAACAGGACGTTATCCAAATCAAATCATGGAGTGCAATAGCAGAACAGACATAAAGCCTGTCCGTGTACTTTACGGTATAGACTGGAAAAAGGTAAGAAAAAAGTGTAACTCGTTACGGGAGAATGACTTACAACAATTCTGACTAACTGCCCTATTATCCGCAGAATATATTTACCTTTTTCCTTTTTCCTTTATATATAGCGACTGGATGGGCAGTTAGTCAGAATTGTTGTAACTCGTTGCGGTTCAATGACTTATGACTTTTTCTTACCTTTTTCCATTTGAGAACGTAAAGCATATGGCAGCAACGTGGCCAGTTTGCACATTCGGCCCGTTGTTCAAATCAAATCATTCCCTGAGTGAGTGCTCGGTGAGTATGGATTTGATTTGCATAATCAATCGTGTTTGATTTTGCCAATCAGACACACAAAGTAGGGAGTCCCAATCATGGGGAAACTCGCAACTGTTCCGATCACGCTCGTTCGCGAGAACGAGGTAGCATTGAGGACGGTCAATCGTGAGAGCGAAAAGTATCTCGGATTGATCGAATCAATGAAGCAGAAGGGTTTTCTTGGTGCGATTACCGTTCGCAGCCAGGAGGATCCTGAAACCCATCAGGAGTATTACGAGCTCGTTGATGGGTTGCATCGCTTCAGCGCGGCGAAGGACGCCGGGCTGGTTGAAATCAATGTGGACATCGTTGATCTTGATGACGATCAGGTGCTCGAAGCGCAGCTGATGGCCAACTTCCACAAGATCGAGACTCGTCCCGTTGAGTATTCGAAGCAGCTTGTTCGTATTCTGAATCGGCACCCGCTGATGACGGAATCGGAACTGGCTGAGAATCTTGGTGTGTCGTCTGCTTTCATTCAGCAGCGTTTGAATCTCACTAAGATTCCTGACGAGGGTGTTCAGAAGCTCATCGACGCGGGAGAGATTTCGCTGTCGAATGCTTACGCACTCGCCAAGCTGCCGCCTGAAGAGCAGGCGGAGTTCGTTCAGAATGCTGTGGCGATGCCGCCCGACGAGTTTGTTCCGCAGGTATCGCAGCGCGTGAAGGAACTTCGTGAGGCAAAGCGTCAGGGTCGTGACGCTGCGTCGATTGAGTTCACGCCTCAGCCGCACATCCGTAAGATTGCGGAGATGAAGGAAGCCATCAACAACTCCGAGCTTCATTCGTTTCTTGCGAAGGATGTTGAAACCAAGGAGCAGGCCATTCGTCGTGGAATCGAATTCTGCCTGAATCTTGATCCTCGTTCGATCGAGGCGCAGAAGGCCAAGCACGACGAGCGGATTCAGAAGAAGGAAGCCATGCTGAAGAAGCGCGCTGAAGAGCGTGCGAAGAAGGCCGAAGAGAAGGCGGCAAAGGCTGCCGCAGCTGCAGCGGAAGCTAAGGCTGCATTGTCCGGTGAAAGTCAGCCGGATGACACGCAGGAAGGTTGACCAACTGAATCCGGGAGTCAGGCAACTGGCTCCCGGATTTCTAAAATCGAGGGGACTGAAAGTATAATGACTAAGAAGATTCAAAAGAAGAATCCTGGTTGGCCGTTGTTTGAGCATGTGTTCGATGATGAAACTCTGCCTACGGTTGCTGGTACAGCGGATCTTGATTTCCTGAAATCAGAATTGCCTGAAAAGTATTCTGAAGAGGATTTCGATATCGTTGCTGCACCGGCTTGGTTGCCGCGTCTGCAGCTCATGTCGTCAAATAGCGAGAAGTGTAAGAAGGGTGAGTTTCCTGTAAATCACTACGCTCTCGTTGTTGGACAAACATTCAACGACCTTGGCACGGAAGTTGATGCCCTGAATCTGGCATGGCGTCCGCGGGCTATGGATTTGAGCGGTGACAACATTGTCACTGTATATGATCCAAAGTCTAAGGAATTCCAGGATATTGTTGCTCGTTCAGCGGAGCAGAATTCGGGTTGTATGTATGGTGTAGAGTTTTTGCTTTACATTCCTTCGGCTAAGACGTTTGCTGGTTTCTTTATGGGTAGTAAGACTGCTCGTAATGAAGCACCGAATGTCAAGGCTAAGATGCATGAGCCGATTACTCTGAAGCATCAAATCATCGAGAACAAGAGGTACTCGTGGGCCGGACCGATTGTGGTAAGCTGCACGACTCCGTTCGAGATTCCGCCTAAGGAGTTGATTCTGGCCGAGGTGCATAAGTTCCAGAATCCGCCAGAGCGTGAAGTCGAGCTGGCTGACGAAGAGGCTACGGGAGATCATGAACGGTAATCGAAGGTGCCCTCCCCACCTTCATCCCGACACAAGTGGTTAGGCTGTGTATAAATATACTAACTAGGAGCGCCGCGAGCCTACTCAACAGCGGCCCCGCATAGCGGGGGATATGGGAGTGTCGTGAAAATTATACCGCTGTCTGTACCGAGAATCAATTGGAAGGACTTCATTGAGGTCACTCAAGAAGTTCTAGGAATCTCTCCTACTCGCGGGCTTGATGCTAACAACATTAAGCTCGATTCTCCTGCCGCATTTCCTGCCTGTCTTACCTTTGATAATAAGCCGGTAGAAGCATTGGCTAATTCAGATGCCGTTCTCCGTCACTCTTATGCCACATTTATGATTGTGGGATCAAGAAAGGAGATTACTTGGATCGCCACCAGAGTGTGTCTTGAAAGATTATATAAATCAGGAGAGGATGAGTCTTTCATTGTTCTGTCAGGAAATATGCTACAATGGAAACAGGAGATAGTATGGGCATTAAGAGAACATAGCTATGCACCGAAGTATATTCGAGATATCTTCGATCAATTATTGTGTGCATTCAAAAAGGCTGGTTATGAAATCTGGACAGAATACGAAAGAGTGGATTCGCACAGTCAAGGCGTCACTCTCAGACGTTCCAAGAACAGGTAAAATTCGATGCAGAAAATCGGACTTTGAATCTGCTACTAAGAATGTATTTGCGAGGCAACATCGATCAGATCAGGGGTATAGTGAAGAAGACTGCTTTGCTTATGTTTTTGGTTCTAGTTTCATGGAACCACGCGGAGAGATTGCATCAGATATCGTAAATAGTGGTATCGAAGACATTCTAGATGGTCATGATTATGAAGATGTGTATGGTGGGGCGTAAAAAGCATGAATCATGATATACCGAACAATGATTCTTGTTGCAGGTTCTCGGCCGCCTGTCGTTCTATTTTAAGACGCTCGGGTGGTGGAATAGGCAGACACAATAGACTTAAAATCTATCGGCTAGTTACCATGCGGGTTCGAGTCCCGCCCCGAGCATATTAATCATGATAGCTTTATTTCATTGGTTCGAGAATTGTGATCATTGTTACTGTGAGTTGAATATTTGGTTCTGTCCGTGGCACAAAAGATTGGAAATATCATGTTGGAATTGTGGTAAGATACTAAGGATATATCCTTATGCAAAAAACTAGACTCATTGTTTGCTTACGATCAGGTGGAGACTATGATGAAAGGTATGTGCATAGTCTTCATAGGCAGGTTGAGCATTGGGGAGGGAACAATATTGAATTTGTCGCATTAACTGATGTTCCAAATCTTGGTGATCCTCTAGTTAGAAATTGGCCAGGATGGTGGTGTCTGATCGAGGCGTTTCGTTTCACTGGTCCCTGTATTATGATAGGACTTGACACAGTGATTGTGGATTCACTGGAGCCATTTGTCGAGTTATCACAGTCTCGGCAGGGTTTCTGGATGAAGGTACCATTGAATCGAAGACAACGGCATGGACCATGGTCATCCATGATTACAATATGGAACGGTGACTATCGTTATCTATTCCAGAATTTCCGAGCACATAAGCATATTCCACAATATACTTATGAGCAGATTTACACGGCGATGCATGTACCTGATATTGGTGCCGTTGATGATTTTGTTGATGGTATGTATAGTTACAAGAAGCATTGTCGTAATGGCTTACCGAATGACGCGAGAGTCATTTTCTTTCATGGTAAGCCGCGTCCACACGAGGTAAGTGATAGTTGGGTTTGGTTGGCTCGGGAGGGATTGTTTTGTTAGTAGAAACAAAATTTATTGCAGGTAAATATAAGATCAAGGTTAAGCTATTCTATAAGAATGGTCGCATATTTATCAAGTTTCCATTCAATAAAAAATTGATTGATGAAATCCGTGTCATGGAAGGTGCAAAGTGGCATGGATTCGACAAACCTAATCCTGTGAAGATGTGGAGCGTAGCCGACACACCGGGAAATGATTTTCGTATTCGTTATCTCAAGGGTGAGAATCCTTATGCAGCATTCAAGACACCACTAATCGAGATTCCTGAATCCTCATGGGGTCGACCGCTATATGATCATCAGAAAGAGATGGTACGTCATGGCCTTACTCGTGGATACTGTGTGTTCGCGTGTGAGATGGGCACAGGAAAATCACTCGCAGCCATTGAAATAATGGAGCGTGCAGGTGTGCATGATGAACATGATGCATGGTACGTGGGTCCGGTTGCCGGCGTCAAGGCTGTGGGTCGTGAGTTAGTCAAGTGGCAATCATTTGTTAAGCCACGAATGATGACCTATGATAGATTGGTAAGAATTGTGGAGGATTGGGATGATGGATTCCCGGCACCAAGATGCATTATCTTCGACGAGAGTTCCAAGATCAAGAATCCAAATGCTAAAAGGTCTCAAGCTGCTCGGCATATTGCAGAAGCGATACGAGAAGAGTATGGCGAAGAAGGTTATGTCATCGAAATGTCAGGAACGCCGGCACCAAAGTCACCTGTAGATTGGTTCAATCAACTTGAGACAGCAGTTCCTGGTTACCTAAGAGAAGGTGACATTCATAAATTTAAGTCACGGTTGTGTATCATTGAAACTCGTGAATCAGGAATCACTGGTACCACTTATCCGCATATTGTTACATGGCTTGACGATGAGAAAAAGTGTGCAACGTGTGGTGAGTATAGAGATTCAGATAATCATAAGCAGTTTCTCGATCCTGTTGGATTACCTATAGTCGAGCAAAAATCTACCGGACTAAAGATGCTAGAGGATGTTCCTGTCAATACGGAATCTTTTGAACCAAATCCGAACTACCATCCATATAAGCCGTCAGTCAATGAAGTAGAAAAATTGTATCGTAGAATGGATGGTGTTGTTCTTGTACAATTTAAGAAGGATTGCTTAGACTTACCGGATAAGAGATATAAAATCATTACAGTCAAACCAACGCCGTCAATGGTCCGTGCTGCAAAGATTATTCGTACTAAGGCGACACGAGCAGTTATGGCCCTCAACCTTCTTCGAGAACTCTCAGATGGTTTTCAATACACTGACAGGGAAGTGGGTGTCCAGAAATGTCCGAACTGTCAGGGTAATGGAAGTGTTACAGCTATGGTTCCTAAGGACGAAGTTGATACACAGAAGCCTAATGCGGACATTGATGCAGAACAATTTGAAGAACAAACAATAGTCTGTGATTACTGTAAGGGTTCTAAGGTTGTTCCCCGTTATGAAAGAGTAACAGACTCAGGTGAGACACCTAAGGATCAAGTATTCATAGACATGCTCGATGAACATGAAGAAGGCGGCCGGTTCATTGTGTGGGGTGGATTTACTGGATCAATTGATCGACTGGTTGCTATCGCACATAAATACGGATGGGCTACTCTGCGTGTCGATGGTCGTGGATACTTTGCTCAAGAAGCAACAGGTGAGGTTGCTAACGATAATGACTTTCTTGACGCTATGGATTTATCGCATCCACGTTACAGAGAATTGTTGTCTAAGCATCCAAGGATATGTTTTGTTGGCCATCCACAAGCAGGTGGTATGGCATTAACATTAACGGCATCACCGTCAGCATTATTTTATAGTAACTGTTACAACGGTGAGGCAAGAATGCAGGCAGAAGATAGATTCCATCGTGCGGGTATGGATAAAAATAAAGGAGCAACAGTCTATGATTTGTTCTGTCTTCCGACAGATAAGTTGATCTATGAGAATCTGCAGCAGAAGAAGAAGCTTCAGAAAATCAGTATGGGTGAGTTGAATGACGCGTTCACAGAAATAGAGAAGGAGAAGACATGAAAGAGATTATTTCCGTAAGAATTGATGAGATGCATATGGATGACAATTTCAATTGTCGTGGACATATTACGCCTATGGACGTTGCTGATCTCGCAAAGGACATTGAGCAACGTGGACTCGTTCAGCCTGTAACTGTACAAAAGTATAATGAGGAACAGCGACAGAACACAGGATTCAAGTATCGGTTACTTGCTGGTTATCGCCGAACAATGGCTCATAGGATTCTTGGACGAGAGGAGATTGAAGCAATCATCCATGAGCCAATGTCAGAAACAGACGCTATGTTTCTGAATCTTGCTGAGAATGTTAATCGTTCTGAATTAACAATCATGCAAGAGGCCCGTGCGCTGCACAAACTTCATGCTATGGGTATCGGTGAAATTGTCGCTGCCGCAGAGCTAAATAAGTCTCGCGGTTGGATACAAGTTCGATACATGCTCCTGAAGCTTCCTCCCGATGTTCAGGCTGCCGTTGAAGCTGGATTTATTAATCAGACACAGATTCGTGAGCTATATACCGTAATGAAAAAGTACGGTGTAGATACATGTCTGTCAGAGGCTCGCGACATTAAAGACAAGAAACGCCGCGGTGTTAAGGGTGCTAAGGTTAAGAAGGCCAAAAATTACACAGCGAAAAAGGCCCGGCTGAAGCAAGAAATCATTACCATGCTTGAGTATATTTATGACATAACGGGATCAGGATTGCATACCCGTTGTCTGGCATGGGCGTGTGGTGAGATTAGCGAACTTGATCTTTACAAGTCACTCAAGATTTTCTGTGATAAAAACGGAATAATCTACAGTATTCCGAATGTGGCTCTGCGTGAAGAAGAAAACGAATCGAAATACTAATTGCCATACTCCGAAATACAGAATATGCTCGGGGACTCCGGATTTGTATTCTGGTGTCCCGTTTGCAGAACAGAATACGGCGTAAAGAATGATGTTAAGCATCATGACTTACTGAGCCTACGGTGTAGGAGATGTAGTCGCACGATGTTTCTGATGCCTAAGTTTGAGATTAACTCAATCATATTCTGTAAAGTGCCGGATAGTTTGAGGGGATGGAGTTTCGTAATCTGATAAAATAGCCTGATGATCTATTTCGATACAGAGACTTGTGGCCTCCACGGCCCCACTGTGCTTATACAGTGGGCGCGGGATGATGGTGAAATCAACCTTCATTCGGTATTCACAAGTCCTATTCGATATACACTAGACCTCATTGAGGAATTTGTAGTAGAGTCAAATGGAGTGACTGGATTCAATCTTGCATTCGATTGGTTTCATATCTGTCAGACATATACTACACTCTATGAGTTACAAAAGAAAGTAGGATTGAATGCCTGTCCCGAAGATTACATTAATCAATATGCTCTCGCCGAGCCTGCGGCTCGTGATGGTTTGTGCATTAAGCCAGAAACTGCACACGATATTATGCTGCATGCTCGAAAAGGCCCTTACCAAAATACTATGGACCGAGCCGATATTAGGATCAAGAGAGTGCCGACCGCTCTCGCCTTTGAGCTTGCTAAGGAATTAGACAAGCGTATTCCCATCAAAGACATTTACTTTATGCGGAAGAAGGACTTTCGTAGGCGTTGGCAAGTAGTAGACCTGTTCGATGATTTCGGAGATTTGCTTCCTGACTTTAAGGATGTTGTATTACGGTTTGCACCTACGAGCGCATTGAAAGCGTTAGCAGTGGACGCACTCAACATTCCGCCGAGTGAGGTTCTTACCTTTGGTCAAGTTGAAGTTGATCCCACTTATCGTCCTGTCGAACAGGGCTATGCTCCATTTGCTTTAGCACCATACCGACGTAAGAAAAAAGATAAGACTGAGGTTGTTCAGCCGAGTCCTGATTTCTGGTATGGTAAATGGCCACAAGTAATTGAATATCATATAAGTCATTGGGCGTACAATAGAATCGCTAGAAAGTATGCCAGTGATGATGTAAAATACACGCGAGATTTATACCATCATTTCGGTGATTCAACTCCTGGCGATGATGATTCTATTCTAGCTTGTATGGTGGGTGCCAGTCGTTGGCGGGGTTATGCTATTGATAAAGAAAAGATTCAGAATCTCATTGATACCGCTAGGGAAAAAGAACAAGATGTAAGAGAACGATTCAACTATAACTCACCATCTGTCTGCCGAAAGTATCTTGAAGAAGTACTCGACGAGACAGAAACTCTTGTCATGCGTGTGCGTGATAAGATAACGACTAAAGGCACTGTTCTTGAAGAATTATGTAAGTGGAAAAAGTGTGAAGTCTGTGATACCTGCCAAGGAGCAGGAGTATTAGGCTCTAGATCAATACATATAGAACATAGTGATCCTTACGCAAGAGCTTGTCCAGATTGTAACGAAGGATTAATAGAGACTGATTTACCACATCCAGCCGCGGAACGTGCGAGAGAGATTCTTGATGCAAGGCACGCTAAAAAGGAAATTGAAAATTATGAGAAACTTCTTTTCGCCGGACGTTTCCATGCTAGTTACAATATTATTGGTGCTCGCAGTTCTCGTATGTCAGGTCGCGACGGTCTTAATCCGCAGGGGATACGTCGCGCCACAGAAACTCGTGGTTGTTTTCCGCTTGTATTTGATAGCGACATTCTTTGCGGCGGTGACTTTGATGCTTTTGAAGTCTCGATTGTAGACGCTGATTATGGCGATCCAGTTTTACATGAAGACCTAGTATCAGGAAAAAAGATTCATGGACTATTTGGACAATTCTTTTTTGATAAGACGTATGAAGAAATTATGGCAACAAAAGGTCTTCCGGGTGAGCAAGATCAATATGGTCGTTCAAAAAATGGAGTGTTTGCCATCTTATACTTTGGTAATGAATATACTCTTCAAACAAGAGTAGGAATCAGTCCTGAACAAGCTGAGCATGGTTATCAAGAAGCAATCAAACGGTATCAAGTCTTCGGACGTGAGCGCCGTAAGTATATGCAAATGTTCTGCTCAATGCAGCAACCCGGCGGAATAGGTACGCGGGTAGAATGGCATGAACCAGCAGAATTCATTGAAAGTATGTTCGGCTTTCGTAGGTACTTTACATTAGAGAATCAGATTTGTAAAGCACTATTCGACTTAGCAGAGAATCCACCTAAAAATTGGCAGACCCTTCGCATCGCAGTGACACGCCGCGACCGCGTACAGACAGCCTGCGGTGCGTTGAGGTCTGCTTTATTTGCTGCGGCCTTTGCTATTCAAGGTTCTAATATGCGTGCTGCAGGGAATCATCGTATCCAATCGACCGGAGCACAAATTACAAAATTTCTACAGCGTCGCATTTGGGATGTACAGCCACCGGGAATCAGTAAGTGGAGAGTGCAGCCATTCAATAGTCACGATGAGATTCTAAGCCCCACTCATCCGAGGTTTGTCTCTACTGTTAAAGAAATTGTAGACAAATTTATTATAGAGTATCGTAAGCATATTCCTTTATTGGGTATGAAGTGGAAAACAGATTTGAAAAGCTGGGCGGATAAATAACCATGCGTGAAAAATGTCAAATAGAACTTGATCAGTTACGTGATTCAGTACATCGTAGAGTGTTGAATCTAAGAGCGATTGAAACAATACTATCAGGAGAAAAATTTCAACAGTTATGGGAGAAATCAGACAAGATATTACGGTTGAAGGTTATTGAATACATAGAGGAAAGGAAAGTAAATAAAGTTCGACAGTGGATGCGGCTACATCCGAGTGTGCCTATACAGTTTCAATCACATGCATCATTAAAGGAGATTGCTAAGAAGTATCAGATAACAAACTATTCTCGCAAGGATAAAGGTACATTGATTCGTGAAATCCAAGAAGTGGAGCGTAGACTAGATGAGATCGAAAAACGAATACATTGAGAGTCTATATCATATGAAGATAATGATGGAGCCACTCTTCATCTATGGAAACATTCGTGAAGGAGCTCTGTCTTTACCTGAGGATGTAGATAGCCTTCCAATGGATGTTATCCGTGAAGGCCAAAAATGGTTAGCATCAGTTTTTTACTGTGAATTTAAGGAAGCCAAGCGTATCTGGAATATGCAGGCACCCGAATACTGGCACAGATACCGGATTTGGGGAGATGAATTTAACGATCATCGTGAAGTCATACTGTTGAAAAAAGCTATGAAGATAGTGAAAAAGAGGCTGTGTTCGCATGACCGCCCAGTGTTGTTCAAGAAAACTGAGCTAGCAAAGATTAGGAGGAAGAAATAATGACAAGAAGCAAAATACCTTTCCATGGCCCAAACTTTCAAGACGCCCGTAACATCAGTATTGCTAAGGAGCAAAAGTTACAGGCAGCCATTCTCCACTTACAAGAGGCTATAAGTCAAATTGCTGGTGCGGTGGCATCTAACGGTAAGATTATTAGTGATCTTGTTGCTTTACAAGAAGCAATGGTTGCTAAAGAATATATTACCTACGAAGAAATTCTTGAAAAGAGAAGGGAGTTGGAACGTGAATCCGAAGAACGAGCAAAGAAGAGTCTCGAAGCCGTCCGCAGGGAAGTTGTCGCTGACGCGGATAAGAAGTTTGATGAAGAACATCCAGTTCAATCCGAGAGTTCACTCTCTGATGACTCCGATAGTGGAGATGCACGACCCACACTATCTGGAGAGTGCAGCGATTCTGGAAATCAAGAGGGCGCAGGAACTAAGGAAGACACGGACGACTGAGAATATGCGTCTTAGGCGTGAGAAACTGATTCTTGCGTGTCGTATGTTGATCATGGCTATTCTGGAGACTGACGAATGACCCGCTTTCATTCAATACGCCCTGATAATGAGCCGGGAACATTCGCTGACTTGCGTTATATCCTTTGGAATCTTTACATAAGTAGAGAATGTGGGGATGATCGCATTGTTAAGGCTTATGATCCAGATACAGGCGGAATGGTTCCGATTACCGGAATCTTGGTCAACGATAATGGAGACATTGAAATTTGTACGATGGATGAATAGCTTTATTACAAAAGGAAAACGGAAACCGGAGGACATACTCCGTGATCAGATTATTGACAAACTGAAGCGTAAAGGCTGGTTTGCAAAGTCTACTCACGGCAGTATGTTCCAGTCCGGTTTTCCTGATATCTTTGCTACACATCAACGATATGGTCATCGTTGGATTGAAGTAAAGATGCCTGGTCGTAGAGGTAATGTATTTACTCCAGCACAGCATAAGACTTTTCCTTTGCTATGTCAAGCTGGTTCAGGTGTATGGGTATTAACTAGTGATTCCGAGGTAGAATATAAGAAATTGTTTCGTGGATATAACTGGTATCAGTATATGCCAGTGAGTAGGGTAAATAGCCGACTGAAGATTTAGGAGTATGAAAGGAATAGCATGAAAAAGATTGGTATGTTTGTTGATGTTAGTAACCTTTACTACTGTATCCGCCACCAGTATCCTGGTCGCAAACTTGATTACAGTGAGCTATGGAAATATGTATCGGATTTGGGTATGATTCAAGTTGCAGTAGCATACGGTAGTCAAAAGAAGGATCAGGCTGCAGGATTTATTACCTGTCTCAAGGAGATTGGTTTCCGAGTGAACTTCAAACGGCCGAAGGCCATGCGTTCAAAGGGTGATATTAAGCATAAGGCTGATTGGGATGTTGGAATTACTATCGACATTGTAAATATGATTGACAACATCGATATGGTGGTATTGTGTACAGCTGATGGTGACATGGCTCCGCTCGTCAAGTGGGTCATGGATAAAGGTATTGAAGTCCTAGTGATTGCAAGTAATCCTTCTTATGAATTGAAAAAAGAAGCAACAGCTGTAGTCAACATTCCTGAATCAATGCTGGAGAAGCCCAAGGAAAGAAAGACGATAGTTGAACCGACACAGAAAGAGATTGTTGAATCAGCACAGAAAGTAGTAGATAAGATCCAGTCGGATAGCGTAGAGAGATTCTACAAATAGGTGGCTTCTACGACCACAAAAAGACAGAGTGCTCGATATGAGACAAATTGATGCTCCGAGTGGGCCAGGAGGACGGCATGACTGAACCCAAAATGCAAGCGCGACAGCGTTACATTTTCGGCATAATGCATCAAGGGCGAACAATGCGTCCACTTGGATGGGATGAGTACCAGATGTGGCTTACTGCGCCGTTGCCGTACGGGTGGATGATAATCGCCGAGCCGTACTTGGTTTCCAACGCCGAGCATCGCGCTCGGCCTGAAAGGACGTAGCGTGGATGCTTTTGTTATGAGGCGCGAGAAAACCGCGCTTTAACGCTAAATAGGATTAATAGTAAATGATTCTTATTACTGGAGCAGCACGCAGTGGAACGAGTCTGATCGCAGGAATCATTGATATCTGCGGTGGTCAAGGTGGCAAGGTTGTTGGTCCCGGAGTCGGAAACACTAAAGGTTTCTTTGAGAACAAAGAGATACGTAATGGAATAATTAAGCCTTATCTTCGGAGCATTGGTGCTGATCCTAAAGGCCAAGACCCATTGCCGGATTTTACAAATCTAAAGCCTTTACCAGATTTACGGATCAGAGTAAAACGTATTCTAGGTAACCTGCCTGAAGCTTACTATAAAGGAGCAAAGATATGTTTGCTCTGGCCTCTTTGGTTTCAGGCGTTTCCTGATGCAACATATATTATAGTTCGCCGACCGGATGAACAGATACTCGATTCATGTAATCGTACACATTTTATGAATCGCCGGCGGGACTGGAAAGATTGGCTGGATCATCACAAAGTTTGTTTTGACTATATGCAAAGTATTATGCCAGCGAGAGTTATTACTGTGTGGAGTAATGAAGTAGTAGATGGTAATCTTGAGGTAATAAGGATTATTGTAAATAATCTCTGGTTAGAGTGGAATGAGTATAAAGTACGGTCGTTCATAGATAAAGGAATATATCATCAGTGAAAGCTATAAAACAAAATGGTCCTGACTGTCTGGTTACCAGCGCCGCCATGATTTTTGATTGTGAACCGAGTGAAGTGATTGATTGCATCGGTACGGATGGTAAGGATATCTGGTGGCCCGCGGCTCGAGGCACTGATGCTCTTCGCGGTATTCATATACGCGAAATCCAGGAATTTGCGATCAATAGGGGTAAAGTATTAACGCCCATTGACGTGACACCTATGATAGCTCCACAAAGCGGAGAGCCACGACCTATATGGGAATCACAAAGGTGCACAACATCACTCTATGACTGGATATGGGAGCGCAGGGGCATAGTAATTGGATCGACACAATCAGGAAATGGTCATGCGTGCGCATTACGCGAAGACGGTGTGATTATTGATCCTCGTGATGGTAAAGAACATATACTCTTCGATGATTGTATAAATCCGATACAAATCTGGGTTATGTTCAGAATCAATCAATGAAGACTGATTTGATTTTGTAAATGTCTGATACTTGATTTGATTGTCATTACCAATTCTGAGAATTATTTTCGCAAATTCTAAAATATGACACAGATTTCCTGTTTCCTGATTTGATTTATTTGTCATAAGTCGTTGAGCCGCAACGAGTTAGGAGTTGGTATGAAACTTGCTATGCTGCCCTGGCACGGTTCCTGCTGTATATAAGGTGACGCAAGGGATGTATCAAAAATCAAATCATGAAATCAGAATCAATTGATTTGAAATCGACGATCAGTGATATTTGATTTCGCAATCATTAGGGAGGAAATATGATTAAGTCATCACGTGACTGGTCAGACGAGAACGTAAAGCAGCTCGCTGATCAATTATTAGAGTGCGGAGACAATGTTCCTGATTCATTGTTCGATGACCTCATCGACGCCAATCTTGATCTGGCTAATCAAATAGCCGGACACTTTATCCGCATGTTTCCCAAGAAGCGGAATGACATAATCTCGTCCGCGATGCTCGGACTCGTGCGTGGGGTGCATAACGCGCCTCACGTCATGCACGATAATAATATAAGGAAGTACCTGCGCCCGCGTATAGCAGGAGCCATTCATGATTTCCTTGAGCGTGATTTCCTAATCCGTATTCCACGTAAGCAGTGGAAGAAGATGATGGAAGTCGAGGACGTAGTTGATTTTATGGAGCGTACATTCCGCCCAGGAGTTACACTTCAACGATTCGGAAGTGGAGTGCTTACCTCTAAGCCGATTATCTTCTCAATGATCGGTCGTGATCCCGAGACTGATGAAGAATATCATTCCGAAATTCCAGCACCAAAGAAGTATATCAAACGTGACTTCGACGAGATGCTGATCGAAATGCATCTAACTGAACGTGAGTCAATGATTGTATGGTTGAGATTATCTGGTTACACGTTCGCTGAGATTGCGGAACGTATGAAACTTACGAAGCCACGAATCATTCAGATAATTGAAGGTCTACGTTCACGTTGGGTTGAACTTGGATTTCCAATGCCGCGTATTCATCATCGTAAGATATCCGGCACCAAGGTTTGCACACGATGCGAGACTGAGAAAAGTCTGTCTGAGTTTTACAAGATCGGTGAGGATAAATTCAAATCGATCTGTAAGAAGTGCATGAAGGAGCAACGTTTGGAAAAGGAAAAAGACAATGCATGCAGGTAATCCGGTACGTCGAGAGCATGTTGAATACTTTGTTGATGGTTTTGTTACGGGTGTAATAGCTGCACGGAATGTTGAGTTAATTCAGTACACAATTACTGGATCATTTCGTCGTGGTGCAACAATCTGTGGAGACATTGAGCTTATCCTGCAGGTTAATGACGATGATTATGGTAATCTTCGTCATGCAATCGGTGAACAATTCGGATGGGCAAGCTCCGGTAATCCACGCATGTCGGGCGTACGTGGTGAAGTGCAGTTTGATTTATTCATCGCTGATAAGTGTACGCTAGGAGCCATGCTACTCCATACCACGGGCAGCTGGAAATTCAATAAAATGCTCCGAACGGAGGCTGCTGCCCGTGGTATGTTACTCAATCAGTATGGTTTGTTTCGTCGGGATAATGGTTCTTCATCAAAGACTATGAGTGAAGTTATGCATCAATACGGAAAGAGAGGTCTTATCGAAGGAAAGCCGATAGTTTGTGGTCCGAATGAAAGTGATATTCTAACGTATCTCGGATTTGAGAAGTATTCTGATCCGACGAGTAGGAGCCTATGATGAAAGATCTAGAGTTTGTGACGACCGAAGACATTCTTTCACTGGATGATTGGCAGAAGCAGGGCAGGCCTCGTATGTGGGTACCTGTCGAAGTCAAGGGTGACTGGCGTGTTGATATTGATCATGGCTACGGCTGCATGCGGCTGATGAACAAGGGCACGGAAGTCGGTTCATGTGGTTCAACCAGTAACTTTATCTCGGATTCTCAAAATCGAGTCGTGTGTCTTCGCGCAGACTACTACGACCTGCCACAGTATCTGTGGTTTCCACAAGCATCGCAGGCTGAGGCCGAGCTGCAGGAAGCCCTGACAATTATGGAGCAAGGTACGTTTGACGAGATGCAGGAGTTTCTGAAGAGGAATCAGTCCTGATGCAGACAATCTGGGTAAGTATAACGGAAGAGGATATCCGTACTTTTTCCACTAATCCGCGTGACACCTGTCTTTCGGCACATATACTGTGTTGTTGGTTGGACAAGAATCCTGATGTCTACGTTCACGATTGTGGAATAATACGGGGCAAACTGTGGATTAAGGGTGTCTAGTGCAAACATTCCTTCCCTATCCTAACCTAAGGGACTCCGCTGCCTGTCTCGATGACAAGCGTCTCGGAAAACAGCGTGTTGAAGCGATGCAAATTCTTTCAACGCTCCGAGGACTGTCGGACGGATGGCGGAATCATCCTGCGGTTAGGATGTGGGAAGGTTTCGAGTCGTGCCTGGAACTTTATCTTTTGTTCTGTGTGTTAGAGTGGGAGGGGAGAGGTTATGTCAACAATATCCGGGTGGATTATTCTATGCGAGCACCTTTTCTATGCGACGTACCTGATTGGCTCGGTGATTTTAGAATTCATTCTAGTCATCGAGCTGCTTTACTAGCGAAAGAGCCAGAGTGGTATGACTGTATGGGATGGACAGAGGAACCGGAGATTAACTATTGGTGGCCACGATGAATAAATTGACTGAACTCGCAGATCAATATGGTTATGACGATCCAATGGACCTGCTTATGGAAGTGGGTCTTGATTCTGTTCAGCCTGGAATCTGTACGAATGAGGACTGTGATTATACTACGGATGTGGAGCCTGATTGTAGACAAGGGTGGTGTGAGGTTTGCTCCACAAATAGTGTGCAATCAATCAGCGTGTTGTTCGGAGTGATATAGGGGAGAAGGAGAGGAATAGCCATGTACGTTACAGAATCAACTGCGCCGGAAGTCGTTGCCGTAGCAAGGCGAGCGTTTCCAAATTACAATGGTAGGAAGTTTGAAGTTGAGGTCTTTAATGGGCCAATGCGAATTAGTTCCTGCTGGAGTGGTGGATCACGCACGGACTATAAATTCGTGAGTCTTGATCCAGCAAATCCAAATCAGCATACTCTTCGTGAGTGTGGTAATATGTTCAGTGGTCCGGCTGAGGAACTGAGAGAATTGCCTGAGAACGTAGCGATGGTAGCACATCGTATACTCTGTGGTAAGGATCTTGGAATCACGGTCTATGTGAATTCCATCAATATGAATAAGCTGGCAATTCCTGACAAACCGACACTGACAAAGTATGAAAGAATTGTTCTGGTATATACCAGAGCGATGAAGCCTGCAGCAAGATTTCACGAAGCACATCGTGATACATCGATTCTGGGAGAGGAATGGTGCGAGGCGAAAGAGTCTCTTAAGAATCGGAAACTGCTGCGTAAGAACGCTAGCATCACGCCCGAAGGTAAGAATGCTGTTGAGGGACTGTATCCTCACAATCGAAAGGAATGGTTGACTAATGGCTAAGCGTGAATTTCTACAGCTAGCGCATACTATCGCACCGAAACACAATATCGGCGGCTGGTGGTGGTCATTCAAACTGGATGGCTGTCGCTGTTTCTGGGATGGTGGAATCAGCCGTGGGATACTGAAGAGTGACGTACCCTACGCTAATACCGCTAAAGATGAACGATACTTGGATGCCGAGGTAGCTACCGGACTTTGGTCACGTTACGGTAACGTGATTCATGCTCCGGAATGGTGGCTCAACACTCTGCCGCCGATGCCACTTGACGGTGAACTCTGGGCAGGTCTGGATGTTGAACGTCAAGACCTACGATCATGGATATCGAAACTGATTCCGATTGATGAGGAATGGATCAAGGTCGGGTTTCATGTTTTCGATATGCCACCTATCAGCAAAGTGTTGGCTGATGGGTTCATCGACAATACGAATTTCAAAAAACGCTTCAAAGGATGCGTTGAGTGGTGGGATAGAACGAGAATGTCGGCAGGTATAAATTGCCTGCATGATCCTCATCGTGTACGGCGATATGAGACAGCATCCGAGTTGCTGGATCAAGACTACGATGTCTTGGAGCAATCGCGTACGCTATATTGGCAAGTGCACGATCAGCATGAGCTACCGTTGCAGTATAAATTAGCCTGGGAGGTGATTAACACAATCATGGCTAATTTGGGTAGGCATGAGGGAATCATCGTTCGGAATCCTAATGCTACCTATTACTGTGAACGGTCGCATATGATTCTGAAAAAGAAACCGGATCAGGATGCCGAAGGCACAGTGGTCGGCTACATAACTGGCCGTGAGGGTAAAGAGGGGAAACTGTTAGGAAAGATGGGTGCCTTAATTTTGAAACTAGACAATGGTGGCCGACTTGAATTGTCTGGTTTCACGGATGAGGAACGGAAACTTGAACACGTAAGAACAAAAGAGGAGTGTGATAAGGACATATCTGAATACGTGAATCCCGGTAACGGTGCTTTTATGCCGAGTGACAAAAAATCATTAGATGCACAGGTACAACGATGGGCAATTAAGAATCCAGAAATTGAGTGTCCGGCTTTTATTCATGCTCCGGCTTTTCCTCGTGGATGTCGTGTCACGTTCAAGTATCGGACACTGACGAAGGATGGCATACCTCAGGAAGCACGGTACTGGAGGAAATGGGATGAATAGAGCGCGTAAGCAGGCAGAACGTGTAGGGTATACTAAGGAGGCTGAGTATAGGAGAGAGTATATTACGTTGGTAGTCGTGTATCTGGTTATGATGATCGCAATCTGTATTGGGGGCTGCTATGCAAATTAGTCTTCGTATTGTATGGGATGAAGAGTGGTCAGAGCATCGTGTGGAGTATTACGAGGGGAGCATACTCTCTGAAAGTAAGACTTATCACTGTCCATATTATGATGATGCACATGCTACGATGCTGGCGATGTGCAAAGAAGCTGAAGAGGCCGGACACAGTGTCAATATTCTTCCGGAGATACTATAATGACATACGAATACAGAAACAAGACTCTGACTGCTACTATGGATTGTGGAATCAAATTCGACTGTCGATTTTACAAAGAGGAACAGGTACGTTTTATTCAGGATCTTGTAGGCAGTGCGCAGCAAGAGGCCCGTGATTCCGTGCGTCATGAGATTCGTCGTGAAATAGTTGATCATCTCGTTGAGCGTATGAATCATATGATTGACGGGATCAAGTGTCTGAGAGGGTAGGTTATGAATTATCATGATTTGAAAAAGC
>Ga0180434_10003461_pt1 | contig 20082 bp, 16 predicted proteins | sample SS_ome_7_FD_132453 | JGI IMG/M metagenome (GOLD analysis project Ga0180434, IMG submission 132453) | Hypersaline lake sediment archaeal communities from the Salton Sea, California, USA - SS_1_D_2 metaG | ecosystem: Environmental > Aquatic > Non-marine Saline and Alkaline > Hypersaline >...
CGAGCAGAGAACCGTAGTTGTTTTGTAAGTGTTACATTGGCTTATTGGTATCTGCCAGAGTATCCCCAGTGAAAGATGCGCTGAAATATCATAATTAAAACCTACATTTCCTACTTGAACTTTCCATGGAGTAAACCGTTCCATTGCAGAAGGACAAAATGCAGAATCGCAATCTTTTACTTTAATATCATCAGCCAGATGATTTACATAAAGGTATTGGGCGAAAAATGAAAGACATCCCAAAAAGTGTCTACATGAAATTTTTGCACCAAGATGGCAGTTTAGTCCCGGTGATACCTTTGCGCATGTTGTGAATGGATAAACACCACTTTGATATGGACTATTTGGGACGTGAAGACAATCTATATCTCGGCTAAAGAAGTGGGTTAGGCCGAACTCACCTCCAACTTCTATGCTTTCTACAAAATTAAAGTCAACGCCAGTGGTTGCACCAATTGCGTGATGTCCATTATTGCCAAAAGGAAGACTGAATGGTTTATAGGTATCTTTTGGTTTGCCTGTCGCAAATGCTCCACCAATTTCGAAGAATGGGATGGCAATTACAAAATGTGGACAGTCTGGACTTTCAATCAATTGAAACGGTTTGCGCCACCATAAATTGACCCAAACATCTTCAATATAGCAGTCGCTAAAGTTATTTAGATCGAGACATAATTCTTGTGCGATATCTTGATATTTACACAGAAGATACTGATTTACCTTTTTGCTGAAATAGGTTACAGGTTCTTCAGTGTTGCAGCAGAGCGTGCACTCACATGTGAATGTGCGTTTTGTTGTTAGGCCCATCGATGCAATTCCAGATTGTATTTTTAAACCAAATCCATCTATAAGTCGAACATCGGCTTCCCAGCGTAATCCTTTTTTGCGGTATGTTCCAGGAAATGAAATATTTCCACACCCGTTTGTTATAAGTTCCGGATAGCTTATATATCCAGGTTGATCGTTGGGAAAAAGCTGTTGGCGAGCAACTTCGAGGGTAGGGGTAAAGCCTGTAATTTCTTCTGGGAGTTTCCCATATAGAAGGGCGATTAAGTTCCATGTTCCATCCATATCGCCTAATTCAGCGCAGGTAGTATTGCATGTGTTACAGCTTCCTGTTGAACAGTCAATGTTACATGCTTGAGAGTCGCATCCCAAATTACGAGGTTTTTCTCCGTAATTTGCGCACTGCCAAAATGGGGAAATTGAAAATCCAAAACGGTTAGATTTTATTGTTTCTGGTCGGTCTCCGGTCATTTTTAGTATATCGTTAGTTAACAAAAAAAGGTGAGGGTCAAGAGTTGAAAAGACAGGGCATGGATCATTTTTTGAATTTGAAGTTAAAGCGTGTATGTTTCCATATATTCCCATGCAAAGAAATGCGCATAATATTCTAAGTAAGGGGGACTTCATACTAACCATTTTTATCCTTTCTTGACTCAACCTTTTTGTTTTTACTTATAGTTTATTCACAGCAAGACGTCAATGATTAAAATAGTTTAAATAATTCTGTTGCTAATCCTTGTGCTGCAAAATAAAAGATAGTTAATGCTGTTGAAAAACCGATGAGGGTTTTAATGTTATTTCCTGATTTCCATTCTGATTTGCGTATTAGCAGGGTTATCATTGAAAGTAAATATGCAAAGACAATACTTAGTGCGGTGATATAGAAAAAGAGATTAACGTTTTGTAGTGTAAGAAATGCAACTCCCATGAGCAACCCAATAATGATTACGGATGTTTTTGCATTTAGTATTCCTTTAGTTCTTAGATTATGTAAGCGTGGGTTTTTGATTTTATCTATCAATGATAAAAGAAGGTGGCTTGATGACCAAATCATCGAATGAACGGTTCCAATTATTGCTGATAATATTGAGATATGAAGTATGTTTATTAGCACGTTATGTCCAGGGAAAACGACTCTAATAATATCGGTGATTGGCTGATCTGGAACATTTAATAATGCTTGAGGTGCTGCTAGGAGAATTGAAAATATGAATATAATGTAGAACATGCTGACTAAAACTATAGCATAAGTTAAAGCTCGCGGAACATTTTTTTCAGCATTTTTTACAATGTTATATAGTGACGCTGCACATTCAAAGCCAAAAAAACCAAAAATCACTTTACTGGTTGCAGCCATAACATTGGTAAAGCCGTACGGTGCAAAAGGAGTTAGGTTGCTTGTATGAGCTTGAGAAAAACATATTGCTGATATTGTAAGAATCGGTAATACTGTCAAAACAATGAGAATATGTTGTCCTAATTTTGATAATCCGATGCCAAAAGCATTTATTATCATAAGTATTGTTAGGACAAGCATGCTAAATACCGTTCCTGGTATAGAAGGAAAAAGATCTGCAATATAGTTTCCTGAAACCCTTGTAAGCAGGCCCATTCCGACAACTAAGCCAATAAAATAGCATGTAATGGCAATCATGCCCGTAATGTGTCCACCCCATTGTTTTGCATAGGTATAAAACGTTCCTTCTTCGGGAAATAATTTTGCAAGACGAGCAAATGAATCAGCCATAAACCATATAGCGGTAGCTACAAAAATATACGCCAATATTCCTGCAGGTCCAACATTTGATGCTAAAGCTGCCGGCGCGGTAAAAATACCTGATCCAATCATTGCGTTCATTCCAATAATTGTGGCTGTCGCAAGGCCTATTTTGTGACCTGTGCTCGTGGACATAACAAATCCTTTTGTTAAGAATTGTTGAATTTTGGTAAATTATCATTATTGTGGTATTTTATCGAATTGATAGGATTTTTCAAGGAGGAGCTACTTTATATGACATTGTGTCAATATTATCAAGCACATATTAAACGTGAAGAATGTTGGTTTTTTGTTGCAATAATGCGCAGCATGGAACACATGAGTTTTGATCGCACTCTTGATATTACAACAAGTTTGTTTGAGTTTTTTGTTCCTATTGCAATGGAGGATCAATTCTTGAGCTTGATGAACCATTTTGAAAAAACCGGAATAGTCTCCAATCTAAAAAAAACATCCAATCGGTTATCCGATCCATCTGAAAAAATTTAGCGCTATTTCAGAAGATTTAATAAATTTAAGCTTTTTGTACAAATTCCCAAACAACGTCAGCACCTTTACAGTTACGACATGGCGGAAATTTTTCGCTTTTTGAAAGAGGTATTGTTATTTGTTCTTCTGAAACACATGCGCAGTTATCACAGAAACAATTTTTAAGGCGGTAAATGCCTGATTCCTGACAAATCTCTCCAATACGGAAAGTGTCTCCGACTTTAACCATACTAAATCCCTTCTCTAATTGTTTTTTATTGTTTCAACTTATAAATATTAACAGATTCCGAAGGGCTTAATAAATGACATAAGTAATATGCGTCTATTTGTGAATTATTTACGCTATATTATCGCATTTGTTTTTGTTTTGCATAAGCAGATTAAATAACCAATCAGGTGCAAGTTTGAGAAACCACGAAACGAGCTCCCATCTTTTTGTTACATAAACTCTTTTTTTACCTGTTTTTATTGCATTGTAGATCTGTTGTGCCGCTTCCTGTGTAGATGTCACCCAAAAAGTTCCCGGCAAGTCGCTAAACGTGGTATGCTCAACATCAACCCAGCCAGGCATTACCTCTGTGACATAAATAGGAAGTTTTTTTTGTTGCATTCTATTTCTCCATCCTTCAAGATAAAGAGATTCATATGCTTTAGCCGCAGAATAACCGGGAGCTTCAGCAATTCCTCTCAAAGCATCAATTGATGTTATTCCAACAAGATGTCCGGATTCTTGTGTTTCAAAGTGGTCCATTGCAATTGATACAATATTTGCAAAACCGATTACATCAACAGATATTAATCGCTTTGTTGAAGACCATTCATCGTCAGGGTTAAATGTTGCATAGGCTCCGGCAGTGATGATGCAAATATCAATACCGCCCATTTCTTCTATTAATTCTTCAAATTTAGTTGTAGCCGTTTTAGTGTCTGCAATATCGATTGTTTTAATATAGGTTTTTGTAGGAATTTCGTTTTGCAATGACTTTAGGAAGCGAGTACGTCGGCCGACTAGCCCTATTTCACAACCGCTTTTTTCGCAGTCACAGGTTGCATAATGTTTGGCGAGTGCTCGACCAATTCCTGAAGACGCTCCCACAATTATTATTTTTTGTTTATTGTTTTCTAATGGGTATGTTATTGAAAATAGGCAACATATTATTGTGCATAAAAGTACAGAAGTTTTGTGCTTTCTTACTATCCTCATATTTTTCCTTTTTACTTTAAAATTGAGATTAGAAGTTCTAGTCGAACAGTCGTTTTGTCAGATTCAAGTATTTCAAAAAGATCATTAATTGAAGGACCTTTTATAGACCCTGTCAGTGCTAGCCGGATTGCAGAAAAAATAACCTTTAGAGGAATATTTTTTGTTTTTGCAGAATTTTTAATATTTTTAACGAAGGTCTCAGGTTTATCTAAATAACTTATATTATTTTTTATAATGTCTGAGATCTCTTCTTGTTGTTCTTCGTTAAAATGTTCAGAAATAACGTGTCGAGAAATAAGTGGAGATTCAAAGTAAAAGCCAATAATATTCGGAATGTCCTGTAGCGTTGTAATATCAGTTTTTATTTTTTGAAGAATTAAGTTTAGTTTTGAGTCGTCAATTTGTTTCGCTTGAGGATATTTTTCTTCGATAAAAGGTCGAGCTAGGTCTAAAAGTTTTTTGGAATCATATTGATCTATCCATTTATGGTTAACCCAGTGAAGTTTTTCAACGTCATAGCGAACATGACCGGTTGAGTTAATATTGTTAAAATCAATAAATTTAATTAGTTCATCAAGAGACATTATTTCTTTTTCGAATTTTCCACCTCCGATTATTGCTAAATAATTAACGAGCGCTTCCGGCAAGAAACCAGCTTGCTTAAGATCTTTGAGAGAAAAACCAAAGTCGCGCTTTGAGAGCTTTTTCCCCTCGGAATTGCATAAAATTGGAAGATGCCAAAAAAGTGGCAATGGGAATTCAAGAGCTTTATAAAGTACCGCTTGATTTGCGGTGTTGGTTAAATGATCTTCGCCTCGCAAAACGTGTGTGATTTCCATAAGTGCATCATCAACTGCATTTGCAAATATAAAAGTAAAACTGCCATCTTGACGTGTTAGCGGAAAATCTGAAAAATTTTTAAGGTTGAATGTTACGGGACCTCGAGCAAGATCTTGCACCGTGATTGATGTGTTGCTATTTATTTTCATTCGCCAAATAAAAGGTGTTTTCTTTTCTAGTTTCTCTTTTATTTCATCATCAGAAAGTTTGATGCACGTTCGGTCATATCGAGGTGGCATTTTAAGGGCTAGTTGTTGGTGCCGTTTTTTTTCAAGGTCTTGGGCTGTGCAAAAGCAGCGATAAACAAGTTCCTTATCCTTTAGCTTATTAAACATTTCCTGATGAATGTTATTTCGCTCTGATTGAAAATAAGGTTTATACTTTCCTTCTTTATGTGGACCTTCATCATATTGCAAGTCTAACCAATTGAGATCTTGAATAATATTTTGTGCCTGCGGATCAAAATTCCTTGAAGGATCTGTATCTTCTATGCGAAGAACAAATGTTCCATTCTTTTGGCGTGCAAATAGAAAATTCAACAAAGCTGTGCGAACATTTCCTAGGTGCATTAGCCCTGTTGGGGAAGGTGCAAATCGTACGCGAATTGGTTTTATATTCATATAAAGGTCCTTTATGATCAGGTTTATTTGAATTTAGTATAACAGATTGTAAATATTCTTTACAGTTCGCTTGCCGGCTTTTTAAACAGATTATATACTGTGGTGCTTGTATATTTATAATTGCGTTGAAATTGTTGATTTTTAAAGTAATTATAAGTTCTTTTTTGACATTATAAAAATGAGTGTGATAAAGTTGGTTTAAAATAATCAAGGGAGAGTAAGGAGAGTGTGATGAATAAGTGTCTCAAGATTACATTTTCTTTCGAGAAAATGCCGTCTAATTTTTTACGAACCGTTATACAAAAACATGCAAAGAATCTTGATATAGAAGGAATTGCGCAGGCGATTAACTCGAGCAAGAAGGTTCGAATTATAGCTTGTGGAATAAAAGATTCAGTAGATGATTTTATTGATATTCTTCATAAGAATTTCTCGGAACATGCGATTCAAGATGTCGAAATTGAGCCGTTTATTCGGGATAAAGATTATAGAAGCGTATTTCGAATAATTGAATAACTTGGTAGCTCCAAGGGGAATCGAACCCCTATTTTTGCCTTGAGAGAGCAACGTCCTAACCGTTAGACGATGGAGCCATTGTTACTAATAAAAATAGCAAAAAATCGGCTGTTCGTAAAATAATAATGATTATCTATTGTCTGTTTTAAATTATTGCTTCTCAAGGTTTGTCGGCAGTGCTGGATAGAGCTTTTTATTCATTTTGAACCTGTGTTTTTAACAACACGGTTTTTTGTTCAATTCTGGTGATTGCCTGTTATTATGTTAAGCTATATTCATTACATTGAATTTATTCATTGAAATGTTATGGTTAAGCTATTTGTTAATTTCTATTCACACTACATTATCATTTTCTGTGCTTGTTTTTGTTTCAATTTGTTCCCTAGAGATACAAATAAGCAATCTATTATGTCTGATGCTGTGAGCATTCATCTTGATGCTGACGCCGATAAATGGAGAGAGGTTCTACTGCCTGTTTTTTCCGAACCATGTGTGCTTGAAAAAATAACATTTGATTCGGATGTTTTTATGCAACCTTCCGAATTTTTTTATCTTATCGATTTCAGTGAGGGGGATACTGTTAACACTGAATCTTTAGTGAAGGCTTTGAATTACATTAAATTAAAAAACAAAATTGAATCTGTTGCAATTAAAATAAAAGATGGATCAAATGGTAAAAAAGTTCATTTTTCGTTAACCGGATTATGGACATTACATTCGGTGAAGATCAAAGGTGTTTTGATTGGTAGGGATACGTATCGAAGATATTATTTAATTGAAACGGGAGATCCTTTTGATAATCAACGGCATCAGGATTCTATAAAAAGGATAAAAGAATCTTTTTGGCATGAGGGTTCTTTCAATGCGTCGGTAGAAGACACGCTTTCTTATGACAAGCAAACAAAATCAGTGAGCGTTATTCTTACGCTTTCTAAAGGCGGACAATTTAATGTGGACTCAGTCCAATTACAATTGAATGCTCCATCGACAATGAAAGGCGATGAGATTGATTTTATCTCTCGGGAGATAAAGAAACAATTCTTGCATCCCTTACGTCGACGAAGTTATTCACGAGCCATGATTAATCACGAAACAGCTCGAATTAAAGAATATTTATCTCGGCATGGCTTTTTTCATGTGAGTATTATGCTTAATGAATATATAGATCATGAACATGAGAAAATTTCTTTAACCTTTAAAATTGATTTGCCGCAGAAATGTGAATTTGTTTTTTGGGGAAATCATTTCTTTTCGCAGGCTCAGCTCCTTGACTCTATAATGGTGTTTGAGCGTTCCGTATGGTTGTTACCTCTTTCGATTCTAACTGAAGAGATGGTGCGTTTGTATCATGAAAAAGGTTTTTGGCAAGTTAATATAGATCATAGAGAAGAGGGCGAACGTTCTTTTTTTGTTATTAATGAAGGCATTCGTGCATCGATAAAAGATGTGGCGTACAATGGAGTTGAACTATTAGATGAAAAGATGCCGCTAAAAAAATATTTTAAACAATTACTGCGCTCCTCTCATTTTGAGACAGATTTGTTGAAAGGAGCGTTGAACAAAGTTATATCTTTTTACCTCAAAGAGGGTTTCTGGGACATTAAAATTGTACGCAAAGATTTTGAGTTGCTAGATGATGCTAAGCAGGAGTATCGACTTATTATTACGCTTGATGAAGGAGAACGACGTTATTTTGTCGATGTCTTAATTCCGCAGTTTCCACACTTAAGAAAAAAAGGTCCATTTAAGCAAGTTTCGCGAATGGCAGACAAAATAAAAAAAAATAATGTGTCGTCGGTAAATCAAACATTAAATAAGATTCCTTTTGATATGGGAATTCTTTATGCGCAAAAAAAATGGTTAGAGCGCTATTGTAAAACGAGTGGAATGAATGATGTTTCTATTTCTTATGAATTTGAGTATGACGAGAATGATATTACCGTTTTATGGAATATTAAACCAAGGAATGAAGGGATAATATTTGGAAAAATGGTTTTACTGGGTAGTTCAAACTTTCCATTTGATAATGTTATTCGGGAGTTGCAATATAATGAGGGTGATGAGTGGGATCGTCAAAAACTAAATCGTACATTGTCTCGACTTAAAGAACTAGAAGTTTTTGAAACCGTTCACGCATATCCTAATAGAGATGCGGGAAGTGACAGTAATCAACCTGTTATTTTTAAACTTCATAAAGAAGATCCTTTTGAGGTTCGATTGCGTGCAGGTCTTGGAATTGAACAGGTTAGCAAGCCGATAACATGGGCCGGAATGACATATAAGGCCGGTGCTACATTTATTGTAAAAAATCCGTTAAATTGTGGAGATCTTCTTTCTCTTAATGGTGATGTTACTCGTTCAATGCGATCTATTGTTGCACAGTATCAACGACCTTGGATTTTTGGTATTCCCGTTGGAGCGGTTTTTCAGGCTTATAGTTCAAAATATCAACAGCCGGGTTTTTTCTTTTGTAAAAAAGGTCTTTACGAAGTTTCTCAACAGGGAGCTCTTTTTGGATTGGGTAGAAGGCATAGATGGTTTGATGGTAATTTGACTCTTGGTCTTGAATGGCTTGAGTTAGAGATTCAGAAGGATTTTAAACCAGTTGCATTGCGGGTTGCAAAGGCGATTGACTTTGCACCAAGTTTGTTAAATAAGAATATGCCTTTTTTTTATTTTCAGCCAACGATATTAATTGATTTTCTTGATAATAAACTTAATCCGCAAAAAGGTTCCCTTACATTATTGAGTTGCAAGGGAATGCTCCCTGTTTCAGAGAAGTCGGAGCATGCAGGCTTTTTTAAGGTTTTAATTGAACAATCTTTTTTTTGTCCGATTATGCCAATAGTTATTGCATGTAGATTACGATTTGGACATATATTTTATCAAACATTTAACAACATTAATCCAATTGAACGGTTTTATCTGGGCGGAGCATTTTCTTTGCGAAGTTATGAAACTGATGTTGCGCCACCATTAGGTTGCTTTTGTGATCAAAATGGCAAATCTTGGTGGGCTCCAATGGGTGGCAAAACAATGGTTAATGCAAACTTTGAATTGCGCATTCCTATTTATGGTGAATTTGGCGCCGTGGTTTTTCAGGATTTGGGAGCTTTGAGTAATAGTGGTATTAAAGGAATTGGAAAGCATGGAATTCTTGCAGGAACTGGATTTGGCTTACGTTATAACACTCCTATTGGACCGCTTCGTTTTGATATCGGATGGAAGTGGTCAACAGACAAACCGTTTGATCGTTCTTATGCATGGTTCTTGACGTTTGGGAATGCTTTCTAACTGCCACAAATTTTGGTAAAATAGGCACCTTGTTTTTAAGGTAAATCTTGATAAACTCTCAATAGAGATTCACCATAATTATTATAGAAGGAGTGTCTAATGAGATCTCTTACAATGATTGTTCTTATAATCCTTGTTGTTCTTATTCTTATCGGTGCATGGATTATGTCTGTGTATAACAAGTTGGTTCAATTACTTAACTTCGTTAATGAAGGCTGGAGTGGTATTGATATTCAGCTTAAACGGCGATATGATCTTATTCCAAATTTGGTTGAGACGGTAAAAGGTTATAGTATTCATGAAAAGTCAGTTCTTGAAAACGTAACAAAATTGCGTTCGGTTGCAATGGACGCAAAATCATTAACCGAAAAAACCGAAGCAGAAGCTGGATTAACAAGTGCTCTGAAGACTTTATTCGCGGTTTCTGAAAATTATCCTGAGCTTAAAGCAAATGAAAATTTTCTTTCATTGCAAAAGACATTAAGCGCAATTGAAGATGAAATTCAATTGTCTCGCCGTTATTATAATGGTGCTGCTCGTAACTTTAATATTGCTGTAACTGTATTTCCTACAAATATAATAGCCCGTGCAATAGGTTTTAATAAAGTTCCTTTTTTTGAAGCAAAAGAGGCAGAAAAAGAAGTTCAAAAGGTTAAGTTTGATTAACTAAATATTGTTAATTAATAGTTATGAGTGCAGATAATTAATTCTGTTTATTTTCGTTGCATTAAAGGGATTAGATGCTTAAAAAAGTAACGCTAAGCATTGTTTGCCTTCTTTTGACATGTACTATTTTTTGTCAAGAACGCTTTTTGCGATGGGATGATAATATCACCATCAATAAAGATGGAACAATTAATGTACAAGAAAAAATAGAAGTGCAAACTGAAGGAAAACAGTTCAAACGAGGTCTTTGGAGAAGTTTTCCGACTCGTTATGCTGATATGTTTGGTTTGCAATATATTGTAGGTTTTAATGTTGCGGAAATAAAACGTGATGGCGTACGAGAATACTATTCTATTGTTGATCGCATTAATGGAAAACAGATTTATATTGGTGATCCTAAAAAACGTTTGTCATCAGGATTGCATACATTTTTAATATCATATACATCGAATAGACAACTCGGTTTTTTTAATGACCGTGATGAACTATATTATAACGTTGTTGGAAATGATGTAGGGTTTGTTGTTGATAAAGCAACAGCACGAGTTCAGTTGCCGTCGAATGTTCCGCGAGACAAGATATCGTTTGAAGCATATACAGGTTACTTTGGACAAAAGAATAAAAACTATAATGTAGAAATGCTTGACGATGGAACCGTATTTTTTGAAACAACGAATTCTCTGTTACCGAAACAAGCATTTACGATCGTTGTTTCTTGGCCAAAAGGTTATGTGAATGAACCAAGTATATGGCTCAAAATATTTTGGTTTGTTCGTGACAATGTTTCTCATTTGTTTTTACTGTTCGGATTATTAATTCTTTTGTTATTTTATGTGTGGGCATATAGAAAAACGCGAAGAGGGTTTAAAGAGGGAGTTGTAATTCCTATCTTTTATCCTCCTGCAAATCATAGTCCCGGATCTATTCGTTATTTAGTGAAAAAATTATATGATTTTCTTGGGCTGACATCAGATATTGTTGATATGGCTGTTAAAGGCTTGTTGACTATTGAACATAAGAAAAAAACTTTTTGGAAGGGGGGATATTCATTAAAGACAAATGAAGAATCGAACGTGTCAGAATATTGTTCGTATTATATGACAATTTTTCATACTCTTCAAAAAAAATCACCTGTTGTTTTAAATCAATCAAATAGGAAGATTATTCAATCAATATCTAAAACTGCACGAAATCATTATAAAGATACAATGAATAAATATATTATTTTCAATAGAGGTTACTTAGGTGCAGGGTTTGCAATTTCATTATTGTTTTTAGCATTGGGTTATTTATTTGCACAAGCTTTTGTTATGGGAGCTTTTCTTGTTTGGCTAGCTATTTATATAGCCATTGCTGTTGGCATTCACTCTTATATGTATTTGCAGTTGCCGCTTTATACGCAGGTGGGGCAAAAAATTTATAATGAAATACAAGGATTTAAGTTGTTTTTGGCAACAGCCGAAACTGATCGATTAAAAGTTATTGGAACTCCGCCTACAAAAACACCACAACTTTGGGAAGAATATTTGCCATATGCTATAGCGTTAGGTGTTGAAAAACAGTGGTCTGAACAATTTGCACCGATTTTTGCTCGGCTTGAGAAGGACGGAAGTCCATATACACCGTTATGGTATGTCGGTTCGGGAAGATTTAGAGCGACGGAAGCTGCATATTTTGCATCTGGATTACGTAAATCTTTCAATACTGCAATTACTTCAGCTTCACAACACCCAGGGGTATCTTCTGGAGGTGGTGGAAGAGGCAGTGCCGGTGGAGGCGGCGGAGGCGGCGGAGCCGGTGGTTGGTGATTAAGTTATTTTAAATATTATTTTATTTTTTTAAAGGATTGCGTATCTTAAGGTGCGGGCCAACATTTTTCTATAAATAGAGAAAAGGTTTTCGAATTATGAAGAGGATAATGATTATTGCTTTGTTTACGTTCTCAATTATTATTGGTGAAAATTATAGTGGTTTGCCTCGTCCCTCTGAATATTTTAATAGGGTTCAAGCTGGGGTTCAAGCTATTGCTTGTGTGAGTAAAATATTGGTTGCGTCTGTAATAATGTCTGGGGGAACTTATTGCCTGCGAAAAGCAGTAAATTTAAATACCTCTGATAATGATATAGAAAATGATAAATATTCTTGTCTTCAGGTTAAACTTATTGGTGGAGCATTGGTCGCCATGGTTGTAGGGATTAAAGTTTTGCAATAAGCATAGAGCTATTGTTCCTGATTATTTATATTTTTTTGTAATTTGATCCTATAAATTTTTTGATTTTTTGTAAAAAAAGGCGTACCCTAAAATAATTGCCCGATAAGGGAAATGGTCTGTTTATTGTCAAAGGAAAATCATAGCATAATCCCGGGGGGAATTTAAGTTGAATGGTCATCGTGAAAATATTTGTTGTTCTACCCACAATCCAACCGTATTAGGTGAATTAATTAATCATATGCCATATGCGATATTTTCTGTTGCATTGAGCATGGTTCTTCTTGGTTTTACTACCTATTTTTCAGTTGGGCAAACGAATAATCATGTTGTTTGTAAAGGTGCTGCGGTACTTTTCCATGTTTTTCATTATATGCATTTGGTGTTTGCTGCTACTGGATCATTACTTTCTTATTATCATTTTGCAACAGGAGCGCTTCGGGGGATATTGGTTGCCGTTGGATCGACCATTACATTTTGTATGTTGTCTGATATGATTTTTCCTTATCTTGGTGGTAGGCTTCTTGGTATTGATATGAAGTTTCATGTCTGTTTTTATCACGAATTTTGGTCTGTTGCCCCTTTCCTCATTGTAGGAATTTTAAATGGGTTTATTATTAGTCGTTACCACAAAGAATTACAAACAAGTTATCTCTTCTTTTCGCATTTTACTCATATTTTAGTAAGTTCATTGGCTTCAGCATTCTTTTTTGTTTCACATGGATTTTCTAATTGGTATGCATATTGTGGCGTAGTATTTTTATTTTTAATTATCGCGGTAGTTGTTCCTTGTTCATTATCAGACGTTGTCGTACCGATGGTTGTAGCTAGATCGGATAAGAAAGATGAGAAACATAAGGCTTAAGCATGTAAATAAAGCTTTTGGTGATGATGTTATTTTAGAGAATTTAAGCCTTACTATACCAGGTGGAAGCTTTTTTGCGTTACTTGGGCCAAGCGGGAGTGGTAAAACTACGTTGCTCCGATTAATAGCCGGATTTGAAACCGTAGATTCGGGTGAAATCTATATCGGCGATCATAATATCACGCATATTCCAATCAATAAACGAAATATCAATACAGTTTTTCAGCATTATGCACTTTTTCCTCACATGAATGTTTTTGAGAATGTCGCATACGGGCTTGTTGTCAAAGGTATTGCAAAAGGTATCATTGAACAAAAAGTTCGTCGTACATTGAAAAAGGTTCATCTTGAGAGACATATTTATAAGCCGATACAGCGACTTTCTGGGGGACAGCAACAGCGAGTGGCTCTTGCGCGTGCTATCATTAATGAACCGGACGTTTTATTATTGGATGAACCATTGGCTGCTCTCGATTTAAAATTGCGAGAACGCATGCTTGTTGAGTTGATAGATCTCCAAAGTGAACTTAAAACAACATTTGTTTATGTAACTCATGATCAATTTGAAGCGCTAACAGTTGCCGATTATATGGCAATTATGAACTATGATGGGGAGATTGAGCAGGTTGGTACGCCAAAAGATATTTATGAATTTCCGATATCATCGTTTGTTGCAAAATTTGTAGGTTCAACCAATATATTTAAGGGCGTTTTGCAAGAGAAAAATGGTGGATTTACGGTTGAAGTACCTGAATTAGGTTGTTTTGAAGTTGCAATGAGTAAGCGAAGAAAATTTGATATCGCAAGCACATTGTTAATGAGCCTGCGTCCTGAAAAAATTGAAATCAATAAAAAAGAACAGGAAGGTTTTGCGAATCATTTGACTGGAACGGTTGAAGCGATAATTTATTATGGACGATCAACACAGTATACAGTGAAACTTAAAAATGGATTTAAGGTTAGTGTGTTTGAACAGAATGAAGAGCATTTTCCTCATGAAGTTATCGATTACGATGATGTGGTGCATCTTTATTGGCAAAAAGAGAATGTGGTATTGTTAGAGCGATGAATAGAGATATTAATAATACTGAAGTATCAAAAAATGTTTCTTTTTTTATGGCCTTACCTGCGTTTGTTTGGCTTTTAATTTTTTTGTACATTCCATTGGGTGTTATTGTTGCTTTGAGCTTTATTCGAAAAAGCGTTGTTTCCATTTGGCCAGATTTTACATGGGCACATTATTTAACATTTTTTGATTCTCTTTATTACTCTGTTATCGTTCGTTCATTAACCCTTTCTATTATAACAACAGCTGTCTGCTTGTTGTGTGCTTATCCAATAGCATATTTTTTGGCACTTCATGCACAAAAATGGAAAAATGTACTTCTTTATTTATTAGCACTTCCATTTGGCGTTAATTTTGTAATTTTATCGTATGCGTGGTTTTTCCTTTTAGAAAAAAATGGCTTTATAAACAATATTCTTACATCGCTTGGCATTATTAGTTCGCCACTTCAACTACTCAACACTCAATTTGCAATATATGTAGGTATGATTTATTGTTATCTACCATTTATGGTACTGCCCATTTATGCTGTTCTTGAAAAGCTTGATATTAGATTGATTGACGCTTCATTAGATTTAGGAGCTACACGATTTACAACATTTTGGAGGGTGGTTTTTCCGCAATCTATTCCTGGAGTATCGACAGGTTTCTTTATGGTTTTTATTCCGTCATTTGGTGAATATGTTATTCCCACATTAATGGGTGGCGGCAAATTTATGTATGTGGGTTCATTAATTTCGCATTATTTTTCAGTGTTGCGCAATTTGCCTTTAGGGTCTGCGTTTACGGTTGCGAGCAGCATGGTTCTTCTTATTGTAGCACTATTTTTCTATTGGCGATTCAGAAGAATGGTGAGTTAACGTTTGTTTCAGGAGGAATTGTCAATGACTAGACGATGGAGTCAATATACATTACCGTTTTTTATCGCGTTAATGTACATCTTTTTGTATGCTCCCATTGTCGTGTTGATTATTTTTTCGTTTAATAAGTCTGTGAGTTTATTTAAATGGTCGGGAGCATCTTTACATTGGTATAATCAAGCATGGCAAGATGATACGATGTGGATTGCATTACGTAATTCGTTAGTTGTTTCGTTTTGTGCCGTTGCATTAAGTTTGATTATGGGATTAATGCTTGTTTATTATGGTAGATCATTTTTAAAAAAAATATTTTTCTTCTTTTATGGCGCGTTGATTGTTCCTGAAATTGTTTTGGCTGTTGGATTATTAAGTCTGTTTTCTTTTTTATCAGTACCCCTAGGATTTACAACGCTTATTGCGGGTCATACTATTTTGGGTTTGAGCTATACGGTACCGATTCTTTATGCTCGTTTCAATGAGTTGGAAAATGAATTGACCGAAGCATCACTGGATTTAGGAGCATCGACTGGTCAAACATTTTATAAAGTAATATTACCGTTATTGGCACCATCAATGGTTGCTTCAGGACTTCTTGTTTTTATTGTTTCTCTTGATGATTTTATAATAGCTTTTTTTAGTGCCAGTCCTTCAACGCAGACGTTGCCATTATATATTTTTAGTGTAATTCGTTCAGGAGATTCTCAAGTAATTACAGCTCTTTCAGTTATTTTGTTAGCCGCGGGAAGTTTATTAATATTATTATTGTCATCATTTAAGTTGAAAAAGTTGTTTTCCTTTGGAGATTAACTAAGGCGGAGAAAAAGAATAATGTTAATTCGTAATTCATCTTTTTTTATTCGCGTAGCAAGTATATTTTTTTGGGTAGCTTTGTTCATTTCGGTTTTGTATCTTCCTCGTTGTGGTAGTTTGTTTCATCGTAAACGAAGTTTATCTATTTTTACGTGGGCTTCTTTGATTGATCCCGTTTATCTTAAAAAATTTGAACAGGAAACAGGAATAAAATTATATATCAGTTATTATGAATCGAATGAAGAGCTTTTCAGCAAAATGCAGGCAACCGAAGGTCGCGGATATGATCTCATTATACCTACAGATTATATGTTTGTTAGATTGAAGAAGGAAGGGTACCTTAAAAAAATTGATAAAAGTCGTTTATCATTTTTTGATAATTTGGATGAAAAACTTCTTGGTTTGTATTTTGACCCCGATAATGAGTATTCAATTCCTTATTTTTGGGCTGTGTATGGTCTTGGTATTGATACGTCGTATTATGATGGAAACTTACCTGATCCTACGTGGGGGATTCTTTTTAATTCTTCACTGATGCCGTCAAAAGTTGGAATGACCGATAATATTCGTGAGGCAATTTATATTCCTGCATTTTATTTATTTGGTTCAATTAGCGCGTTGAAAATTCCTGGAAATTTGGAAATAGTTAAAGATGTCTTAATTAAGCAAAAAAAACATGTTGAAGTCTATTCTGAGGCTCGTGCAGAAGAGTTGCTTTTGTCAAAGAGCTGTCCGGTTGTCATGGGTTTGAGCAGTGATATTTGGCGTGCAATGCGTGTAGATCAAAATATTTCATTTGTGATCCCGAAGGAAGGTAGTTTTTTAAGTCTTGATTCGATTGTTCTTCCAAAGGCAACGGAAAAGGATGATCTTATTTATCAATTCATAAATTTTCTTTATAAGAAAGACGTATTTCAGCATCATGTTAACAAGTACGGACTATGCCCAACACTTAAAGGTATTAGGCCTGAATGTGAGTCTTGTTGCCCTGTTGGCGATGACTTTAAGAAGTTAAAGTTTTTTAAAGATGTTGTTTCGATGTCCGAATTGAATAAGATCTGGCTGGCGGTAATGGCTAAATAACTATTCAGTATTTTAATATTTAATCTTTTCAAATTGCTTACTCCTTTGTTTAGCATGTATATTTATGCTATGCTATTAATTCTATTGGAGAATTTATAGACTATTTTATCATGAGATAAGGCTTGTATGGCTCATAAAAAATTTTATGTAACAACACCTATTTATTATGTTACCGCAAAACCACATTTAGGTTCATTGTATAGTACAATTATGGCGGATGTTGCAGCGCGTTGGAACAAACTTCAAGGTAAAAAAACATTTTTTTTAACCGGGACAGATGAGCATGGGCAAAAAGTAGCTCAAGCGGCAGAAAAAGAGGGAATGCAACCAAAGGAGTTTGTTGATAGTTATATTGATTCTTATAAGAAAGTATGGCATGACTATGAGATCGGATATAATGATTTTATTCGTACCACTGATCCACGGCACAAAAATGCGGTTCAGGAATTTATAAAAAAATTGCAAAAAAAGGGTGATATTTATAAAGGTTCCTACGATGGCTGGTATTGTGTTCATGATGAGGCTTATCTTACAAAAACTGATTATGATGCAACGAAGGAATACAAAAAAGATGAAGGCCCTGAATGTCCCGTTTGTAAAAGAGCTACAAAATGGATGTCTGAAGAAGGGTATTTCTTTAAGTTATCGGCATATCAAGATAAATTACTCAAGTTTTATGAAGAACATTCGGATTTTATTACCCCAAAAGAGCGTTTTGCAGAAGTTATTAGTCTTGTAAAGTCAGGCCTTAAAGATTTGAGTATTTCACGCAAAACCATTTCTTGGGGAATTCCATTTCCGGGAGACCCAAATCATGTAGTTTATGTATGGCTTGATGCGCTCATTAATTATGCAAGTGCTGTTGGTTATGGAGATAAGTCGAAGCAAAAAGAGTTTGATTTTTGGTGGCCAGCCGATTTGCATATTTTTGGTAAAGATATTATTAGACCACATGCTGTTTATTGGACGGCATTTTTGATGGCTGCTGATTTACCGTTACCTCGAAGATTGCTTGTTCATGGGTGGATTACAATATGCGGAAGAAAGATGTCAAAGTCGCTTGCAAATATTGTTGATCCTGTACTTTTGTTTGAAAAATATGGTCCAGAACCTGTTCGCTATTTTCTGTTGCGTCAAATGCCGGTAACACAAGATGGAAATTTTTGTGTTTCTGATTTAGACAAATTGTTATCATGTGATTTAGCAAATGATCTTGGTAATCTGTTAAATCGTATGTTGATGCTTGCAGAGAAAAATAATGTAACGGACATTCCGGTGCAAAAATTGTGGTCAGCAGAATCATTAAAGTTGCGCGATGAATCGTGGAAAATGTTTGATGATGTTGAAACATTTATGAATGATTATCTGTTTCATATGGCATTAGCACGCGTATTTAAATTTATTTCTTCGATAAATTCTTATTTTCATGCTAAAGAACCATGGAAGCTTGCAAAAAAGGATCAAGCAGCCTTTATTGAGGTTCTTTCAGCAACATGTCATGGCTTATCTCAAATAGCTTATCTTTTGTGGCCAGTAATGCCTCGAAAAATGGAAGAGATGCTGTCAGCGCTTGGTATTTCATTTGATATTGAGCAATATCCGTATGAAAATTTAAAGTTAAGTAAATGGACTGAACAATTTACATTAAAAACAATTCAACCATTGTTTGTAAAGCCAGAAGACGCTAGCGATTGTAAGAGGAATATGGAAAAGAAAATTAATGAATGTGACAATCTTGAAAAAAAGCAAACCGCACAACAAGAAGAACAATTGAGTCCTGAGATTCCCATTGATATCTTTGCACAAGTTGAGTTGCGTGCTGGCACTATTCAAGAATGTCACGAAATTGCAAAGTCTAATAAGTTGCTTAAACTTACGGTTAACTTTGGAGAACTTGGAACACGAACAATTCTTGCAGGAATTAAAAAGTGGTATAGTCCGGATTCATTGGTTGGCAAGCAAGCGGTGTTTGTTTATAATCTTAAATCCCGTAAAATGCTTGGTGTAGAATCGCATGGCATGATGTTGTGCGCTCAATCAGAAGATGGTATTCCGCGATATGTTTCACCTATAGAAGTTGTATCAAATGGGACAAGATTAAAATAGAAAACAGTTTGTATTAAAAATACAAAAAGCGCCTACAAAATTAGTGGGCGCTTTTTCATTTTATTTTTTTGTAGCAGGATTGATTAATTTATAATCAGTTTCTGTCAGTTTAATGTTGTGTATTTTTTGCAGATTCTTGTGATCGAAATATACCATATTGGGTTGTTCGTATGGCGAATGTTTATCTTTGTTTTTTTCATCCTCGTATTTTTCATTACGATCACCTTGTGCAAAATAGATAAAACTTGTTACTTTTTCATTGTATTTTAGTGATTCTGTGCATCCTTTTTCATTTTTGAATTCTTCATATAATTCATCAAGGACGTATTGAGCATTATCTTTCCCGCGGACATAAATGACGATTTTTGGGCAATGAGATTTTTTGTATGTTGATTCGGGGCAACAGACAATTGCCTTAATTGAGTAAATGGCTTTTTTTAGTTCTCTATAATACGCTGTCATTGATATTAACGAGGTAAGCATGTCAGGAATATCTTTTGTCTTTGGCATAAGATGAATTTTGTATTGTTGTAATTTCTGTGGTAGTTCGGATGCTGAATATCGATCAATCCAGCCTACCTCTGGATCTTGATTAATTTCATATTTAGGCTGGTAATACCAGCAATTAGGATTATCATATTCGCCAAAACCCGTGAAATGATACGAGTGAAGCGGAGATGATGCGAGATCGGCAAAAATCTTATATCCCATCGTGGCAAGATCGTTTGCAGATTTTGGCTTTTTCTTAAATATTGTGCACTGTGCGGTTTGGGAAAGGTCGCTTATTGGTTTTTCTTCCAAAAGTGTTTGTTTTTTTGCAGGATTAGTTATTTTAAAATCATCTTGGTTGAATGTTGTTCCGTATTGTTTGTTCAAAGCTGCTGAATTGAA
>Ga0180434_10003462_pt1 | contig 20080 bp, 22 predicted proteins | sample SS_ome_7_FD_132453 | JGI IMG/M metagenome (GOLD analysis project Ga0180434, IMG submission 132453) | Hypersaline lake sediment archaeal communities from the Salton Sea, California, USA - SS_1_D_2 metaG | ecosystem: Environmental > Aquatic > Non-marine Saline and Alkaline > Hypersaline >...
GTCCGAAACCCCGATCGTCATCAGATGGGCTTCGGTGGGATGCAGGTTTCCGCTGGACGGGTTGATGCGCAGGGACCAGCGCTGGCCCGGCACGGCTTTCCAGGCGGAAAGTCCCAGGGACAGCACCAGCAAGGAGCTGATCGTCGATGGCGTGAAAGGGGCCGGGGCTGCCGCGGCGGGGCGGTAAAGGGCCGCGTAATCCAGGGCGGGGGCGGGCGTATCGAGCGGCAGGGAAAGCGTTGGGGCGCCCACGTAGGTCCGGAAGGGATCCGGCTGGTTATCCCAGTCCATGGTGCCCGCCGAACGGGCATAGCGGTGCGGATGGTGCTTGGTGCGTTCGTGGTAATCGAGGGCCATCCGGCCGGGAACGTCGGTGTCGCTCATGGTCGCATCGCCTTTAGGGGAATGTATGGCGGGCCTGCCTGCCGCCCGTTCAGCGGTTTCAGATTTATGGTGCGTTCTGGAAATGATCGGCGATGGCGCGGTTCAACCGTCGCATATGGGTTTTTTCGGCCTGGGCGATGGACAGCAGGCTGTCCCTGAAACGGCCATCCGTCGTTCGATCCGCCAGGCTGCGGTAGAGATCATAGGCCTGGTATTCGATGCGCAGGGACAACTCCAGTACATTGAGGCCGATATCGGTGCGGATGGCCCGGAGGCGCTCTAACGCGTCTGCCAGGGGCTCGCCCCCTTCCAGGATATCGCCTGCCAGGCCGTCAAAAAGCACCTGAAAAGGCGGGGGGTCGGTTTGATCCGGTTTCCAGAGGGCGTAGACCATGCGGGCATGGGCTTCTTCGGCCTTGGACAACTGTTCGATGACGGGACGAAACGGCAGGTCGCCGAATTGGTCGCGAATGGCCCGGTAATAGCGGTAGGCTCCTTTTTCAAGGTCCATGGCCGTCATCAAGAGATCCGACAGGCTGCGGGTGTGGTCGAACAACTGGACCCGCGGAAAATCGCTGAGCTTGTGTCCGTCCCAGGCCAGCATGCCGCCGATCAGGTGATAGACAGGGTGGTCGGACAACTCTGCTTCCGCGGCCAGTGCCGCTGCAATTTCGGACCGCGCACCGGAGTGGCAGTAAAAAACAAGCGCCCGGTCATCGGGCAAATCGAACAGTTGGGATTCCAGTTCCATCAGCGGCAGCAGCATGGACCCGGGAATGTGGGCCACGGCATATTCCTGCGGCTGACGGACGTCGATCAGGGTGTATTGTTTTTCTTTGGCACGGGCCATGAAATGCCTGAGCTCGTCGGGTAGGAGCTCCTTGAGTTTGATCCGATCCATGGCGCCTCCTAAGGTGGCCGGTGCCGGTGACGGTGGGGATTCCCATTACCGATGATGACGGAAGGCCGCCTCAGTCCTGCGGTTCACATTGGCAATGTTTTTCACCGCAGTGCCGGCAGGTATACCGCACCGGCTGCGTGGTGGTCGACCGTGATTTCTTCTGGACAAGGTAAGCAGCGGCGGCCACGAGGGCAATGACACCCGCCGCGATAATGTATGCCATGGGACGTTTTCCTCGAATGGATAAAGCGCTTAGCCGATATTAAATTTGCCGGATTCGATATAAGGGACGTCTTCGACCTCGATGGCATGGATAACAGGGCGGTTGAGGCGCATCTTCATCTCATGCACGATGGCCCTGTTTTTATTGAGACCGCGGGCAAACGCCATGGTTTCGTCGAGCAGTTCCGAAATGTGGCAGGCTTTGCGAACGATATGGTGCCTTTCGCACTCCTCGGCGGTGAGACGGCATCCGGTGTATTGCATTTCTTCCAGCTTGTAGTGCGGGATGGCCTTGGCCAGAATCGCGTTCATGCCGGGAAGGAAGGGAATGCCGAGATCGACCTCCGGGATGCACAGAAACCCCCGGTCAGAGCGCATCATACGGAAATCGAAGGTGCAGGCCATAATGGCGCCGCCGGCAAAGGCGTGTCCGGTAATGGCGGCGATGGTGACGGCCGGATACGTCACGAGGCGCAGCAGGAGCTTGTTGAGCAGATAGAAAAAATCCTTGGCGGCCGGGACGTCGCCCTTCTGGATGATGGGGACCAGCCATTCCAGGTCGATGCCGTTGCTAAAGATTTTTTCATGGGCGGATTGCACCACCAGGGTGCGCGCATCGGTTTGCTGTTCGATCTCATCGAGAACGGCCAGGTAAGCCTCCAGGGATTCCGGGTTGAAACGGTTTTCACCGTTGTTCAGGGTAACGAGGGCAACGGATTCGTCCAGCGTGTAGTCAATCATGGCCATGCCTTTTCCTCCTGGGCGCCCGGGGACGGCGGTGACGGTCGTTTGTCCTTCCGGACCCGGACGCTTCGATCGAATTGGGGTGTTAACCGGCATCCCGGTGCCGTGGGGAAAGCCGATAGTTTAAGTGGAGACTATATGATGTAATCCGGTGAGTTAACACTTCGGGCGGGGGTCGTCAATATGGCAAAAAAAAAGGCAGCGCCGGGGCGCTGCCTTGAAAGCCAACCAGGAAGAGGATCAGCCGCAGGATCCGGCGGAGCCGCATCCCGAACAGGAACTGCCGCCGCCCGCACTGAAATCCACGGAGCAGGACAGACGGAATCCGATATCGATGAAATCGACCTTGATGGGTTTTACCTTTTCCAGAAAATCTTTCTCGACGATATATTTGAAACCGTCGATGTCAAACTCTTGATCGGTGTCTTTTGGCTCGTCCAGAGCCAGTGCCAGAGATGGGCCGCCTCAGCCGCCGGAGTTGAGGAAAATCCGGATGGGCGTGACCTCTTTGCCTTTAAAATACTCAGCGACCTGCTGGGTTGCTGACGGGGTGACTTCAATCATGCGCTTTCTCCTCTTGGTTTGATTCGGGCGCGTAAGCCCGTTCCCGGTTTAAAACTGACCGGGCAATTAAATTTGTCCGGAAACTTAATGATTTTCACTCAATTGTCAATAAAAAAACCGATGGCCCGCGTCGAGGCGGCCGTTGACACGGGACCGGCGGGCAGTGGGGGAGCCCCCCCGGCGTTATGCCGGCAGGCCCTGCAGATAGCGCTCGTAGACGCGGCGGTCGTTGTCGGAAAACAGGATAAAAATTACCCGCGCAATGCCCGGGTGTGCCGTGAGAAAGTCGATGGTGGTATCGATGGCGATCCGGCAGGCGTCGGCCAGCGGGTAGCCGTAGACCCCGCAGCTGATGGCCGGGAAGGCAATGGACGCGAGCTGGTGTTTGGCGGCCAGGGAGAGGCTGTTGACGTAGCAGCTCGCCAGCAGGCGGGCATCCTCCGGGCGACCCCGGTAGATCGGTCCCACGGTGTGAATGACATGGCGCGCCGGCAGGCGATAGCCTTTGGTCATCCGGGCTTCACCTGTCGGGCAGCCTCCCAGGGCACGGCATTCGGCCAGCAGCTCGGGTCCCGCGGCCCGGTGAATGGCGCCGTCCACGCCGCCGCCGCCCAGGAGGCGGCTGTTGGCCGCGTTGACGATGGCATCCACCGCAAGACGGGTGATATCCCCCTTTTGAATGTCGATCCGGTCCCGTATCGTCTCGTCCATGGGCACGTCCTCCCATCACAGGTCGTAGAGCGTTTCGTCATGAAAGGGGGCGCGCCGGCGGGTCGCGGCCAGGCGGCCCTTTTTGGTCATGAAACTGAAGGGGTCTTCGCCTTCCAGCAGATCGCCCATGTCGGCTTCGATCTGTTCGGGATCCTCCCCCTGCTCCATGCGGCTGAGGGCCTCCTCCATGCCATCGCCCAGATTCAGTCCGGTCATGCTGGAAAGTTTGCGCATCAACTGGGCGGCCTGCCGGGGGTCGTCCTCGTTGATTTTCTCGGCTTCACCCGCCAGCATCTGCATGGCTTTTTCCATCTGGCCCTCGTTAAAGGGCAGGTCCTCCATGTCACCATCTTCCTTGGCCCGTCCGGTGACCGCAAAAACCGAAACCTGACGCGAGAGCTTTTTCTTCTGGCATTTCGGGCAGGCCGGTGTTTTTTTGGTGTTGACGGTCCGGGAAAAGAAATTAAAAATGGTATGGCAGTCGTCGCAATAGAATTCGTAAATCGGCATGTTCCCTCCTGCAGATGATCACACGATGGGTTGCTTGATGATTGAAAAAATAGCAACTCGGCGTGTTGTCTGTCAATCCATTCGCACGGGTGTCTTCGCCCAATGCTTTGTTCGTCCGGCAGGCCAAAACGCTTGACGCCGGAGGTTTATAAAAGGATACTTTCTTAAACGCAAGGGATCCGATACGACGATGGCCGCGGAGAATACAAACGTGTTTCGAAAGGGCTGCCATGAGCGAGACTGTTTATGCTGATATTATCCGTGGCCATCTGGCAGACGTGTTCCGGGGGGACACGGCGATCCTGGCCTCCTACCCGGGTATCCGGCCGACCCCCGAGGGATTCGAACTGACCGCTTTCGGTCAGCCCTGCCGTATTTCTTCACGGGGAGTTTTCATTGCCGGTCAGCCCGATTGGGGGCCCCGGGGCATTATTGTCGGCCTCCTGGCCCGGCATGCGGTATCGGACGTTTGCATCGAAACCCCATGGCGGGCTTTCCGGGAACTCCCGGACAGTGCCCCATACGTAGGGGCCTTTCGTGCCCATACCGAGCAGATTCTGGTGTCGCATGTTCCTGCACTGTACCGCCGGCGGGAGGGTATTACCGCAAGCTTGCAGGGCCAACCGCCGGAAGGTGATAGCCCGGCTGATTGGGCGCTTGTGCTGAACCCCCTGCCCAAGATTGCCTTGTGCTATCATTTTTACCTGCCCGATGAGGATTTCCCCGCCAACGTCACCTGCCTCTATGCCAACAATGCCGATCGCTTCCTGCCCACGGACGCCCTGGCCGACGTGGGCGAATACATGTCACGGGCGCTGATTGCCCAGCTGCCCTGACGACCGGGCCGCCTGTCCGCCATATTCCGCGGAGGGCCTGCGCGGTGTGTTTTATCAAAAGCAGGATGGCTGCGTTGACTTGCCCATGGCCTTCTGGTATGGCAGCGGCAAATTTTAACCTGACAGAAAGGAATGGACATATTATGGAGCGAACCCTATCGATTGTTAAACCGGACGGCGTGGCGCGTGGTCTGATCGGCGAGGTGGTCAAACGGCTGGAGGACAACGATCTTAAAATTGCAGCCATGAAAATGATCCACATGACCCTGGCCCAGGCCGAAGGCTTTTACGCCGTTCACAAGGAGCGTCCTTTTTTCGGCAGCCTGACCGAATTCATGTCTTCCGGACCCTGTGTGGTCATGGTGCTGGAAGGGGATGATGCCATCGCCCGCTATCGCAAGCTGATGGGTGCCACCAACTACAAAGAAGCGGACCCGGGCACCATCCGGGCGGACTTCGCGACGGACATCGAAAAGAACGTGGTGCATGGATCGGATGCCCCCGAGACCGCCGCTTTCGAAATGGGCTATTTCTTCAACAGCTTTGAAATTGTGGGCTGATGTCCACCAAAATCGACCTGGCGCATGTACGGGTCATCCTGCACCGTCCCCGGTATCCTGAAAATATCGGGGCGGCGGCGCGGGCTGCCTGCAATATGGGGATCCACCGGCTGGATATCGTTCAGCCGGAGAACCCGGCCGAAGACCGCATCCGGATGCTGGCCACCCATGCGGCGTGCAAGGTGGTGGATGGCATGACCACGTTCGACAGCCTGGCGGACGCCTTGCAGGACTGCCAGTATGTGGTGGGGACCACGGCCCGTCTGGGCGGCGAACGCCAGGTGGTTCTGCAGCCCGGGGTGATGGCGCAGCGTCTGATCCCGATCTCGCAGGAAAACGAAATTGCGATGGTCTTCGGCCCGGAGGATCGCGGGCTTACCAACGAAGATCTGCGGCTGTGCCATGCCCTGATCAATATCCCCACGGCGGCGTTTTCTTCGCTCAACCTGGCCCAGGCCGTGATGGTGGTCTGCTACGCGCTTTTTACCGCGGATGAAAAGGCTCCCGGCGCATCGGTGCCCCGCCTGGCCAACCGGCACGAGCTGGACAGCATGTACACCCAGGTGAAAGACATCCTGGTGCGCATTTCCTACGTCAACCCGGAAAACCCGGACTACTGGCTGAATCACATCCGTCATTTTTTCACGCGCATCCAGTTGCGCGCCCGGGAAGTCAGCATAATCCGGGGGTTTTGCCGCCAGATCGACTGGTACGCGCGGAAAAATTACGAAGACGGCCTGGCGGAAGGTCGCCGCCAGGCAACCAAGGAGTAGAGCCCATGCGATTGATTCGTTTTGGAAATTCCGGCGCTGAGCGCCCTGGGTTGTGGAAAGACGGTCGAATCGTGGACCTGCGGCGGCATTTTCCCGAAATGCCCGATATCGGGGAATCTTTTTTTCGGGACGGCTGGCTCGCGAAGGCCGCCGGGGTGGCTGACGAGGGGCGTTCAATGGATGTGCGACTGGGGCCTCCGGTCGCCCGCCCTTCCAAACTGATCTGTCTGGGGAAGAACTATCTGGAGCATGCCCATGAGGGCAATTTCGAGGCGCCGGAAAAACCGCTCCTATTCGCCAAGGCCCCCAGCGCCCTCAGTGGCCCCCGGGACCCCATCATTCTGCCGCGCAGCTGCGGCCAGGTGGACTGGGAAGTGGAACTGGCCTTGGTGGTCGGCCGGGAAGGCAAGCGGATTTCCCGCGACAGGGCCTGGGATTACATCGCCGGCTATGCGGTCATGAACGACGTTTCCGGACGCGAGGCCCAGTTCGGCGACGGCCAGTGGTTTCGCGGCAAGTCCTTCGACACCTTTGCCCCCCTGGGACCGGCGCTGGTCACCCCCGACGAGATCGAAGACATCGGCAACCTGCAGTTGACCGCCACGGTCGACGACCGGGTCATGCAGACGGGCAACACGGCCGACCTGGTATTCGACATCCCCCACCTGCTGGCCTACATCAGCGAAGACATCACGCTGCTGCCGGGCGATGTCATCTCCACCGGCACCCCGGCCGGTGTCGGCATCTTTCGGACGCCCCCGATCACACTGGCCGCCGGCAACCTCGTGACCTGCCGGATCGACAAGCTCGGTGAACTGGTCAATCCGGTGGTGGCGCCGGTCTGAAGCCTTTGATAAGCATACCCCGCTGAAAGGACGATGAGGGGTTGCACCAGGCCCGGGCCTGGAAGCCGTAATGGATGGTTCAGCGACAATGAACACGGCGCGGTTCGCATCTACGTCCTTGTGCCTGATTTTAGGGCTTGCAAAATGAGGCCTCTGGTGCTGATATAGTGGGCGAGGCTTTTGGATACCCGCGAAAGTCCTGTTGCGTTAAAATTCTCTTTGGTCCTCTTTCGTTTTCCCCCCACTGCTTGCCGCCTCGTTGTGATCTTGTGATCCCCAATCTTTTTACGCCTATCTCTTTCCATCAACTTTCTTCCCAGCGAGGTGATTGCCATGAAAATAACGGTTGGCACCTTCAACCTCAACAACCTCTTTTCCCGCTACAACTTCAAAGGTGAAATTAAAGCCATTAAAACCGGCGACACGACGGTGGCGGCCACGCTTGACTACACCTTCGGCCCCCAGGATGATTTCAAGATTCGTAAATACAGGGGGAAACTGGTCAAGGCCAAAGACGACAAAAAGACCGGCAAGGTCGTTGATCGTATCCTGGCGATGAGCGTGGACGTCCTGGCGGTGCAGGAGGTCGAGGACATCGACACCCTCAAGGCCTTCAACCGCGAGAACCTGAATAAAATGTACCGCTACGTCACGTTGATCGAGGGGAACGACGACCGCCTGATCGACGTGGGCCTGCTTTCCAAGTACCCGATCGGTGCGGCGACTTCCTGGCGGCATGCGGTTCACAAGGATTCGCCGGAGCGCCCCATCTTCGGTCGCGATTTATTGGAAGTTCAGATCCTGAGCCAGGATCGTAAAAAGATTCTTTTTACGTTGTTCAACAATCACCTCAAGAGCCATTTCTGCGACTATCGGGAAGACAAAGCGACATGTGCCAAGAACAATAACAAACGCCGCAAACGCCAATCCGACATGATCGCGTTGATCGTCCGGAAGCAGACGCGACCGACCAGCCGGTTCATCATTTTGGGCGATATGAACGACCCGCCGGATTCTCCTCACCTGACACCGTTTACCGCGGACGCCGAGCTCAATCTTACCAACGCGCTTGCCAATGCCCGGGAAACCAGCCCCCCGAAGGTACCGAGCAACATTCCCGCGCCGCCGCACGCTAATTGGACGCATCGCTATAAGGAGACCGGCCAGCCGGCTGAATATGAGCTCTACGATCATATCTGGGTCAGCAATGCGCTCTCGGCAAGGATTACGGGGGGCTGGATCCATCGGCGAAATAATCTGACGGGGGATGGTTCCGATCATGATCCGGCCTGGATCGAGCTGCAACTATAAGGCATGACCGGAAGAGGGAGGTCTTACCGTTAGACCGAATAGGGCGGCGGTGCGGTGGCATGCCGAAGATTCATCCCATCGCTGTCAACCAACCGCTTCCGAAACGTGCGCCGCGCCGCCGGCATTCCCATGTTGACAAAAAAACATAGGTATTATAGTCAGTTAGAATATAATACAACTTCTGCTACAGCAAAAATGAACCCTACATCGATCCTCTGCGCAGCCCTTTGCCACCTGATTCCGTGCCGTTAAGAATCCGCGCTGTTGCTTCGCACTGCCACGTCTGCCGACATCATTTTACCCTTTTTGTTCCTGCCGCACGGTCGATCGCGCTCAATGAGACGGGAACGATAGCCGCATACCTTGAGCGTCAAAGGAGGTCCGCCATGTACGCCCTCATCTATGATGAAAACGATCCCAACCAGCCCATGAAGGAAGTCCTGTCCGTTCACAAAAGCAGGGAAACAGCCGAAAAGGCCTTGAAGCAGCGGATGAAGCGGCTAGGCAAACGGGTCTGGGAATGCCATGCGCGCATCGTTTGGACCGAGCAGCGCGTCCGTTCGAAAGACCTGATAAGCGCAAAAAATTTTTCGACCTGGCGGCCGGGCGAGAAAATCCCGGTGGGTGAGCGCTATACGGATTCGGATTGAGCCGGTGTTCCTTATATAACGATAAAAAATCGCAGGTTTTTTTGTTTCCGGTAAGCGGCTAGTGTGTCTCTGATTAGCCGGCACCTCATCAATTCACATGCTTGCCAGGCCGCCAGAAAAGTGGAATGAAGATATGAGAAATATCCCATTGACATACCTTTGACGCTTGGTATATGCATTTTGTCGGCATTCAAATGTATTATCGGCGTGGCGCCTGCTAAGACCCTTGCGTGATGCTGCTTTTCCTCTTTCCTACAAAGACCCGCGATTGCCGCAAGTCATTTCGCCTTCGCGTCAGGCGTCGAACAAGCGTGAGGTTGTCGTGGACGATACGGCGGGACAGCGTCCGCGGCTTTGCTTCGATCTTCAACAGTCAAGGAGATGCCATGCAAAAGGCCGGATTGTCGGGATGGGCGCCCCTTTTCGCCTTTGGCGTCCTGAGTTTTGCCAGTCCTTTGGTAGGTCAGGAAGCACCCACCAGCACCTGCGTGCAGTGCCACACCGATGTCAAGAAGCTCATTCGCTTGAGTTGGGAAGTCGAGAAAGTCCGCGGCAAACCCCGGCTGTCGGCGGAAAACGAGGGCGAGGGCTGAGGGGGGCCGCTGGCTCCGTTGGAGCCTTACGAGAAGATTTATGTGTCGCAAGCTTTTCTGAAAACAGATCACGGGCAGATCGCCTGCGTCGACTGCCATGGCGGCAACCCGGACGACCCCAACTGGCAGACCGCCCACGCCGGCCTCGTCAAAGACCCCACCTTTCCCGATCCTGAAAATGCCTGCGGCCAATGCCATCCCGAGATCAGCGCCGGCGCCTCGAAAAGTCTCCATTTCACCATCGCCCCTATCGGGCAGGCCATTGCGCGCCGCATGGGGCCTGCTGATCCGCCCGTGCGGGCCGCTCTCGAAACGGCCCGCGAAAAGCACTGCAGCCAGTGCCATGCCAGCTGCGGCCAGTGCCATGTCAGCCGTCCCGACTATGTCAACGGGGGCTTTCTGGCCCAGCACCGCTTTCAAAAAACGCCACTCATGGAAACCACCTGCGCAAGCTGCCATGGCGGCCGCGTTTTCGCCGAATTCACCGGACTGAACCATAAAATCGACGCTGATACCCACTTCGAAGACGCGGAGATGACCTGCATGGACTGCCATCAAGGCGACCAGATGCACGCGCCGGCCGAGGGGGTTGAAACCCGGCGGCAGTCGGCCCGGCGCCCGCGCTGCGAAACGTGCCACCCGGAGGCCTCGTCGCAAGACAGCGAGCGGGCCGCCCATCAAATCCACCACCGCAAAGTCGCCTGTCAGGTCTGTCATGCCCAAGCGGTCAAACAATGCTACGGCTGTCATGTCGGCACCGACGCCAAAGGGATCGCCTATTTCAAATGCCAGAAGACAACCCTGGGTTTCAAGATCGGCCGCAACCCGGCACCGACACCGGACCGACCCTACACCTACACCGTCAACCGCCACCCACCGGTCATTCCGGAAACCTTCGATTTTTACAGCCCGGGGGCTCTCAAACAGTTCGGGCAATCACCCACCTGGAAGGCGTGCGCCCCCCATACGATCCAGCGTCAGACGACGCAAAACAGCGCCTGCAACAACTGCCACGGCAATCGCGCCCTTTTTCTGGATATTTCCGATCTGGCCGACCACGAGGTTGCGGCCAACGCCGCGGTGGTGGTTGCCGATGATCAGCTGCCGTCTACCCTGGCAGACGACGCGCTGCCCCCAAACTAACGGCCGGTTTTCCGGTTATCGCCACACAACGAGAAAAGGAGGTTCGTTATGAAAAAAGCATTATGGTTGCTAACGCTGGTTACGGTTGTACTGCTTTTGGCGGGCTCACCGGCCCTGGCCGGTTTCGCCTATGAAGCCAACAAACCCCACCTGGGCGGCGATGTCACGCCGGCCGAAGCCTTTGAGATGATCCAGAAGAATCCGGAGCACACCTTTCTGGTGGACTGCCGAACCCGGGCGGAATATCAATTCGTCGGCCATCCCGAAGGCGCATACAACATTCCCATCCGTTTTCTCTCCGACGAGGCCGGTAAAAAGGGCTACATCGAAAAGGACAACCCCAATTTCGGCAAAGATCTGCAGGCGCGTTTCAACCCGGCCACCGACACGCTGATCATCCTCTGCCGCAGCGGCAATCGCAGCTGCGCCGGCTGCAACGAGGCTATTAAGGCGGGTTGGCCGGAAGACAAGGTCTTCAACATGATGGGGGGCTTCGAAGGCGGCAAGAACAAGAACAAGGCCAGCAGTTTTTACGGCCAGCGCTGGGACGGCGGCTGGCGGCTGGAAGGGCTTCCCTGGACCTACAAAATGGACACGGCCCTCATGTACAAACCGGACGTTGATAAAATGGCCGATTGCGCAAACGGGGCCGCGTTGAAAGTGGCTTTTAAATAACCGGAAGGCCCGCATTGGGTTGACCCTGGAACCAGGGGCCGCTAATGATCGTTGGCCCCTGGTTTTTTTATCCGCCAAGCAAATTTTCTGGCTCAAGACCGCCATGGAAGGCTGCGTCATCATGATCTTGAGGGGGCCGCGCGCGCAACGGTCGCGCCGGTTTTGCCGATGCGAAGATTTAAAAGATTGATTTGAATCCCAAACTGTGCACTGTTTAACGGTTCGAACCTTCTAAACAAATGGTCACGGTCGCCAGGCTGTGACGATGCTGGGATTCAAGCCATGCCTGATAAAAAAACCTGCGCCATTCCTCCCCCGCCGCCATTCTGGGCGGCAGTTCTGGATGCCTCCTACAACGGCATTATCATGATTGACCGTGACGGCGTGATTGCCCTCTACAACCAGGCCGCGCGTCGTATTTTCGGTGAAGGCCACACCTCGTTCGTGGGGCACCATATTTCCGATATCCGTCCGGGTGTCTGGCCCTCCATGCGGCGCATCATTCAGAGCGGTGAGCCGCAAATCGGCCTGAAGTTAAGCCTGGGCGATACGACCATTATCGCCAACCGAACACCGGTCGTCGTGGATGGCCAGGTTCAGGGCCTGATATCGGTGTTCCAGGACATTTCCGAATACGAAACCATTACGAGCGAACTGCAGACATATCAACGGTTGAACCACGAACTGGAGGCGATTATCGAATCCTCCTATGACGGGCTCTATGTTGCCGACGGAAATGCCAACACCATCCGGGTCAACCATTCCTACGAACGCATCACGGGACTGCGTCGCGAACAATTGATCGGCCGGAATATGAACGACCTTGTGCGCGAGCGGATTTTTGACCACTCCGTTACGCTGGAAGTGCTCGAGAAGAAGGAACCGGTCACCCTCATGCAGCAGATCAAGGGGGACAAGCAGGTCATGGTGACGGGCACCCCCATTTACGACGATGACGGCGACATCACCTTTGTGGTCACCAATGTGCGGGATATCACGGAACTGAACGAGCTGCGCCGCAAACTGGAGACCAGCGAGCGCATCACCTCCCGCTATTTCCAGACGCTGAAGGAAAATGACGGCGTCGAGCACGTGCTGCAGGATATGGTCATCAAAAGCCAGCGCATGATGCAGGTCGTCCGGCAGGCCACCAAGGTGGCCGATGCGGACACGTCGATCCTTTTGCTTGGGGAGTCCGGTGTCGGCAAGAGCATGCTGGCCCGCCTTGTTCACCAGATCGGCCGGCGCAAGGATTGTCCCTTTGTCAAAATCAATTGCGGCACCATTCCCAGTTCCTTGATGGAAAGCGAGTTGTTCGGCTACGAAAAAGGCGCCTTCACCGGGGCGGTGACCGCCGGCAAGGCCGGGCTTATCGAGGCGGGCCACACCGGCACGGTTTTTCTCGATGAAATTGCGGAGATCCCGCCGGAACTGCAGGTCAAGCTGCTGGAAATCATCGAGGAAAAGACCTTCACTCGGATCGGGGGCAGCCAGCCCCAGCAGGTGGATGTCCGTATTCTGGCCGCCACCAACCGTGACCTTGCGATGATGATGCGGCGGGGGGAATTCCGGCAAGATCTCTTCTATCGGCTCAATGTAATTCCGATTGCCATTCCACCCCTGCGGGAACGATCGGAGGATATTCCGGCCCTGGCCCTGAATGTCCTGGAAACCTTCAACCGTGAACACGCTACCCGCAAACGGTTGGAACCCAAGGTGATGGATGCCCTCAACCGCTACCCCTATCCCGGCAATGTGCGCGAACTGATCCATATCATGGAACGGATGATCCTGCTTAGCGACGGTGATCTACTGACCCTGGGGGATCTGCCGGCGGAGATCACGGGTCCGGACTGCCGGCTTCAGAATTTGGACACCGAGGGGCTGACCCTCAAGGAATCCATCGCGGCATTGGAGACCCAAATGATCCGCCAGGCCCTGGAACAGAGCCGCTCCTTGGCGGAGGCTGCCGATCGCCTGCGTGTTCACCCGACCACGCTATGGCGCAAAATGAGTCGCTATGCCATCCCATCCAATATTGCAAAAACGCAATGAGATGCAATAATGCAATAAATTGACCCCGCTATTTAATATCATTACATAATAATCAAATTTGGCAATTAAAATTCTCAAAATGCATTGCAATAATGCAATCAATTTTGTGAATGGCATTTATTTTGTATGGATAGGTTTGCGATTGTTATCAATGTGTTAAGGCGCATTCTGATCCGTGGCACAACGATTGCAAAACCCGGATAAAATTAGGTTATGACGCTGACCACCTGAAAGGGGAGAACCGCTCCCGGAATTCCCAGACCAACCGCAAAAAAAGAGGAGAGGACAATGCGAAACAAACGGTTGTTGATGTGTCTCGTGATCGCCATTCTGGCATTTATCGTGGTGCCCTTCTGCGTAAACGCCGAAGACAAGACGATCAAGATCGGTGCCATGTACCCCATGACCGGTCGCGCCGGGCTATATGGCAAGGATTCCGTTGCCGCCGCCGAAATGGCCATCGACGAGATCAACGGCAAGGGCGGGGTGGCCGGATATAAGATCGACGCCACCTTTACCGACAGCAAGGTCAAACCGGCCTATGCGGTGCGTGTCGCCAAACGCTACATTACCGAAGACGAAGTCGATTTTCTTTTCGGGGTCGTGAGCTCGGGGGTCGGCCTGGCCGTCACCGAAATTTCCCAGCAATACAAGACCATTTTTATCGGGACCGATCATGCCTCCACCCGGTTGACCGTGGATAATTTTCAGCCCTACTACTTCCGCGTGTCCAACAACACCTTCCAGTCCATGACGGCCGGGGCGCTCTATCTCAAGGAACTGGCCGAGACCAAACCGTGGAAAAAGATTGCCTTCATCGGCCCGGACTATGCTTACGGCCACAGCCAGTGGGATGAAATTCGCTACAATCTCGACCGTTTTGGCGTCCCGTACGAAGTGGTCGGCGAATACTGGCCCAAAATTTACGCGCCGGACTATACCTCCTACATTACGTCCATCCTGAGAGACAAACCGGACGTCCTCATTTCCGGCTTCTGGGGCGGGGACACCGTTGCCTTCATCAAACAGGCCCAGGCCTATGGTCTTTTCGAGAAAACACTTTATTTCCACCCGGATGCCGGCGGCAATTACGAGCTCATGAGCGCCATGGGGGCTGAGCTGCCCGACGGTCTGGTGTTGGGAGCGCGGCACTACAACAACTGGCCGGATACGGAGCTCAACCGGAATTTCGTTCAGGAGTTTAAAAAACGCACCGGCCGGTTCCCGACCTATGCTGCCGAGGGCGCCTATGCCGGCATTTACGCTATTGCCCACGCCGTAGAAGTCGTCGGCAACCCGGACGATACCGAGGCCCTGGTCAAGGCGCTGGAAGGCCTGAAAATCAAGCTTCCGGAGGATCCCGAGGGATTCACCTCCTATATCCGTCCGGAAACTCACCAGATCACGCAGGTCATGGCCATCGGCACCACCATGCCCAACGAGGACTTTCCGCCGGCCAAGAAAATGCTGGGCAACTGGAAGGTCTACAAAGCCGAAGATCTGGACCCGCCGGCTGAATACATCGAAATGAAACGCAAGAAGTAATCGCCCCGAACACAGGAGGGGCCTGGCCCCTCCTGTTAAATCCCTTTCCGCGGAGCCCGATTAATGGATTTCTCCTTTTTCATCACCCAGGCGATCAGCGGCCTGACAATGGCCACGCTGCTGTTTCTGGTGGCCAGTGGATTGACCTTGATTTTCGGGGTCGGCAACGTCTTCAATTTTGCCCACGGTTCCTTCTATATGGTGGGGGCCTATTTCGGCTACCAGCTGGTCGCCATCTGGGAGCTCAACTTCTGGATCGCCCTCGTGCTGGCCGGTCTGGGGGCCGGTCTGGTGGGCATGCTGGCTGAATCCCTGTTCCTGCGACGGATCTATGGCCGGGTCAATGAGGGCGGGTTTCAAATCCTGCTGACCTATTGTCTTATCCTCATTATCGATGACCTGGTCAAACTGATTTGGGGAACCGAGTACAAATCCCTGCCGCGGCCCGATGGTTTCAGCGGCGCCGTGACGTTCGGGGATATCTATCTGCCCTCCTACAATCTGCTGATCATCGCCATCGGCGTTGTCGTCGTCGTGGCTTCCTGGTGGATTCTGACGCGCACCCGGCCCGGGAAAATTGCCCGCGCGGCGGCGGTGGACCGCGAAATGGTGGATACGCTGGGTGTCAACGTGCCCCTGACCATGACGCTTGTGTTCGGTATTGCCACGGCCCTGGGCGGCATGGCCGGCGCGCTGGCCGCCCCGTTGCGAACCGTGACCCCGGGGGCCGGTATCGAAGTCATCATCGATTCCCTCATTGTCGTCGTGCTGGGCGGCATGGGCAATTTCTGGGGGGCCTGGCTGGGGGCTATCCTGGTGGGCGAGGTCAATGCGTTTGCGGTGGCCTTCGTGCCCAAATGGGCCAGCCTGTTCAGCTTTCTGGTGATGGTCATTGTACTGATTTTTAAACCCGAAGGGCTTTTTTCCCCGCGACAGGTGAGGAAGGTATGACCATGAAACCTGGTCCCAAGTTTTCAGCCGCTGTTCTCTGGACACTCATGATTATGGGGTTTGCCCTGGTGCCGGTGCTGATGTCTTCCAGCTACCAGCTCAACCTGGCGAGCCACGTTCTTGTATGGGGGCTGTTTGCCGTGGCCTTCAACATGCTCTGGGGCGTGACGGGCATGCTGTCTTTCGGCCAGGCCCTCTACTATGGGCTGGGCGCCTACTTCGTCGGCCTGATGGTGGAATACCTCGGCAGCGCCTGGTACCTGCCGGCCATCGGTATCGGCATGTTGGCGGTGGCGGCCACATCCTTCCTGCTCGGCCTGCTGGTGATCCGGGTGGGGGGCGTCTATTTCACCATGCTGACCCTGGCTTTCGGCCAACTGGCCTGGCAGATCACTTTTAAATGGTATGATTTCACCGGCGGCGACGACGGTATCCAGGGAATTACGGCCCCCGGGTTTCTGCAAAATCCGATCGCCTATTATTACTTCCTGCTGGTGCTGGTCATGCTGTCGATGTGGATTCTCAAACGCATGGCCTACAGTCCATTCGGCCTGATGCTGCGGTGTGTGCGGCAGAACCCGGAACGGGTGCGCTTTTTGGGCCGTCGGGTCCGGCGCAACCAGCTCCGGGTCTATATCGTGTCGTCGCTGTTTGCCGGTCTGGCCGGCAGTCTGATGGCCGGTATCGATAACTCGATTCACACGGACATGTTCTTCTGGACCACGTCGGGGGAAGTCATTCTGATGTCGGTTCTGGGCGGGCTGAACCAGTTTTTCGGACCCTTTGTGGGGGCGATCGCCATGATCATCATCGAAGATATCGTCGGCGCCTGGACGGAATACTGGTCACTCATCATCGGGAGTTTGATTATGGGCATGGTGATCCTTTTTCCCAAAGGCCTGGTGGGTGAGTTGTACCACCTTAAACTCCGGATGATGCAGCCGAAGGCAGGGAGGTCGGAATGAACGCCATGCTTGAACTCGAATCCGTCCACAAATCGTTCGGTGGCCTCCACGTCACCCAGAATGTCAGCTTCGCGGTCATGCCGGGTGAAATTTCCGCCATCATCGGCCCCAATGGGGCCGGCAAGACCACCCTGTTCAACCAGATTACGGGCCATCTCCAGCCTAACAGCGGCCGCATTCTGCTGAAAGGGCAGGATGTCGTGGGCCAGTCCCCGCAGAAAATCGTGGCCCAGGGCATCGGCCGGGCGTTCCAGATCGCATCGCTGTTTCCCGATGAAACCGTGCTGGACAACGTCAAGGTGGCCTGCCTGTCCAAGTTGGATCAAACCCGGCGCTTCTGGCGACCGGTCCAGGCTTTCCGCCAGGCCACGGACCGTGCCTACAGCATTCTCGAGGATCTCGGTCTGGAAAAACAGGCGGATCGGCTGGCCTTTGAATTGGCGCATGGGGATCAGAAACTGTTGGACATCGGCATTGCGCTGGTGCTCGAACCCCAGCTGCTCCTCCTGGACGAACCCACCGCCGGCATGTCCCCCGAGGAACGGCAGCGCACCCGCGAGCTGATCAAAAAGCTGTGGAAAGCCTATGAGTTGACCCTGGTTTTCATCGAACATGACATGGATATGGTCTTCGGCATTGCCGAAAAGGTGCGTGTGCTGCAGCTGGGAGCGCTTCTGGCCGAAGGCACCCCGGATGAAATCCGGAACAACAAAGAAGTCGTCACCGCTTATCTGGGGGAGGCATAGCAATGGGTACGGTTTTAGAGGCCTTCGACCTGAATACATTCTACGACCGCAGCCACATCCTTTTCGACGTGAGCCTCAGCATTGCGTCGGGCGAGACGGTGTGCCTCATGGGGCGCAACGGCGTCGGCAAGACCACCACCTTTCGCTCGCTGATGGGACTGACGCCCCCCAAGACCGGCAAGATCGTTTTCAAGGGAAAGACCTGCACCGGCTTCAAGCCTTACCGCATGGCCCGCCTCGGTCTGGGATTCGTGCCGGAAGATCGCCGCATCCTGGGACCGTTTACGGTTCAGGAAAACCTGGAACTGGGACGCATTCCCCGTCGCAGCGGCCGGTGGGATCTCGATAGCGTGTACGCGCAGTTTCCCATTCTGGCGGATATGACGCACCGCATGGGCGGCACCCTCTCCGGCGGCGAGCAGCAGATGCTGACCATCGCCCGGGCCTTGATGGGGAATCCCGATGTCCTGGTCATGGACGAGCCGTCCGAAGGCCTTTCGCCTGTGATCATCAGTGAGTTGAAAACGTTGATCCAGAGCCTGAAAGCGGCCGACACGACCATTTTATTGTCGGAGCAGAACCTGAAATTCGCCATGGCCGTTTCCGACCGCGTGGTGGTTCTCGACAAGGGCCATGTCGTCTACGAGGGAACCACGGACGCTTTTCAAGGCCAGGAACAGGTCCACAAAAAATACCTGGCGGTATGAACCCCGCATGAAATCTTCACAATGGAGGTATGGATGAACCCGACCCGAATCTTTCAAACCGCACCCCGCATTGTGCAGGGGGCCGGCTGCCTGTCCCAGATTGCTGCCGAAGTCGAACGCCTGGGCGGCACCCGCGTCATGATCGTCACCGATCCCGGTCTTGTTGCGGCCGGCATCGTCGATCGTCTCGAAGCGTTGTTGCGCGAGGGGGGCGTCGCCTTTCATCGCTTCGATCAGGTCGAACCGGATCCCCGTCTCGAGATTGCGGCCCTGGCGACCGATCTGATTCGGCAGGAAAAATCCGATCTGATTATCGGCATCGGGGGGGGATCGGCCATCGACATCGCCAAGATCGCCTCGGTGCTGGCCACAAACGAAGGGGAGCTGGGCCAGTATTTCGGGATCGACCTGATCCCCCGGCCGGGTCAGAAAACCATCATCGTGCCGACAACCGCCGGAACGGGCAGTGAAGTAACGCCCATCGTCATCCTTTCCGATCTCGAAGAAAAACTGAAAAAGGGCGTGGTCAGCCCCTACCTGATGCCCTCGGTGGCCTTGCTCGATGCCGAACTGACCTTAGGGCTGCCGCCCCATGTGACGGCAGCCACCGGTATGGATGCCCTGATCCACGCCGTGGAGGCCTTTACATCCAAGAACGCCTATTTTATGACGGATATGCTGGCCCGCGAAGCCATCCGGCTCATTATCGGCAGTATCCGTACGGCGTTTGCCAACGGGTCGGACATCACCGCCCGCCGCCACATGCTGGAAGGCAGCCTGCTGGCCGGCATGGCCTTTGCCAACGCCGGCGTTACGGCGGTGCACGCGTTTGCCTATCCGATCGGGGCCGAGTACCACATTCCCCACGGGGTGGCCAACAGCATCATGCTGACGCCGGTCATGGAATTCAACATGCTGGGCAACCTGAAGAAGTTTGCCGAGCTGGCCGACCTGTTCGGTGAAGTCACAGAAGGGAAAACGACAAGGGAAAAAGCGTTGGCGGCCGTGGAGGCCCTGCGCATCCTTTCCCGGGATTTGCAGATACCGGCGCACCTCAGCGATTTCGGGGTCAAGGATGCGGATATCCCGAATCTGGCAGCCGGTGTCATGAAGGTGACGCGTTTGCTGGCCAACAATCCCCGCGAGATGACCCAGGCCGACGCCGAAGCCATCTATCGCCAAATGCTTTAAGCAGCCGATCCTCTTACGACAGGAGTAACCCCATGCACGGCTTTTACAACATGGTGCTTAGAATCAATGTCTCCCAGGAATCCTATGAGTTGCAGATGATTCCGGACGACATCCTCCAAACCCGGATGGGCGGCAAGGGCCTGGCGGCCCATCTGCTGCTGCGGCACAACCCGCCCGGGGTGGATCCCCTGAGCCCCGACAACCATTTGATTTTTGCCACGGGCCCGGTGTCCGGCAGCCCGGTGTGGGGCTCCTGCCGTCACGGCATTTTCACCAAATCCCCCCAGACCGGCTTCTTCTCGGAATCCTACTCCGGCGGCAAGGCGGCCGAGCGCATGACTGCCACCGGGTTCGACGCCGTGGTGATCCATGGTGCCGCGCAGCGTCCGGTCTGGCTGGAGGTCTGCGAGGAGGCCGTGTACTTTCATCCGGCCGACGATCTCTGGGGCAAGGACACTTATCGCACCGAAGACGAGGTCAAAGCCTGGGTCAAGGCCA
>Ga0180434_10003463_pt1 | contig 20080 bp, 15 predicted proteins | sample SS_ome_7_FD_132453 | JGI IMG/M metagenome (GOLD analysis project Ga0180434, IMG submission 132453) | Hypersaline lake sediment archaeal communities from the Salton Sea, California, USA - SS_1_D_2 metaG | ecosystem: Environmental > Aquatic > Non-marine Saline and Alkaline > Hypersaline >...
GAGCAGCTCGCCCGGGCCCTGCGGCGCCTACTCCGCTGATCGTGGAATCGAGCTGTCCAGCCGCCCGGGCCCAACTCGTTCTTTCACAAATCGTTACGCGGCCAATGCCCGCACCCCGCGACGAATGCCCACCCGTCGCCCCCCCGATCGCTAGGTGCCACCGTCGAAGCGCGTCAGCAGTTGCGCCATGTAGGCGGTCGCGGCCGGATCGCCTTCGGCCGGCGCCCAGGGCGCAAACTCCTTGTCCGTCGCCGGGTCGTAGGGGCCGTTCTTGCCCTCGAAAACGACCGTGCCGGGCGCCAGAGCGAAGAAGCAGTGCCACACGCCCGGCGCGAGGTCGACGCCGCGCGCGGGGAGGCGCGGACCGAGGCGGCGCGCATGGCTCACGCCGCCGCCATCGTCGAAGGCGAAGAAGGCGATCTCGCCGGTCAAGACCACGAAGCTCTCCGCCTTGGGTGGGTCACGGTGGCGGTGGGGCTGGATGTACGAGCCGGGCTCGACCGCGTTAAGCAGACGCTGGTAGCCGTCAGGGTACGCGTGGTAGTTGCGGTTGATGCGCCCCCGCGGCTGCTTGGCCGCCCGGGCACTCAGCGCCTGCAGCGCGTCCAACTCGATGAACTCGACCGGATTGCGGGCCGCGCTCGACATATCGCACTCCATTTGGTATCCTATAGTTGACTCGCGGACGAAGCGGTCCGATTCGGGACCGATCGAGCATTGATAGCATAGGGAATCCTGCACAACGCCGCGACTCTCGCCTCCCCCCGGCTCGACCGGGCTCGACCGCGGTGTGCGGCGGGTTTCCCTCGGCGGTCTAGCACTGCTGACCGCGGTACGGTTGAGCTGGCCACGGGGAGACGCGCAGGAGGCTCGCCTTCGTCGAGAACAGTCGGGTTTGCGCGAAGGATTCCTGAGGGTCCCCGAAGGCTGGGGGCGGTCACTCCGGTGGCCGCCTTTCTCGTATCTTCAGCTCCTGGCCCGCCGGCTCACCCCTGTTCGAGAGAACGGCCGAGCTGGCGTTCCAGCGCATCGATCTTGGCCGTCAGCCGCCCGCTCCGTCCCCGGCGATAGTCGATCTTGATCCCGACACTGATGCGCTCGCAATCCGCGCGCATGCGCTCGAAACACTGGGTCACGACTCCGAGCACCTCCTCCCAGGTTCCCTCCAGGACGGTGCCCATCGGATTGAGCCGGTAGGGCACACCCGAGCGGTCGATGATGTCGAGACTGCGTGCCACGTACGTGCTCAACGACGCGCCCTTGTCGAACGGCGACATCGAGAACTCGAGCAAGACTTCGCGCGGCGCAGCTGGCGACGGCGTGCTCATTGCGTTTCCCCCCAGTACGTGCAACGGGTGCCCGGCGTCTCCGAGAGCGTCAGACGCGCGAGGCCCGGCAGAGCCGGTCTCAGGCGCTCCCAGAGCCAGACGAGCATGTTCTCCGACGTCGGGTTTTCGAGACCGGCGACTTCGTTGAGCAAGGCATGGTCGAGCTCGTTCAACACGGGGGCGACGATGCGCTTGATCTCGCCGAAATCGATCACCCACCCCCGCTGCGGATCGGGCTCGCCGCGCACGGTGACCTCGAGCGTGAAGTTGTGTCCGTGCATTGCGCGGCACTTGTGTCCCTCACCCGCCGCCGGCAGGGCGTGGGCGGCACTGAATTCGAAGGTGCGACTCAGTTCGATCGGCATGCTTCCTCGCGATCACGCACGGGCCAGGCCCGCGCGCGCATTTCTGCTCAAGCTGAAACGAGCGGATCGGCGATTCCCGCCTCGGCGAACCCCTTGGCCCGCAGGCGGCAGCTATCGCACCGTCCGCAGGGGAGCTCGCCCGGTTGCGGATCGTAGCAGCTCCAGGTCAGGCCGTAGTCGACGCCGAGCGCCACGCCCCAGCGGATCGTCTCCGCTTTGCTCTTGTTGATCAAGGGGGCACGGATCTCGGGCGCACGGCCGTGGACCCCGACCCGCGTGCCGACCCGCGCCAGGGCGCGAAAGGCGTCCAGGAAAGCCGGCCGACAGTCGGGGTAGCCGGAGTAGTCGACCGCGCTGACGCCGAGAAAGATCGCCTCCGCGGCGCGCGCTTCGGCGTAGGCGAGCGCCAGCGCCAAGAGCACGGTATTGCGCGCCGGGACGTAAGTGGCGGGAATCTCCCCCGCGCCACCCTCCGGGGGGGCGCCGCCGGTCAGCGTCGATCCGCCCCAGCTCGAGAGGTCGAGGTCGACGATCTGGTGTTCGCCGGCGCCGTACGCCGCGGCCAGGCGCCGGGCACGCTCGAGCTCGAGCGCATGGCGTTGCCCGTAGCGCACCGTCAGGGCGTGGCACTCCCAGCCCTCGGCGTGCGCGAGCGCCAGCACGGTCGCCGAATCGAGGCCCCCGCTCAGAAGCACGATGGCCGGGCCGCGCGGGTCGACGCCGTCGGCGCGGTAGGCTTTCGCCCCGGGCGGGCGGGCGGGCGGCCTAGACATTTTTCGCTCCCTCACCCCAGATCCAGACGTGCTGCTGCAGATTCAGGCGCACCGGCAGACGATCGGCGAGGATCCACTCCGCCAATTCGCGTCGCGCCACGCCGAGCCCGGCCGGCACGGACGGCCCCGGTTCCACGGGCGAGAAGTGCACGACGAGCCGGCTCGCCCAGTCCCCCTGCGTGATGAAGCCGCGTGCCCACTCGTAATCCCGGCGCGAAGCGAGCACGAACTTCAGCTCGTCGGTCGGCTTGAGACGCTCGAGATTCTCCCCGACCTGGCGCGCCTGCATGCCCGAGTCGGGGCACTTGACGTCGAGAATCAGGCACGCGCGCGGATCGACCCCTTCGATCGAGGCGCCGCCGCCCGTTTCGACGATCACGCGTAGACCGCGTGAGAGCAACATGCTGATCAGGAAGCGCGACCCCGCTTGCGCCAGCGGCTCGCCGCCGGTCAGCAGAACGAGCGGAATCTCGAAGCCAGCGACGCGCTCGAAGATCTGGCTCAGCGTCAGCGGCTCGCCGCCCGTGCGCGCCTCGGGCGTGTCGCACCAGACGCAGCGCAAGGGGCACCCGGCCAGGCGCACGATCACGCCCGGCCAACCGGCGAAGGTCGACTCGCCGAGGATGCTGGCGTAGATCGCACTGACGCGCAGCGCCGTGGCGGAGCTGCCGCTGACCATCCCTGCCTCCCACTGGCCGGGGCTAGACGACCTCGTGAGCCTCCCACGCCTCCGGCTGCGATGCAATGCGCACCATCTCCGCTTCGCGAATCGCGGCGGCACGCAACGCCTCGACATCGATCACGCGCGGGCTGCGCGACGTGTACTCGCGCAAGATGTGCACGCTGAGGCGGGTTTCCGCCGCCGCATCGCGGAAGGAGAAGCGACGCTTGATCAGGGCGCGGCAGATCGCGTTGATGCGCACGATCTGATCATCGGGCACGGCGCGCACGTCATCGCACTTGGCCCGCTGTAGGAGAGCGGTTGTGCGCACCGCTTCCGGATAGGCAAGGAATGGTTCCCGCAGCCCGGCAGCGGCCACGGCCGCCAGTGCGGCAGCGGTCTCGAAGAAGCTGCGATCCTGGGCGGAGAAGGCAAACGAGCTCGCGCTACTCTCGAGGCCGAGCAGTCCGAGGCATTCGCGCCGGTCACCGCTGAGCAGCGGCACGACCAGCAGGCACCGGCTGTCGCGCCAGAACGTGCGCTGCAAGTCACGCGGGCGGCGCGGTGCATCCGGCAGGTACTGCGTGCGGCAGGTGCGCACCGCCTGGCCCCAGATGCCCTCGTGCCCCGCCAGCCGCAGCCGACGCGCCCGATACGCTTCGAGATCCTCGGGGTCGAGTCCCGTCCCGGTCAGCGCCTCGATGACGAACTCGTCCTGGCTGCGGCGGTCGCGCAACGCCACGAACCCCCGGCGGCCGCGAGCGGCCAAGTAGGGCAGGGTGGCCGCGAGCAAGTTGCGGGCGATCGTCGTGCGGGTGCGCACCAGGGCCAAGCGTTCCGCCAGGCGACGCACGTCGCGCAGGCGCAGCGCCGCCATCACCGGATGGCCGAGCGCCCCGGCGAAGGCGATCATCAAGCGACTGGCGCTGTCCTGGAAGAGTGCATCGCTCTCGATGCTGACGATGCCGATCGCCCGGCGGGGTTGCGCTTCCCCCCGGATTTCCGGATCGAGGATCGGCACGACGAGCTGCGCGCGGATGCTGCGATAGGCGGCGATCGCCGCCGCACGCATGGCGCCGCGCTCCTCCTCGCTAGCGGCGCGCAACGATGCCCAGCGGTCCCGTTCGTCGTCGCGCTCGGCGACCTGCCACGCGTCCCCCCGGCGCAGGGCGACTTTGCGCTCCGCTGCGCTCCATCCCATGAGCCCCACCGGCTGCTGCGACTCGCCCGGACCGACGTGCTCGACAAAACTGCTCAATTCCTGCGGGTCGGGGCGACCGGCGAGCTTCAGCGGGCGGAAGACGCCCACGCCCGGCGACCGCGCGATGAGCCCCGCCGCGCCGAGCAGATGCGGTGCCCGGCGGTGGGCCGGATCGAGCTCTTCGAGAGAGCTGACCAGCGTCTGAGCCACCAGGTCGAGCAGCGCGGGGACATCGTCGATGCGTCCGAATAGCCTCTGGGTGCGTTCGTAGAGGCGCAGGAACGAACGATCGCGGGCATCTGTCGTCATCGTCGGCTTCCTCCCTGTGGCCGCGCGTGCCGGCAAGCTCCCCGGCCCGCGGCTTTCTCGCCTCGCATCCGCCAACGGATCCGGACGTGCCGACAAGCCATGGTGTGAAGGTCGGCGTGGCTTTGTCAATTCCCAAGCATCTTGTTTGTGGAACGGAGAGCGTAGCTCATGGGCGGCGAACTCGTTCAGCGGATGGGGGATTCAGCGTGATCCCTGCTGGCCAACGACGAGTGTGGCCTAGACCTGCGGTGTGGCGTTTTTTCACAGGATGGCGTAGTCTCACCCTGGCGCCCGACATCCGCGCTCCCTCCCTTCGGGAAAAGGGCCGTGTCAGGCGGGGATCAGATCCGCGGCTGCAGCAGCAACGCTTTGCTGTGAAGACGATTGGCAATTTCGGTCATTTCCTCGCGGCCGCGGGTACGACTCAGACTGGGCGGCACGCGAGTTGCTTCGGTGCAGGCGGGGCACTACCTGCACGGGAGGCAGACGTGAACCGAGGATTGTGGTTTGAGGAGTGCTGGTCCACTCGTGCATCCAGCCATGGAGAAAGGAGATGCACGCCTCGATCTCCTGCGGCACGAGTCGTTTCCAAGAACTGCACTCCGTCGCGCCCTGGCGAGTGCCCCGCCCGCACCTCGCAATGCTCATCATCGAGCCAATCCATGCTTTCGGAGGCAGATAGACCGCCCGATATGCACATGCCGATCCACAAGCTGAGGGTGAAAGCTGGACGCGGCAAGCCGCTCACAGCTCTCGCGGCGGCGGCGCTCCTGGCGCTCGTTCTCCCGACGATCCTCCCCACCACCGCGGGCGCCACCGGGAGCGCGGCGCTGACGGCGGACGGGATGCGGCGCACATCGCCCGGCGCCCGCCTGCGGGTTGAAGAGGTGGAATTCCACGGCAATCAGCGCACCTCGCGCGAGCGTGCGCTCGCCGCAGCGGGGCTCGTGCCGGGAGCGGTGATCGACCCGGCGGCGCTGCAACAGGCGGCCGCCCGCCTGCGCGCGGCGCGTCTCTTCCGGCGCGTCAGCGTGCATACGCGACCGGGCCAGCGCCCGGGGGCGATCGTCGTCGTCTTCCGTGTTAAAGAGCAAAACCCGCACCTGCGGCTCGGCGCCGGCTATGCCGACCTCTCCGGCTGGTACCTGATTCCCGTTCAGTTGAATCTCGACAATCTCACCGGCCGTGGCGAGCGCTGCCACGTGAGCACGCGCCTCGGCTTCCGCCGCACGGGGATCGTCGCCCACTACCGCCGCCCGCAAGCCCGGGAGCCGCGGAGTGCTTGGCACCTGACGCTGCGCAGCGAATCGATCCGCCGGCTCTATTTCGATCAAGGGATCGAGATCTCACACCCCCTCGAGCGCAGCGCGCTCGTCCTCGGGCTCGACCGCCCCTTCGGCCCGCACGCCACCGTGCGCGCCTGGGGCACCTTCGAGGGCGTGACCGTCGACTCGAGCGCCGACGCGCACAGCACGCGCCCGGATCTCGAGCGGGAGGTTGGCGATGAACTCGCCTTCGAGGCGCTGCCGCCCGGCGTGCGCGCGGCGGTCGGAGAACGGCGCCAAGGCCGGCTCGGGCTCGGCTTGCTGCTCGATTCGCGCCGCGGAGCCGGCCTCACAAGTCGCGGCTTCTGGGGCGAAACGTACGGCGAGTTCGTCACCAGCACCGAAGCGCGGTTCGCCGCCGGGCACTTCGAGCTGCGCGGCTACCGCCCGCTCGGATCGCGCCTGCAGCTTGCCGCCCGCACGCGCTGCGGCGCTGTATCCGCGCGCGCGCCCTTCTACGAGCGTTTCTATGTCGGCGGCCTCTACACCGTGCGGGGCTACCCGAGCCAGTCGCTCTCGCCCGCGGCGGGCGACATCCGCCTGGCGCTCGCCACGCTCGAACTGCGCGGCGCCTGGATCGGCCCGACGGCGGACCCCGTCCTGGCGGCGATCCTCTTCCTCGACGCCAGCCTCGGCTGGGACGGCGGCGCGCCCAACCTCGATCGCGGAGCAGCCGGCTGCGGGTACGGATTGCGAGTGCGCCTGCCGTGGATCGGCTACGCGGGTCTCGATGTCGGCCTGCCGCTCAGCCGATCGCCGGTTCTCGAGTCATTTCATCTCAACCTGAGCATCGGATGGACCTTCTGACGATGCAGAGCCGCGACGCGCCAGCTCCCCCGCACGCGCCCGCGCCCAGCGGCCCGCGCCGAGGCGCGCTCGCGGCGCGTCTGCTGCTCGTGGCGCTCGCCGGCCTATCCGGCTCGCCGGCCGCAGTCCGCGCGGATGAAGCGACCGCGGCGATCAGGATTACGGCCATCGATGCGGCCCGGATCGACTCCCTGCTCGTCTGCACGCTGCAGACGAGCGGCCTGCCGACCGATGAGGCGCGCGAGACGATCGCCAGCGGGCTCCCCTCGGCTCTGGTCGTCTCCTTCGCGCTGTTCGACGATCGCGGGCAGCGCCAGATCGAGAGCCGCTGCCGCGTACGCATCGAGCCCGACCTGCTCGAGCACGCCTACACGATCCAGACCCCGTTGCTCGAGCGGCGCGTCGCCACCCTGGAAGACGTCGCCCCCCTCCTGGCGCGGCTCGGTCCGCTGCCGGTCGCCCACCTTGCGGCGCCCGACTCCGCGCGACTCGTGTGGATCGAAGCGCGACTCGCGGTCCACCCGCTCGCGCCGGCGGAGATCGAGCGTATCCAGGCGCTCGTCTCCGGCACCGACGCGTACGCCGCTGGCCGCCGCGAGGTCTCCATCGGCCTGCGCTCGCTCGTGCGCGCGATGCTCGGGGGCGCCCCCGACGAGGACTGGATCGCCGCCGCCCGCTCGCCGGCCTTCGATCCCTCCCGGCTCGGCCCGGAGCCGGGCACAACGGTGGAGGATGTGCCGCGATGAAACGCCTGCGGCTCCAGTGGATCGGCATTCTGTTGCTGGTTGCGATTCTGCCCGCGCTGCCGGCGGCGTGGACGGCGCAAACGCTCTTCTCGCAGCTCCTCGATCCGCTGCTCGAGACGGATCTGATGGCCGGAGCGGAGGCGGGCCTGGCGTCGACGCGCGATCTCCTGGCCCATGAGCGGGCTGCCTTCCTGGGGGCGCTGCGCGGGGGCGCGCGGGTGGACACGCTTTCGCCGACGCAGTGGGCCGGTCTCACCGAACGGGAACGAGCCTCCTTTGCCGCCCGCTCCGCGCAGGCGGGCGCGGAGGCTCCCCCGCCCCGCTCAGGACCGGTCCTGCTGGGACCGGAGCGCATGACGCTCGCCGGTGAAGAGCGCCTGGTCGCCTACGTCGCCGCGGCCGACGGTGCGCGCTGCTGGGTCACCTGGCCGCTACCGCCGGCGCTAGCAGAGCGCGCCGCGCAGTTGACTGATAACCTGCGCCTGCTGCGTTCGCTGCATCACCAACGCGCCCGCCTGCTGCACGGTCTGGTGGCGACATTCGTCCTCGTTTACGGTGGGATTCTGCTCTTCGTCCTGGTGCTCGGTTTGCTGCTGACCGCACGGCTTAACCGTCCGATCGCCGCCCTCGCCCAGGGCATCGAACGCGTCGCCGCCGGTGATCTGGAGACGCGCATTGAAACGCGCGGGGCGGGTGAGGTCGCGCGCCTGCTCGAACGCTTCAACGCCATGATCGCGCGCCTCCAGGAGCAACAGCAGGAGCTCGTGCGGCTGGAGAAGCTCGCCGCCTGGCGCCAAATGGCGCGTCGCCTGGCGCACGAGATCAAGAACCCGCTGACCCCGATTCGCCTGGCGGTCCAGCAAATGCGTGACGCCTGCCCGCGCGGGGATCCTGAGTACCGCGCCCTGGTCAACGAGGGAGCGGGTATCGTCGAAGAGGAGGTCGGCGCGCTGCGCAATCTGGTGACCGCCTTCTCGCAGTTCGCTCGACTCCCGGAGACCGAACGCGTCCCACTCGCATTGGAGGAGATCGCCGCCGATCTGACCGCGCTTTACCCCCAGGAGCAAGTGCGCTGGGTCTGGGACGCGGGACGCGACACCGCGCGGGTGCAGATCGACGCCGACCGCGAGCAGGTCCACCGGGCTCTGATCAATCTCGTCAACAACGCCCTCGAGGCGCAAGCCGCCTGCGGATCGGCTGGCGCGATCGAAGTCCGCGCGGCTGCGGCACCGCCGACGCCCGAGCACCCGCAGGGCGAAGTGCTCCTCAGTGTGCTCGACCGGGGCCCCGGCGTTGCGCCCCATGACCGCAAGCGCATCTTCGAACCCGACTACACGACGAAGCCGAGCGGTACCGGACTCGGCCTGGCGATCGTCGCCGCGACGGTGGCGCGCCACGGCGGCCGGATCGCGGTCACCCCACGCGCGGGCGGCGGAACGGCGCTGCGTATCAGCCTGCCGCGCAGCGCCAGCGGCGAGAAAGGAGATCCGGCATGAAACCGCGCGTCTTGATCGTCGATGACGAGAAGAACATCCGGCGCACGCTGGCCATGATCCTGCAGGCCGACGGCTACGCCGTGCGCCAGGCCGAGAGCGGCGAGGCGGCCCTGGCACTGCTGACCGAGGCGCCGGCCGAGCTCGTCCTGCTCGACGTCTGCCTCCCGGGTCAGGATGGCATCGAGACGCTGCGCGCGATCCGCGCCCAGGAAGCGGCCCCGGCCGTGATCATGATCTCGGGCCAGGCTTCGATCGCGCAAGCCGTCAGCGCCACGCGCTTGGGCGCCTTCGATTTCCTTGAGAAGCCGCTCTCGAAGGAGCGCGTGTTGATCGCCGTGCGCAACGCGCTGCAAGTGACGACTCTCGACCAGGAAGTGCAGCGCTACAGCGCTGACGCGGCGCGCCGGCGCGTGCTGGTCGGAAGCAGCCCGCCGCTCGCCGCGCTGCGGGAGCAGATCGCCAAAGTCGCCCCGACCGCGGCGACAGTGCTGATTGCGGGCGAGAGCGGCACCGGCAAGGAGCTCGTCGCCCGGGCGGTGCACGAAGCGAGTCCGCGGGTGGCGGGCGCCTTCGTCAAGGTCAACTGTGCCGCGATACCCGAGGAGCTGATCGAAACCGAGCTGTTCGGCTGTGTGCGCGGCGCCTACACGGGCGCCGACCGCAGTCGCGACGGGAAGTTCCTGCTCGCCGACGGCGGCACGCTCTTCCTGGACGAGATCGGGGATATGAGTCTGCGCGTTCAGGCGAAGGTCCTGCGCGCGCTCCAGGAGCGGGAGATCGAGCGCGTCGGTGATTCGCGCGCGCTGCGCGTCGACGTGCGCGTGATCGCCGCGACGAACAAGGATCTGGTGGCCGAGGTGAGCGCGGGGCGCTTTCGAGAGGACCTCTTCTACCGCCTCAACGTCGTGCCCCTCCTCGTCCCTCCCCTGCGCGAGCGACCCGACGACATTCCCCGTCTGGCGACCCACTTTCTGGCGCTCTATGCGACCGAGAACGACCTGCCGCTCAAGCGACTCGCCCCCGCCGCGCTGACCCAGCTCCAGGAGCGTCGCTGGCCGGGCAACGTCCGCGAGCTGCGCAATCTGCTCGAGCGCCTGGCGATTCTTGCCGACGGGACGGTGATCGGCGCGGCAGAGCTGGAACGCTGGATCCCCCCCGAGTCGCAGCCCGCTGCGGCAGGCACACCCTCCCCCACGGGCGGGTCCATGGACGCCACCTCCGACGGGGCGTCCCAGGGGCTCGTTGCCGCGCGGCGCGCGTTCGAAAGGCGCCTGATCGCCACGTGCCTCGCCGCGTGCGGCGGCAACGTGACGCGCGCGGCCCAGCAACTCCAGATCGACCGCAGCAACTTGCACAAGAAGATCCAGGCCTACGGGCTTGATCCACGCCGGACGGGGGCAGCCGGACCCGCAGCGAACGAGGAGGACTCGTCACCATGAGCCGCATGCAGAAAGAAGCCGCCCCGATCCAATCCGTCGATGTTCACGTCATCGCCGCGCTCGCCCTGCTCGCGCTGGCGGCCAGCGCGCCGGGGGCCGCATCGGCCGCCGCCGCAGACGAGGCGTGGGGGGCCGAACGCGGCTTCGCGCTCGGCCTGCAGCTGCAGACGGATGTGATCGGCGCCGAAGACCCGGGCCCCAACGCCGCCCCGGACCAGCTCTTCATCGAGGAGACGGGGCACGGCGCCACGGTGCACGTCGGCTACACCTTCACGCCCGCCTTCGCGCTGCGCTGGTCGCTCGGTGTCGCCGGACATGGCACGTCGCGCGACGCGGTCGAGGCCTACCACAGCTCTTCGATGCTGGAGGCACACTGGCGCTTCTTGCCCCATGAGCGCGCCCGGCCCTACCTCTTCGGCGGCCTCGGCGGAGCGGTGATCGAGACCGACGCCGAGCTCTACGACAGCGAGATTCGCGGCGGCGCCGCGGTGCTCGGGCTCGGGCTGCTCTACAATCTGACGCGACACCTGTTGCTCGACGCACAGGGGCGCCTCGACTTCATCAACTGGAATGAGGCGCAACTCCAACTGGAGCTGCCCCAGGGCGGGACGCTCGAGCTCGCGGCGCCGGTCGAGGACGATGGCGGCGCGCTCAAGTTCCAGGTCGGTGTCGCCTGGCAGTTCTAGCGGTCCGCGGCTAGTCGCTCGCTTCGAGCAGGCGACGGATGCGCTCCAGCAGCTCCCGCGGCGTGTGGGGTTTCTCGATCAAGTGAAGCCCCTCCTCGAGCACGAAGTCGGTGTGCAAGCCGTCACCGCTGTAGCCGCTCGAGAAGAGCACCGGAATCGCCGGGGCGACTTCGCGCAGCCGATCGTAGACCGCTCGCCCGCCCATGCGCGGCATCACGACGTCGAGAACGACGAGGCCGATTTCGTCGGCATGGGCGCCGAAGAGCTCGAGCGCCGCGACGCCGTCGGGGGCGGCCAGCACGCGGTAGCCGGCGCGGGTCAGCACGCGCACCGTCAGGTCACGCACGCGATCGTCATCCTCCGCCACCAGAATCGTGATCGCATGTGCGGCCGGCGTCTCGGGTAGGCGCCCGTCGGCTGCGCTCGCGCGGCGACCGACTCGGTCTGACTCCTCGCTGGGCACCGGTGGCACGACCCGCGGCAGGTAGATCGAGAACTCCGCGCCGGCACCCGGTTCGCTTTCCAGCGCGATCTCGCCGCCATGTTGGCGCACGATGCCGCAGGCAGTCGCCAGTCCGAGCCCGCTCCCGCGCCCGGCCTCCTTGGTCGTGAAGAAGGGCTCGAAGATGTGCTGGCGCGTCTCGGCATCGATTCCGCTGCCGGTGTCGCTGACCGAGAGGCGCACGAAGCCGGCACCGCGGGCACCCGCAGGCTCGCTGTCGGGTTGCCGCACGGCAGCCGGTAGCTCGTCGATCGCCGCAAGCCGCAGCGTCAATTCGCCGCCCTGCGGCATCGCGTCGCGCGCGTTGACGCAGAGATTGAGCAGGGCTTGCTCGATTTGCCCGCGGTCCGCATCAATCCACAGCGCAGCTTCGCTGTCCCGGTAGCGCACCGCGATGTGTTCCCCGATCACCCGCCGGATCATCCCCAGCAAGTCCGTGACGAGCTCACCCAGCTCCACCTCCTCGGGCTGCAGCACCTGCCGCCGCCCGAACGCCAGAAGCTGCTGCACGAGCTGCGCGGCCCGGCGTCCTGCGCCGCTGATCTCATCCAGGTGTTCGTGCAGCGCCGCGCCGCCCGGCGCCGCGGCGCGTGCCAGCTCGGTGTAGCCGGCGATGACTTGCAACAGGTTGTTGAAGTCATGGGCCACCCCGCCCGCAAGCCGCCCGACCGCCTCCATCTTCTGCGCCTCCAAGAGCTGGCGCTCAAGGTGCGCCTGTTCCTCGAAATGGGCGCGCCGCTCCTCTTCCGCGCGGACGCGAGCAGTCATATCGCGCGCCACACCGAGGATATGCGGCTCCCCGCCGAGCTCGATGCGGTTCAGATGGATCTCGACGGGATAGGTCGTCCCATCCTTGCGCCGGTGCTCGGACGCAACCATCGTCCCTTCTCCAACGGCGAGTGCCTGCCAGAAGCGGCGCTGGTCGTCGCGTACGGCGCTGCCGGCATCGATGTCCATCACGCGCATACCGAGCAGCTCATCGCGCGAGTAGCCCGAAAGCTCGCAGGCGGCTTGGTTGACGAGCGTCAGCCGTCCGTCGAGGTCGTGGCAGAAAACGCCATCGGCCAGGTTCTCGACGAACGTTCGAAACTGCGCTTCACTGTGGCGCAAGGCGCGCTCGGTCGCCTTGCGTTCGCTGATGTCCATCACGGTCGAGATCAGCCCCGCCGCGGGACGCTCGGGATCGAGGTAGGCCGCGCTCAACGACACGTCGATCGAGCGGCCATCCTTGCGACGCCAGGTCGTCTCGATCGCGCCGCTACCGGTCGCCGCAATGGCCGCGTGCTTGATGCGCCCGACGCGTCGGTACTCCTCCTCGCTGGCGTAGAGCCGGCGCGCCTCCATCCCCTGAAGCTCGGCCAGGGAGTAGCCGGTGATCTCGGTCACCTGCGCGTTGGTCCAGCCAAAGACACGCTCGCGAATGACCCCGATTCCGATCGGCGCGGCGTCGAGCAAGCTCTGCAAGGTCTGCTGGCTAGAGCGCAGCACCGCGTCCTGGTTGATGAGTTCGGTCAGGTCGTAGTGGACGCCGACACACTGGATCGGTCGGCCCGCCTCATCGAAGACGAAGCGCGAGCTGCAACGCACGTGGCGGCCCGCCCCGTCGGGGCGCACGAGACGGAAGTCCATCGGCCAGGTGCGGCATTGGGCGACCATCTCCGCCACCTGAGCCGCCACGCGGTCACGGTCCTCGGGGTGAATCAGTTCACGCGAAACTTGGGTCAGCGTGCCAGAGAACTCGCCCGGGGTGATGCCGGCCAGGCGGTACATGTTGCGCGACCAAGTGAGGGAATCGTCGCGCAGATCCCAGACGAAGCTGCCGAGCGCAGAGACCTCTTGAGCTGCATCGAGCGCCGCCTCGCTCGCGCGCAGTTCGGCGACGGCGGCGGCGAGATCACGGCACTCGCCTGCGGACGGCTGCGCAGCCTGCGCCTCCAGGCGCGCACGAAGGCCGCGCAGCTCCTCGATCAGCTGCGCCTTTGTCTTGCGCTCGTCCCCCATCGGGTCCTCGCACGGTGCTGGTCTTCTGCGCGCCGGGCACTGGCTGCTCGTCCGTCTACGCCAAGGCGAAGCCCGGCGCCAGTGGTTTTTCCGCGTTCCGCGCCCCCCGGCCGCACGCACACGCTGAGGCCCGCGCACGTACGCACGCGGGCCTCCGGCGGGAAGTGGCGCATTGGCACCGGTCTAGATGGGGTCAGCCGGACACTCCACGTCTTGACGGTTGGTGTCCCAACACGCCCGCTCCCCGCCGTTGTAGTCGGGCACCTGCAAGCTGCCGGCACCCGTCACCGCGTTCCAGCCAATGTCTGCGAAGATCGCCTCCGAGGCGTCGTAGAACTCGAGCGTGTGCCGCGCGCCGTCGACGAACGAGACCAACCGATCGCCATCGTCGTCGCTCCCGACGGCAATGCACTCGAAGCGCAGCTCCTCGTCCTGCGGTCCGCGGACGTCCCAGTCGACGCGCGCCACCGGCACTGCGGCGCCGGTTCCAAGCTCGTTGAAGATCCAGTAGCCGCGCTCCTCGCCGTGGAACGACGCCCCGTAGAACCAGACGAGGCTCTCCTCCGGCGGCGCCGTCAGCTCCTCGCGCAGACGAAGCTCCCAGTGCACGCGGTCCGTCTCGAGCGTCCCCGTCAAGCGGATCTCGACCTGGTCGCCATCCGCGGCCGTCCAGAGATAGGTCCAACGCCAAGTGCCGGCGCCGAGGTACTCCGGTTCTGCGTTCAGTGCCGCGCCGAAAGCGAGGGCCGGCGGGGTGACTGCTGCCGCCACGACGAGATCGATGACGGCGACGCGGACGGCCGCCTGCCACCAGTTGCCCATGCTGCGCGCCCGAGCGCCCGCGGCGGCGGAACCGGAAGCGCCAAGTGGCTCCATCGCGGTCCGCGCCGGCGCGCCGAAGGCGTCGAGCCCAAACTGCATGCTTGCGACCGGGGGCAGTTCGGGAGCCGCCGGAATCGACTCGTCGCCAGGCTGCTCGCTCGCCGGGCGGGAGACGGAATCGCCGCAACCGGAGGCGAGGCACAGAGCGGCGCACAACAGGATGCCTAAGATCATCGGTCGGCAGGTCATCGATGCTTCCTCCCGCGGCGCGAAGCGGCGCGTCCCGCACGCGACGCTCTCGCCGTCAACCTGAGCAGTGCAGATCGCGTGCCGTTCGGTCGATATCCATGTAACACGAACAATGAAAATCAATTAGAAGGGTGCGCGCCGCACCTCACGACCGCCGCGCAAGCCACTCCCTGTGGCCGCGGCGCCACACGCCTGCAGTGTTTGCGCCACGCCCGCTGCCGCCGGCGGCCGCGTGACGGAGCTGCGCCCTGAACGCGCTCGAATCCGAATCCAGCGGTCTGCTACGCTGCTCCAATGTCTACCACCCCCGCCACCGGATGGCCGGCGACGCACATCCGCGGCGCTCGCATGCACAACTTGCAGGGCATCGACTGCGCCATCCCGCGCGGTCGGATCACGGTCGTGACCGGGGTCTCCGGCTCGGGCAAGTCGACCCTCGCCTTCGATGTTCTCTACGCAGAGGGCCAGCGTCGATTCGTCGAGTGCCTGAGCGCCTACGCGCGCCAATTCATGGAACGCCTGGAACGCCCGGAGGTCGAAGAGATCGGCCGCATTCAGCCGCCGATCGCGCTCAAGCAGCGCACGAGCATCAAGAATGCGCGCTCGACCGTTGGCAGCATCACCGAACTGAGCGACTACCTGCGGCTTCTCTTCGCCCATGCCGCCGACATCTATTGCCTCGAGTGCGGCGCCTCCGTCGCTCAAACCGGCGTTGCGGAGGCGATCGAAGCCGTTCGCCGCTGGCCGGTCGGAACGCGCCTCGCCGTCGTCGCCCCCTTGTCGGAGGCGCCAACGGCGCCGCTTCTGCGCCGCCTGCGCGCGCAAGGTTTTGCGCGGCTGCTGCGGGGCACGGCGCTCGTCGAGGTCGAGGAGTTGTTGGCCGACGGCGAGCCAAACGCGGCCGGCGCCACCACCGGCCGGCGTCGTTCGGCGCGGCCGCGAGGCGGCCCGCCACAGAAGGAGCGCTGGGGGATCGTCATCGACCGCCTCGTGGTCGGCCGCACGCGGCGCAGTCGGATCGGCGAGGCGGTCGAAAACGCCTGGGCCCTAGGCGAAAACCAATGCTGGCTGGAGCCGCTCGCACCGCGGAAACCACAGACGGCGAGCTCAGCGCACGCCGCCCCACCCGACGACGCGCACGCCCGAGACGCGGACCGCGAGACGTCTCCCCCGCGCGTGCTGCGGGGCGGCGTGGCCTGCACGCGCTGCGGCGCACCGGCCCTGGCGCCGCAGCCGGCGCTCTTCTCCTGGAACAGCCCGCTCGGCGCCTGTCCCGAGTGCCAGGGTTTCGGCCGCATCGTGACGATCGATCGCGACAAGGTCGTTCCGGACCGGCGCAAGAATCTGCGCAACCATGCGGTCGTGCCCTTCAGCGTCCCTTCGGCCCGCGCCTGGTACCGCCGGCTGCTGCGCGCCGCCGGCGAGCGTGGGATCCCGACTGATGTGCCTTTCGACGACCTGGCGCCAGAACAGCAGGAATGGGTCTATAGCGGCGATGCGGGGTTTCCCGGTGTGACCGGCTTCTTCCAGCGGCGCGAGAAGAAACGCTACAAGATGCACGTGCGCATCTTCATCGCCCGCTTCCGCGGCTACGCGCGCTGCCCGGTGTGCGCGGGCACCCGCCTGCGGCCCGAGGCGCTCGCCGCCCGCGTCGGCGGCGCCGACATCGCCGCCCTGCACGCAATGCCGCTCGCTGGGCTGCAGCGCTTCCTCGGCGACCTGCGCTTGCCGCGCCACCAGCGGGCGCGCGTGCGTCCGCTGCTGGAAAGCATCGAACGCCGACTCACCTGTCTGCTCGATGTCGGCGTCGGCTACCTGACACTCGCCCGCTCGGGCCGAACGCTCAGCGGCGGCGAGACCCAGCGCATCCGCATCGCCGCGGCGCTTGGCAATTCGCTCACCGACACGCTCTTTATCCTCGACGAGCCAACGGTCGGGCTGCACGCGACCGATGTTACCGGGATGCTCGCCGTCCTGCGGCGTATGTCGGCCGAAGGCAACACGGTCGTCGTCGTCGAACATGACCCGGCGGTGATCGAGGCGGCCGACCATCTGATCGTGCTCGGGCCCGGCGGGGGCCGCCAGGGCGGACGGCTCGTCTATGAAGGGCCGCCGGCGCGCTTCTTGGGCAAGCAGCCGACCTACTTCGTCGCCGCCGAGTTGCCCGGCACCTCGCCGCCCCCGGGATCGGCGGCGGCCGGCAGCCGGCGCTCCGCTTCCCGGACGCGGCGCGGGTCGAGCGGGGCCCGCGCCAAACGGCGGCTCGCTCAGCCGTGGGATCCCGCCTCGGTCGAGCGCTGGCTCGCCGCGCGCGCCCAGCCGGCCGCGCATCCGCCGCTCGATCGCCATGCGCCCCGCCTCGTGCTGCACGCTGCTGCCGAGCACAATCTGCGCATCGACCAGCTCGTAGCGCCGTTGGCCGGACTGACGGTGATCAGCGGCGTCTCCGGTTCGGGCAAGTCGACCCTGCTCGATGCCGTCATTCACCGCAACTGGCTGCGCGCGCACGGCCGCCCGGTGGAAGCAGTCGGCCAGGTAGATCGCATCGAGGGACTCGAGCGCATCGAGGAGGTGCACTTCGTCGGCCAAGAGGCGCTGGGGCGTTCGAGCCGCTCCAATCCGCTTTCCTTCGTACATGCCTACGGCGACATCCGCCAGTTGCTCGCCGGCACGCTCGACGCGCGCCGGCGCAAGCTCGCCCCCGGCGCCTTCTCGTTCAACACCCCCGGGGGACGCTGCGAAGCGTGCCGCGGCATGGGGACGCAGTCGCTCGAGATGTACTTTCTGCCCGACGTCGAGGTGGCGTGCGAGGCATGTGGCGGTGCGCGCTTCGAGCCGGAGGTGCTGGCCGTCACCTGGCGGGGCAAGAACATCGCCCAGATCCTCGAGCTGACGGTCGCGGAGGCGAGCGCGTTCTTCGCCAGCGAGCCGCGCGTCGTCGAACGCCTCGCCCCGCTGCGTGAGGTCGGGCTCGGCTACCTGGTCCTCGGCCAGAGCACGGCGACGCTCAGCGGCGGCGAGGCGCAGCGGCTGAAGATCGCCGCCTTCCTCGCCGGCGCGCGCGCCCGCGGCCGTCACCTCTTCCTGTTCGACGAACCGACGACCGGATTGCACGCCCGGGACATCGGCCGCCTGTTGTACGCGCTGCGCTCGCTGACCGCCAACGGCCACGCCGTCTTCGCCGTCGAGCATCATCTCGACTTCATCCGGGCCGCCGATTGGGTGATCGACCTCGGGCCGGGACCGGGTGCAGCAGGCGGGCGGGTTGTGCACGCCGGACCGGTCACCGCGCTGCTCGAGCATCCGGCCAGCGCCACGGCAGTCGCGCTCCGCGCCCATCTGGAGCGCTGCGCTGCGTGGCGCACGGCGGGCGAGCGGCGCTAGGACTCGAGCTCGACGTTCCAGTAGCGTTCGGAGACGAACTGCTCCCACGAAGCGCGGCGCTTGACGAGCGGGATCGAGAGGCAGGGACTCCAGTCCGGCGCCCCCGGCCGGCGCAGCAGATGCATGCCCGCCTCGCGCGGCGTGCGGTGTGCCTTGCGCCGATTGCAGCGCAGGCAGGCGAGCACGCAATTGCTCCAAGAAGATCGCCCGCCGGCGGCGCGGGGGAGAACATGGTCGATCGTCAGCTCACTGACCGGGGGGCGATCGCCGCAGTACTGGCAGCGATAGCGGTCGCGCTTGTAGAGATTGCGGCGCGAGAAGGCGACCCGCCGGCGCGGCACCTGGTCGTAGTGGGTCAGGACGATGATCTCGGGCACGCGAATGCGCAAGTGCACGGTGCGGATGCACGGCTCGTCCTGCGCGACCGCCAGGGCAGCCCATGAGTCGAAGTCGTGCACGCGGTAGTCGAGCGGGTCGAGCGCGAGCGCGGCGTCGCGATAGATCATGCAGATCGCATCGCGCACCGTGGTCGTCCCGATCGGGTACCACTTCTGGTTGAGGACCAAGGCTGGATCGGCAAGCATCTTGCTCTCCCCCAACGGGGCGAGTATAGCATAGCGGCCCGGCGATGCTAGCCAGGGGCTGCCCGATACCGATTCCTAACAGGCGGCCGACGCTCCGCGGGACGGGGCGGGCCGCGCAACCGGAGGAGCACCGGATGGCGACTGCCAGCGCCCCGCCGGCCCCACCGACCCCGCTCGGCACCGACGCGGCCGAGCACCTCGAGCTCGTCCGCGACCTGACCGATCAGCTGATCGACATCATGCTCAACTTCCGCCAGAGCGGCCACCCGGGCGGGTCGCGCAGCAAAGTCCCCCTCTTGACCGCACTGCTGCTCGGCGGCGCGATGCGCTGGGACATTCGCGATCCGGGCCGCCCGCGCGCCGATCGCTTCATCCTCGGCGCCGGCCACACGGTGCCGGTCGTCTATGCGGCGCTCGCCGTGCTCGCCGCCGCCTGCGACGTGGCGCGCGCCGAGACGGGCCGCGCGTGCTACGCGCTCGATCCGGAGCGCATCGTGCGCGGCGATGACCTCGTCCGGTTGCGCCGTCGCGGCGGTCTGCCCGGACACGCCGAGATGTCGGGCAAGACGCACCTGCTCAAGTTCAATACCGGCCCCTCGGGCCATGGCCTACCGGTCGCCGCCGGGCAGGCGCTCGCCTTGCGCCGCGCGGGACTGGCCGATGTCCGCGTCTTCGTGCTCGAGGGCGAGGGGGGACTGACGCCGGGGGCGGCGCACGAGGTCAAGAATAGCGCCTGGGGTCTCGGCCTCGGGAATCTGCTGCTGTTGCTCGACTGGAACGACTTTGGCATCGATTCGCACCGCGTCAGTTCGGTCGTGCCCGGGACCCCGCGCGAGTGGTTCGGCCCCTACGGTTGGCGCACGTACGAAGCCAGTGAGGGGTCGGGCTGGCAGGGACTGCTCGCGGGGCTCGCGCGCTTGGTGGCGCCGGCAGCGGCGGATCGGGGCCGGCCGTCCACCCGACCCGGGATCCTCTTTCAGCGCACGCGCAAGGGGCGCGGCTACGGGAAGCACGATGCCGCCTCGCACGGCGCGCCGCATGCGCCGATGAACTGCGACGCCTACTGGGAGACGAAGCGTCCGTTCATGCAACGCTACGGCATCACCCTGGCGGGCTACGGCGCTCCGCTGCCGGACACCGAGGAAGGCTGCCGCGCGCAGACCCGCGCACAGATCAAGCAGGTGCTCGCGGTCCTCGCCGCGCGGCCGGCGAGCGCGCGTTGGATCGCCGACCGTCTGCTCGAGCTGGCGACGGCGATTCCGCCGGCGGGGGCGCGGGCGCCGGCCCGCGCGAATCCCTGCCGCGACGAGAGCCTCTTCGATCCGCATGCCTACCCGCCCGAGATGTGGGCGCCGGCGGGCACGCGGATCGCCAACAAGGAGGCGCTCGGGCGCTGGGGCGC
>Ga0180434_10003464_pt1 | contig 20076 bp, 17 predicted proteins | sample SS_ome_7_FD_132453 | JGI IMG/M metagenome (GOLD analysis project Ga0180434, IMG submission 132453) | Hypersaline lake sediment archaeal communities from the Salton Sea, California, USA - SS_1_D_2 metaG | ecosystem: Environmental > Aquatic > Non-marine Saline and Alkaline > Hypersaline >...
AACAAGGACCGTGTCATTTTCCACCTGCAGAATCTGTCCATGCCGCCTGGTGCCGTCGGGCATGTCGATCTCGACGATGTGGCCGTACCTGCCTTCTTCAACCATCTCAACGAGCATCAGGGGGCCGGCGATGTTGGTTACCGTTCGATATTCCTTGACCGCTTTCATTTACCGCCTCGGGATTTAGCCTCGGGATTTAGCCACGGGATTTAGCCACGGATCAGCTTCGCGGCCCGCTGTCGCGGGCCCTGCGGCGGCAGCCGTTCCGCTGTCCGCGAGCAAGCTCGCTTCCAGCGGCCCGACCGCCGCCGCGGTTGGCTTTTGCAAAGCCAACCGCAAAGCTGATACACAGATTTTCGCAGATTAACACAGATTTTTTGATTAACACGGTTTAGCTCGTTTCGTCACCTGTTCACCTGATCCACTGCTCACCTGCTCTGCCGGCCGAAGGCCGGCCGCGGGTTCGGTTGCTTCGTTTGAGTTACGCTTTGGAGTTAACCGAACCCATTTGTTCATCGATAACGTTCCTTATTTGACCGATCTTTTCGGTTTCGTCTTCCGGAATATATTTGGCCCTGGCGATTTGTTCGCGAACGCCAAGCTTGAATAAATTGGCCGGTTCGGCGTCCGCTTCGAGTGCCTCGGAGGCCTTCTGGTGAAAGTAAAGTATTGTTTTGAGCATCTCGTACTGTTTTTTCATCGAGCTGTGAGTGTCCACTTGATGGAAGGCGTTTTGGTGAAGGAAGTCCTCCCGGATGGACCTGGCGGTTTCCATCGCCAGTTGCTCGGCGGCCGAAAGGGCCTCGGCGCCGACCAGCCGCACTATCTCCCTCAGCTGGTCCTCTTGTTCCAACAGCGCCATGGCCCTGCCGGTCATTTTTTCCATTTCACGGCCTCGTTCGGTGTTTTCGAAGGAGGCCGCCAGGCACTGCTTGTAGAAGGAATAGCTCGTCAGCCAGTTTATCGCCGGAAAATGCCGCTGGTACGCGAGCTTGCCCTCCAGCGACCAGAACACCTTGACCACGTGCAGGGTTGCCTGCACAACCGAGTCGGAAAGGTCGCCGCCGGGTGGGCTTACCGCGCCGATGACAGAAAGCGTTCCTTCTCGCCGCGGCTTTCCCAGGCACTGCGTCCTGCCGGCCCTTTCATAAAATGCCGCTATCCGCGCGGCGAGGTAAGCGGGATAACCCTCTTCCGCCGGCATCTCCTCAAGCCTGGTTGATATTTCCCGCATGGCCTCGGCCCATCGGCTGGTGCTGTCGGCCATGAGCGCCACGTTATAGCCCATGTCCCGGAAGTACTCGGCTATGGTGATGCCTGTGTAGACCGAAGCCTCCCTGGCCGCCACAGGCATGTTGGAGGTATTGGCTATCAGCACCGAACGCTTCATCAGCGGCTCTCCGGAGCGGGGGTCCTTGAGCTTGGGAAACTCCGTAAGCACGTCGGTCATCTCGTTGCCTCGCTCGCCGCAGCCGACGTAGACGACAATGTCGGCATCGACCCACTTGGCCAGCTGGTGCTGCACGACGGTCTTGCCCGTGCCGAAGGGGCCCGGCACGCACGCCGTGCCTCCCTTTGCTATAGGAAAGAAGCTGTCGATCACCCGCTGGCCCGTAACGAGGCTGCTTTCCGGAGCGAGTCTTGCCGCCACAGCCCTGGAGTTGCGGACCGCGCAGATCTGCATCATCTTCAGCTCCGCCGGCCGGCCGTCGCCGTTGCTGACCTTCCCGATCACCTGCTCTATAGTGTAATCGCCTTCGGACAGACCCTCGATCCTGCCGGAAACGCCGGCGGGCACGGGGATCTTGTGGACGACAAGCGGCCCTTCCCTGACGGTGCCGATGATGTCTCCGGCTCCGACCGTCGAGCCGTTGTCCACAGACGGTTCGAAGTGCCATTTTGTGCGTCTGTCCAGGGCCGGCACCGTCCGGCCTCTTTTCATGAACTGGCCCTCGGCTTCCACCAGGACGTTCAGGGGTCTTTGTATGCCGTCATAGATGCTGCCTATGAGGCCGGGACCGAGCTCGACGCTGAGTGCCGCGCCGGTGTTGGCGACCGGCTCGCCAACGCCCACGCCGACGGTTTCCTCGTACACCTGGATGGACGCCAGCGGGCCCTTAAGTTCGACGATCTCGCCGATCAGGCCGATTTGGCCCACCTTCACCACGTCGTACATCCTGGCGCCGGCCATGCCGTGGGCCACCACTACCGGGCCGGAGACCTTGACTATTTTCGCAGCGTTGCTGCTATTTGACACCTTCAATCTCCCTCGTTTTTTTTAGCCACAGATCAGCTTTGCGGCCCGCTGGCGCGGGCCCTGCGGCGGCAGCCGTCCCGCTGTACGCGAGCAAGCTCGCTTCCAGCGGCCCGACCGCCGCCGCGGTTGGCTTTGCAAAAGCCAACCGCAAAGCTGATACACAGATTTTCGCAGATTAACACAGATTTTTTTTGATTAACACAGGTTATTGCCCGCCGAATATGTCGATTCCCGTGGCCGCTTTAAGCATTACGTTCAGCGCCCTGGTCGCCTCGCCGGACGGTTCTTGTGTGAATGGAACCACCGCCACGCACGGAAGCGGGCCGTCCATGACCGCGGAAAAGGTGTCTTCCGCCGCGGCGAACTTGTCCTCGGATACCACCAGCAGGGCGTATCGTTCCGCGAGTACCTTTTCCACGGTCCGGACCAGTTCGTCGCCGCCGTTTCCGACGGCGTACGTATCGACGCCTATGGACGCCAGCGGCATGACGAAGTCATAGTCGCCGATAGCCGCGATTTTACCTTCCATCAGATTCCCAACCTGTCCAGTATCAACCTTGTTTCGAGTCCGTGTTTTTTGGCGTTCAAGATCAGCCTGACCGCACGGATCTCACCCTCGGCGCGCAGCAGGTAAGCGACCACCGGCTGCAGTCCGGAGGTGACCCGCCAGCCCGTGCCAAGAAACGAATTCATGTGTCTTTCGCACTGTTGCTCGAGCCTTAAAAAAGATCCGTTCGAGGCCAGATAAGAAACGCCGGATTCGACTATCCCGCGATACGGCGTCGCGGCAAAAAGTGCGGCGGCCGTTCCTTCGTCGGCCTCGAGCGCCTCCTCTAGGCGGCGCCTGTCGACGTATCCCCCGTGCAGCAGGGCGCGCCGCATCGGATTTTTCAAGAACCTCATACGAAAGACCGCCCGTATGTTCACCAGATCGGTTTCGATCCTGAAAAGTCCGGACAGGAACATGTTTCGCAGTTCGGCAGCCTGTTGTAGCCGGTATTCGGCCTCGACGGCGTCGACAGCGTAATCGATGTCGCGGATGTCCTTATGCCTGTAGTAGGCGGCGAAGGCCCGCTCTGCCGCCCGATGCATGTGGTCAGGCAGCGACTGGAATTTCTCTTCTTCGAGCAGGCGGGCGAGCGTTGACGCAGGAACGTTGCCCTCGTTGTCATAGTCCGTCCCAACGGGTTTTCCGGTCAGTACCCGCCTCAATCCGAGCCGCATGTTCGTAAAGTCATTTCTCGAGCGGAAAAGCCCGGCCACCGGTGCGTCCAGCGGCTCGACGAGCTCGGCGAACAGCTTCCGCGCGGCGGATCTATGTTCGAGAAGGGCTGTTTCGGTGGCCGCAAAATCCTCTGTCCGTTGGTCGAAGGAATACCGGCCCGCATTGAGAAGCTCCATGCAGGACAGCAAATCCCCGGCTCCGGCGGCTTCAGCCATGGCCGATGTATCCATCATCCGCGCCGCCAACGCTCTGACCTTGCCGGTGGCGAAGGCATATCGCCAGTCGGCTTTTCCGACCGGCGGGAACATATGGAAATCAATCTTGTATGTTCCTGTCACCGTCTGTGCCTATGCGAACAACTCTTTTGCCAAATCGGTTTCCAGCTCGCCGCGGGCCTGGTCAAGCAAGGCGTCCAGTGAGCAATTTGTTGTAATTCTTTCCTGCTCCAGAATGAAACCCGCCTTGAGGTTTCGCCTTTGGCCGCTGAGTTCCAGGCCGCCTTCGCCAGCCTGTGCCTGACGGGCAACCTCATCAAGTAGGTTCTGGTCTATGCGTTTTTCGTTCTTGTCGATGATAACCGATGCGCTGCCGCCGCCGTAGGCCCGGGCCATGAGGCCTTTCATCAGATCGCGGTACTGTTGGTCGGGCAAGTCCGCCAGCTGCCGGCCGGCGGCATCGAAGACCTCGTCGATGATGGCGGTCTTCTCGGCCAGGTGTCGCTTGGAGATATCCATGCGGGCGGCCGCCAGCATATGAGAAAGCCTGTCATTCGCCGCCTGTTCGGCAAGGGTCCTGGTCTGTTGCCTGTAATGGGCCAGTTCCTCGCCGAGAAGACGTTCCCGCTCAGCGTGTTTTTCACCGGCCTGCTTTTTGATCCGCGCCGCTTCATTCCGGGCGTCGGATAGGATCTTTTCTATTACTTGCAGGTCCTGCATTTCAGTGTCTCCTCCGGAACGTACCGGCAGCGCCGTTTCACGCCGCCGCCGGCCAGTTTATACCGTTCAAGAGCATGAACATAGTCACCAGCAGCCCCAGAACCGCGTAGACCTCGACCATAACCGCATAAACGACTCCGGCCTTGAAGGCCATTTCAGGTCTATCCGCGGTCATGAGAATGCCCCCCGCGCAGACCTTGCCCTGGTGCACGGCACTGACCAGACCCGTAAATGCTATAGGCAGACAGCTTGCCGCTATCTGCCAGCCGAGCGAGGGGCTGATCGCTACGTCGCCGGCGCCGAAGAAATTCATCTTGAGCATTACAAGGAAAGCCGCGAGAAAACCGTAAAAGCCCTGTGTACCCGGAAGCACCACCATGATGAACATTTGGCCGTACCTTTCGGGCTTCTCGCTCAAAACTCCCGCGGCGCTTCTGGCGGCGATGCCGATACCGACGGCCGAGCCGATTCCGGCCATCAGGGCCGCCAGGCCCGCTCCGACAAGAGCCAGTGCCATTCCATAATCCATTTTCAAACCTCCGTTTGACTGCCTGCTCCCACGTATACGTACTTGTATTGTTTCGAAAGCGGTTTGAAGGGCCTTCCGCCCCCGACGAGGAACTTGGGGAAGAATTCCACGTACTGCAGCCTCAGCGTGTGTACAAAAGCGCTGAGGCCGGATATGCCGAGGTTGAAGGCGTGACCGCCGGCCAGCACCAAAACCATCAGCAAGACGCCTATTCCGTAGGGAACTTCCGCGACCACCTTGGCGATTACGTTTATCGCCATTGCCAGTCCCGCCGTAACCATTCCCAGGGCCATCAGCCGCAAATAACTCAGCACGTCACCGAGGTAGAATATCGTGCTGAAGAGATTGAAAAGCCCCATTCCCAGCCTTGTGCCCCAGCCGCCCCGCCGTTCGCTGAAAAGCAGGATCGTGCCGGCGGCTCCCAACGCTGCGGGCGGGAAGAATCTGCCTACGGGTCCGGGGATCATCCCTGTCCTTGCCGCGGCGTAGAGTACAATGCAGTTCAGCATTACCAACCAATTCAGCTGGTCAAAAACCGCGGCCTTGTAGCATCCCCGTTTCAGGTTGTGCACGAAGGCGATTGCCAGGCCGGTCATTATCTGTATATAGCCCAGGACCAGCGACAGGTAAAAGAACATCATCGGTCTTTCGAGCGGGTCGAACCACATCAGTCTCTCGCGCACAGGTTCCAGCCCGGGAAAGAACTGCTGCACGGCGTCGCCGAACCAGCCGCCGGTCACGGCGCCGGCCGCGATGGTGAAAATCGAGCAGGCCGCCAGCATCCGCATGATTTTTGTGTCACCCTGGTACTTTCTCGCCAGATACATCATGATCGCCAGGATGACAAATCCGTAGCCGGCATCGGTAAGGCACAGTCCGAAGAATATCGCGAAAAAAGGCGCCAGGAACGCCGTCGGGTCGACCTCGAATCGCTGGGGCATTCCGTACAGCCTGGTAATGACCTCGAAGGGCCTGATGGTTCTGGTGTTTTCGATTTCGATCGGTACGAGCTCGTCTTCGGCCGGATCGATGACGTCCAGGCTCGTTGCGGTGAAATTGGAAACGATGTTCTCCAGTGCCGCGAAATCCGCTTTCCTGACCCACCCCTCGAAAATGATGGTGGCCTCCGTTGCCGGAGCCTCGCCTCCGACCCGTTCCCTGTCGAGGACGTTCCGACAGTGATCGTAGAGTATCTGCAGATCCAGCAGCCTCTCCACGAAACCGCGGGCCTTTTGATGCTCGGCCTGCAGGTCCGCCTCGATTCCTTCGAGTCGCCGGTTATAATCGACGATGAGTTCGCCCACGGTCGCCTCCCGGGAAGCCGCCCCGGATCCACCGGTCTTGACGAAGGGCGCCGCGGCCAGGTCAACGGCCTGGAAATCCGCTGACCTGAGGATTTTTCTGACCTGGCCCAGCTTTTCCGGCAGGCATACTATAATGTATGCGTCGGTGCTGTCGGAGGTACCCACCCGCTGCAGCATTCCGCCCGACGCGGTGATTTCACTCTCGACACTTCGGCGGCGGTTCATCGGCACCAAGGCCGCTACGCAGGCGACCGCCTCCAGCCTGACGACCTGGGCCGGCGGTGTTTCCAAATCCTTCCAGGGCCGAAGCTGCGCCAGGACGTTTTTGACGTTGTCCCGTTCGGATTGGAGCCTCTCGATGGCTGCCCTTGTGCGATCACACATCTCGGCGGTTTGCGTTACCGCGGTGCTGGAAACCGCGGTTTCGTACCGCTTGCGGTCGACAACCGCCCTCGGTGAGAGGATCGCCTCGGCGAACCGCGCCGGTTCCTGATACTGCTTGAGGAAGGCGATAACCCTTGTAAGACGTGACAGCAACTGTTCCATCTCAGCCGGTCGGCTGCCCGAGGCGGTAAGGCCGCCCACGTCGCTCGAAACCGCTGCTTCTTCAAGCCCGAGCACCTGACAGATTCCCGCGGACTGAAGCGCTTCGAGCAACTCGGCTGATTCACTGCGGTGGCTTACCAGGAGCACCTTTAGCATCTCAGAGACAGCCATATCAGCCCTTTATGTAGTCCGTTATCTTTGAAACGGCCGCGGATCGTCTTTCGCCGGTTTTTTGGCGAAGTTTCCTGCGGTCCTTTTCTGCGGCGGCCTCCAGATGCTTTATCTTTTCGCCGGCCTCTTTTTCGCCTTCGGCGACTGCCGATTCTATTGCCTGCTGTCTTTGCCGCGAGGCATCCTCGCGCAGCTGCGTCCTCCGCCGCTGAAACTCGGCGTCCAACTCGGCGGCCTCGGTGGAGGCCTTCTCCACGACTTCGCGGGCCTGACGCTCGGCTTGTCTGATTTTTTTTATGAGGTCCATCGGTTCAAAGCTCGGAATCCGGCGTCGAGGTCGCCAGCAGCGAGTCGACTCTTGCGGCCAGCTGCCTGACGTGGGAAAGCGAAACCTCGAACTGCCTGCGCTCGGAGTCGTCAAGATCCAGCTCAACGATCTTCTCCACGCCGCTGTGGCCGAGGATCGCCGGAACGCCGACAAAATAGCCCCCGACACGGTACTGGCGCCGGCAGTAGGCGCAGCAGCTGACCAACTCCTTCTTGTCCTCGATAATCGCCTCGGCCATCTTGACCGCGCCGGCGGCGGGGGCGTAATAGGCGCTGTAACCGAGCAAATTTACTATTTCAATGCCGCCTTTTCGCGTCTTGTCCACGATCCGGTCTATCTTCTCCCGGTCGAGCAGTTCGGTTATGGGAACGCCGCGGATGCTGGTGTGACGCGGCAACGGCACCATATCGTCGCCGTGGCCGCCTAGTAGCACGCCCCTTATGCTTTGGGCGCTGAGGTTGAGTTCCGAGGCCAATAAATACCGGAACCTGGCGAAATCGAGTTCCCCGGCCATTCCGACGATTCTTTGGTGCGGTATGTCGGTAACCCTGGCGGTGGCATGAACCATGGCGTCGAGCGGATTGGCTACCACGATCACGATGGCGTCTTGACAGTACCGGCTGATCCGGCCTCCCACCTCATTGATGATCGCCACATTCTTACTCAGCAGTTCGTCCCGGCTCATCCCCGGGGCCCGCCTGGCCCCGCTGGTTACGATAACTATGTCGCTGCCGGTAGCCTCCTCCCAGTCTGTCGTTCCTGTGACTTTTGAGTCGAACTGTTCGATCGGTCCGGCCTGTGCGATGTCCAGAGCCTTTCCCTCTGCCAGGCCCGGTACCACGTCGATCAGCAGCACGTCCGCCAATTCGGAGGCCGCCGTGATATGCGCAGCCGCAGCCCCGACGTTTCCGGCGCCGACTATGGTTATTATGGGCCTAGCCATAGAAAGTGGGATACTATCAGGTTCGGGCCGGTGTGTATAGAGCAAGTTCCTGATTCCGCCGCAGGAAAAGGACTATTGTCAGGAAAAGGACTATTGTTCTATAAAACAGCCGGAGAACCCACAAGCTTGCTTGTGGGCGGTAGTCAGTAGGCAGTAGACAGCAGACAGTAGACAGTAGACAGTAGTCAGTAGATAGTAGACAGTAGACAGCAGGGCCACCCCCTCCCGTCATTTTCGAGCATCCCAACCCGGGTCGCGGGCGGGCAGGTATGGGAAAAAGCAAGCGAATTGCGCGGCCTTCGGCCGCGGTTACAGGTTACAAGTATCAGGTTGCAGGTACCCCTCGCCACAGGTCCAGTTGATCTAAATATCATTCAACTTGTAACTTGATACTTTATACCTGTTACCGCCGAAGGCGCCTTGTTTCTTAGGAGAGGCAGCGAACGCTGGTTAAGCCCGCGATTCTGCGGCGGCAGCCAAAGTGGGGCAGGCCTCCGGCCTGCCATTGGCCAAAGTGGGGTAGGCCTCCGGCCTGCCAATGGCAACCGGGACGGTTGCCCCACAGACGGTTGCCCCACTTTAAAGCTGCGCAAAAACAGTCAAAATCGTGCCTTGTTTCTTGGGAGCATCTCCAGCACAATCTCCGCGACTTTTTCGGACGCGTTATGCGTGTGGAGGCTTTGGGCCAGGTCGATGAGCCCCCCGCTGAGCCGGGACAGGGCGGAGGGGTCGTTCAGCATGGCCTTGATTTCGGCTGTTATCGGTTGGGTCGATGCGAAATAGGGCATGAATTCCGGCACCATGCGTTTTTGAGCCAGGATGTTGACCAGGGAAAGGTGCCGGGTCTTGACGATGAACCTGCCGGCCAGTTGCCAGAGAAGCCTGCTTGACTGGTACATTATGACCATGGGACAGCCGGCGGCGGCCACTTCCAGCGTGGCGCTGCCGCTGGCCACGATTGCAAAGTCCGCCACACGGGCATTGTCGATTACCCTGCCGGTGGTGTAGCGGCAGTCGAACTGCTCGACTTGGTTTTGCTTCAGAATCCGCAGCGTTTTGTCATCCACCGCGACCGCGACAAATGTGGCACCTGGAAAACTTTTCTTCAGTTCCACCGCGATCTGCTGCATCGGCAGCCAAAGCGATTCGATCTCAGCCGGCCGCGAGCCCGGCAACATAACGAATCGTGACCTTTCCGGCTCGAATTCGTCGTATGATCTCCGGTAAGATTCCAGATTTTCCGGCAAACCGTTGAGCAAGGGATTGCCCGCAAAAACCGCGTCAACGCCTCTTTTGGTGAAGTATTCCTGTTCGAAAGGCAGTATACAGGCAAGCCTGGTGCAGCATCTTCTCAGCTTGCGGATCCGCCAGCCTGCCCAGGCCCACAACTGCGGGGCCACGTAGAAAAGGGTGTCTATTCCTCTTTTCCTGGCGGCCCGGGCCACGTGGAAATTGAAGGATGGCGAATCGCAGACGATCACAAGATCGATTCTTTGACGATCCAAACATCGCCTTATTTTCCTGATCAGCCTCCAGTAGCGGCCGATGTGTCTGAAGGCCTTGTAAGTCATGACGGCCCTGTCGGTGGTCGTTTCGAGAAGGCGGCACCCGGCCAGACGCATCTTCCGGCCTCCGACGCCGACGAATTCGATCCCGGCGCCGGTTTCCCGCAGCGCATGTATTAGTTCCGCGCAGTGCGAATCGCCGCTGGCCTCGGCGGCGCTTAAAAAAACCCGCCTGGTGCCGGAGGCCTGGTTATTCTTGGATTGCGGCATGGCCACGGATCAGCCTGGCGGCTGGCTTTTGCAGAGCCAGCCCCAAAGCGGATACAAAGATTTTCACAGATTAACACAGATTTGTCTTGATTATCAGAGAGTACCCGAGGTTCGTTACCACTTGTCACTGTCATCTCTGAAAGCAGCCGATCAATCGCATGCCAATGCCGCAATACCGGTGCCGCGACTATTGGGATGCCCGAATGGAAAACTCACATCCCGGTTATCAGCCATCCGATGGCTGATAACCGGGATGTGACCCCCTAATGAATCACCTTGTTCAGCGGATAGGTTATTATCCCCGATGCTCCGGCGCGGTTCAGGGCCGGGACCAGCGTTCTTTCGACCTTGTCGCTTACCACCACCTCCACGGCCGTGTAGTCCGGATCCGCCAGGCTGGAGATGGTCGGGCTTTTCTCCGCGGGCAGCAGCTTGAGTATTTCGCCGAGATCCTTCTTCCTGACGTTCATTTTCAGGCCCACCAGCTGCCGTGCCGCCAGGGCCGCTTTCAGAAGTACCGCGATGTTTTCAATTTTGGATCTCTTGAATTCGTCGAGCCAGGCGGTTTTGTTGGCTATCAGTCGAGTAGTGGAAGTTATTATTGTGTCTATGATGCGCAGGTTGTTTGCTTCCAGGCTAGAGCCGGTTTCTGTCAGCTCGACGATCGCGTCGACGAGTCTGGCCTTCGCTTCGGTGGCGCCCCAGCTGAATTCGATCTTAACGTTGATCTTCCTGGCTGCGAAGTATTTGCCGGTGGCATTGACCAGCTCAGTGGCGATTATCCCGCCCTGCAGATCCTGAGGCTTACTGACCGCCGATTCGTTGGGAACGGCCAAAACCCATCTGGCGGGTCTGCCTGTACCCTTACTATAGATCAGTTCGCAGACTTCGATCACGTCGGAGTCGTTTTCAGCTATCCAGTCGTATCCGGTAAGGCCGCTGTCGAGCACACCGTCGGCCACGTATCGGCTCATCTCCTGTGCCCGAAGGCACACCAGTTTTATCTGGTCGTCGTCGATCTGCGGCATGTAGGATCGGCCCGCTTCCGTGATCGCGAACCCGGCCTTCCTGAAAAGCTCCACCGTGCTTTTCTTGAGGCTGCCGGCCGGTATTCCCAGCTTCAGTGTTTCCTTGGCCATGACTCCACCGCTATTTCTTTTTCCTGGGTTTCGTTCTCGATTTGCCCCTGCCCGCGGAGCGTACCTTTTTCATCAGGGTCTTACCGCCGTGTTCACAGCCCCGCCGCATCAGTTCGTAGAACTCGTAGGCGTGGGCGGAGGTCACCTGCCTTGCTATGAAGTTTTCTATTTCCGCGTCTTCAGCTTCGGGATCCACCAGTTCGTTTGACCGCAGGAATTGCAGCATATCGCCGGTCAGGGGCACGGCATGGGCCTTCAGGCTCGTGACCATGCAGTAGTCTATCACGAATCCGTTCAAATCGTCGATCTTCTGCAGCGAATCCCTTGCGGCCTTCTTGCCGCCTTTCTTCAAACACTGCAAGCTAACAGTGTTGTACTTGTCGAATATCAATCCCAGAGCCTTGGTTATGGCCGCCGCCGTCTGCCTGGCCTCCGGACTGTCGCCGCCGAGGACTTCGCTGATTTCCTCCGGTCGTGAGACCCTCAAGTCGTTGAGGTCCACGAAGTGCCTGAAAAGCCTTTTTACCGCGACTTTGGAGGACTTGAGGCCGAGTCCTTGGCTGACTATGCCGGCTACGACCGCGTCGGCCGGTTCGTCATGGACCGGTGGTTCGATTTTGCCGTACTTTCGCTTCAGCATGCGATAAATCTGGCCGATCCGCTGGGCATAGAGGCTGCTGTTTTTCATAATGCGCCACCAATGTCAGGAAGTTTTTCCACCGCTGTCCTCCGCCGTTGGTTCGTCCGGCGGCGGAGCATTCGGCGAATCCAGCAGGTTCAACACGTCTATTTCCTGCTTTAACTTGTCGTCTCTGTGAAATTTCAAAACCGGGCAGAATTTGCTCTGCAGTTTAGCCGCGACCAGAGATTGTATCCTGTTTCGAGCGTGCGTTATGGCCGCGAAAGTTCTTTGCTGCGAAGCATCATCGCCGCCGAAGATACTCAGGTAGACGCCGGCGGTTCTAAGGTCGGCGCCGATTTGAACCTTCGTTACGCTGATGAAGCCTTGAATGCGGGGATCATTGAGGCTTCTGTTTATGGCCTCGCTGACGAGCTGACGAACAAGCTTGGCTACCTTTTCCTGTCTTCTCGTAGACATTGCCCACCGCTAAAGCGTCCTGGCGACCTTGATGATCTCAAAGAACTCGATTACGTCATCCACCTTGACGTCATCGAACCTTGCCAGCTTCACTCCGCATTCCAGGCCCGCCTTGACCTGCTTTACGTCTTCCTTGAAGTGTTTCAGCGACTCGACGGCCAGATCCGACTTGATCACCACGTTGTCGCGTATAAGGCGGCAGCGGGCGTTGTTGGTTGCCACACCATCGGTTACGTAGCAGCCGGCGATCGTGCCCACCTTCGAGATTTTGAACGTGTTCCTGACAATCGCCTTTCCCAGGGTTTTCTCTTTTTCCTCGGGTTCAAGAAGTCCTGCCATGGATTTCTGAACGTCTTCGGCCACCCTGTAGATCACGTCATAAAGCCTGATATCGACACCCTTGTTGTCGGCCAGTTTCGCCGCCTTGTCTTCCGCCACTACATTGAATCCGATGATAACGGCTTCGGACGCCTCGGCGAGCAACACGTCGCCTTCGGTGACGCCCCCGGGTGCGGCGTGAAGGATCTTTACTTTGACCTCGTCGGTGCTCAGGTCCGCGAGATACTTTTTGAGCACGTCGACCGAACCCTGAAAATCGGCGCGTATGACAAGGTTCAACTCCTTTGCCTCGCCTTCCGCTATCCGGTTGAACAGGTTGTCGAGGGTTACCCGGTCCCTTTGGGCAAGTGTCACCTCGCGAAGCCGGTTGCGGTGCTGTTCGGCTGCGGTTTTGGCCTGGTTGAGGTTGTCGAGCTTGTAGAAACGTTCGCCCGCCGGCGGCACGTCATTAAGGCCTGTTATTTCCGCCGGCATAGAACTTGTGGCGGACCGGATATTCGCCCCTGTGTGGTCCCTGAGCGTTTTGACCCTGCCGAAAGTGCCCCCGGCCAGCAGTATGTCGCCTCTGGACAGGCGTCCCTCGGAAACCAGGATCGTCGCCACCGGTCCGCGGCTGGCTGAAAGTCTCGCCTCGACCACCCAGCCGGTCGCCGGGATGGTGTCGTCCGCCTTAAGGTCAAGCAGTTCGGCCACATAGTCGAGGTGTTCGAGCAGGTCCTCTATGCCTTCGCCGGTTACAGCGCTTGTCTTTACCACTTCCGTATCGCCGCCCCATTCGGTGGGCGTCAAGCCGTGCTCGGCGAGCTGTGAATAGATGCGGTTGTAGTCCGGGTTTCCCATATCTATTTTGTTCAAGGCTACAAGGATCGCCACGTCCGCAGCCTTGGCGTGATTGATCGCCTCCACCGTCTGTGGCATCACGCCGTCGTCGGCTGCCACCACCAGGACCGCGACGTCGGTCATGTTGGCGCCCCTTGCGCGCATCGCGGTAAAAGCCTCGTGGCCGGGTGTGTCGAGGAAGGTGATTTTCCTTTCGCCCCAGGCGACCTGGTAAGCGCCGATGTGCTGGGTTATGCCCCCGGCTTCGGACTCGGTCACCCTACTGGCGCGGATCTTGTCGAGCAGGCTCGTCTTGCCGTGATCGACGTGACCGAGCATGGTTGCGACAACGGGCCGCCTGCGGGCATTTTCCCTGGGTATTTGTTCGAATTTCGCCTGTATCTGCTCGGGGATCGTCTTGGTGCGCTCCACGATCAAATCGGTGTTGAAATCCAGGGCGATCAACTCCGCGGCTTCGGCGCTGACGGACTGATTGGCGGTCACTGCAGTGCCGTGCTGCATGAGCTTGGTAAGGATGTCGGCGGACTTCACACCCAATACCGACGAAAGGTTCTTGATGGTGATCGGCTCGCTGATATAGGCCTTTCGCGCTTTGGCCGGTATGGTGACTTCCGTTTTCGACTTGGCGGTGATCTTGCGGGTGGGCCGCAGTCTCAGGCCGCGACCGCGGGCGGCTTCGAGACGGGCCTGCCGCTCCTCTATGTCGGCCTGGCGCAGCTTTCTGAGCTTGGTCTTTCGTGTTCGCTCGGGCTCGAGTTCGTCGGGGGCCGCGTGGGCCTTGCCTTTCGATCTTCTCGGGGGCCGTTTTACCTCTACTCCGCGAACCTCCGTTTCCTTGTCCGCGGCGGTATACATCAAAGGTTCCGTAACCTTGCCGTCATGGTGGGGCCGGCCCCTGGGCCTGGGCTTGGTGACCTGTTCGGGGGCCTCGATACGGACCACCTGCGGACCCGCCAGTTTAGCCGGCGCCGGTTTCTTCAACATCGGTCCTACCGGCTTTATAGCCTCCGGTTCGGGCGGCGCCGATTCCTGGGGTTTCTCCGCCTCGGCGGCTGCGGCCGGCTTCTCCGCCTCGGCGGCTACGGCCGGCTTCTCCGCCTCGGCGGCTACGGCCGGCTTCTCCGCCTCGGCGGCTGCGGCCGGCTTCTCCGCCTCGGCGGCTGCGGCCGGCTTCTCAGCCTCGGCGGCTGCGGCCGGCTTCTCCGCCTCGGCGGCTACGGCCGGCTTCTCAGGCTCGACAGTCACCTCCGCTTGCGGTGCTTCGGCCGGTGCTTCGGGTTTCTCTTGCTTTTTCGGCTTGGTCGCGGTCTTGCGAACGACTTTCTTTTTCCGCCGCACCTTGCCGAGGTCGACCTTCTGGGCCGTTTCGACCGTCGTTATATTTTCACCCTCGCTGAACCACTCTTTGATGGTGGCGGCCAAGCCGGCGGAGATCACGGACATATGGTTCTTGACTTCGAGACCCTCGGCCTGGCATTTCTTGATGATGGCAGAGCTCTTTACATTGAGCTCCTTGGCCAAAATGTGCACCCTTGTTGTTGCCAAGCGTTAACACCTTTATGCCTGCGCAGCCTGACGGTCGTCCGACGGTTCGGATTCCCGTTTTTCCTGCTGTTCTTTTTCGAGCAGATCTTCGGCCTGCTTTTTCTTCGTTTCGGCGGCAAGTTTCTTTGAGTCTTCGGAAGCCGCTGCTACAAGTTTTTTCGCCAGAGCGTTTTCCATGCCCAACTCGCTTACCAGAGGTTCTTCCCCGATGTCTTCCAGGTCAAGAATGCTTACCACCCCCAGGGCGATGAGCTTGTCAACGAGCGTATCGTCCTCTGGTTCAACCCTTTTTACACAGGCGGTCAATTGTTCAACCCCCTGATTGTATTCGTCGGGCGTCAGTATGTCGATATCCCAGCCGGTCAGCCTTGCCGCCAGGCGGACGTTTTGGCCGTGTTTGCCGATGGCAAGGCTCAACTGATCCTCTTCGACCACCACGGTCGCGCGTCCGGATTCGAAGCAAAGCGCTATTTCGCTGACCTTTGCCGGCATCAGGGCGTTTGTTATAAGGACCTGGGAAGAATCGTTCCAGCGGACGATATCGATCTTCTCGCCGCCGAGCTCGTCCACTATGTTCCTGATGCGGCTTCCGCGAACGCCGACGCAAGCCCCTACCGGATCGACCTTGTCGTCCAGCGATGCCACCGCCACCTTCGTCCTGTAACCGGCCTCCCTCGCCAGTGCCCGAATCTCTATGATCGATTCGGCTATTTCCGGCACCTCCTGGTCGAACAGCCTGCGGATGAACTCGGGGTTGGAACGGGAAAGTATTATCTTAACCTGGCTGGGCGATTCCTTGACATCGAGGATCACGCAGCGGATTCTTTCGCCGATCCGGTGAGACTGGCCGCTGATCTGCTCGCCCCTGGGCAGTATGCCCTCTGCCCGATGCTCCAAGTCGGCCACTACCGCGCCGCTCTCATACCGCACCACCGTGCCGCTTATAATCTGGCCTTTTCGCTTGCTGAACTCGCCGTAAATGCTTTCTCTTTCGTCCGCCCTTATTCTCTGCACCATCACCTGCTTGGCGGTTTGGGCGGGTATCCTGCCGAGCTTCTTCATGTCGATGGGGCCGTTGTTTCTGTAGGCGGTTATATTGCCGGTGGTACGGTCAATTGTTACACGTATATCGTCATCGGGATCTCCGAATTGTTTCCTTACCGCCGAAACCATGGCTTCCTCCAGGTCCACGAAGATAGACTCCTTGTCGATGTTCTTGTCGCGAGCCATGCTGTCGACAATTCTGACTAAGTCCTGGTTCATGTTCCGGTTTCTCCAAGTCACAAACAAAAAAGTGGAAACCCAGTGTGTTTCCACCTCTCTCGGACCTTTGTGCATTTTACCACCCAGCCAAGGGGTGTCAACAGAAACCGGACCTGTCCGGGCCATTTTCCGGTTCTGACGCACCCGGGGAGGATTCGTCGGGCTTGGCGGCCGGCCCGGCCGGATTCTTCATGGAAAAAACATGAGTTGAATATTGTGGAATTCAACAGGCTGATGCGGCTGATATGGAGTTCTTTCAACTTGGGCTGTGGGGCTAATCCTCGCGGACGAGGTCAATCGCCATTTTTTTGTCCCTCACGCGGACGTCTTTCACTCGCAGCTTCCTGCCGGCGGACTCGAAAACGCCCTCGAACGGACGGTTGTTGAGAAGCGATTCGATCAGGTCGATCTCCACCCCGTCCGGGCCGGCGTTTTGCTGTCGGTTTGTCCAACTGTGGTAAATATTGCGGGCCGTCAACTTCGCCAGCGGTGTGACGTCCACGGCCCCGATTTTTATGCTTTCCACCGGCACGTTCAGCATGCCCGCCTCGTTTACCGCCGGCCTTATCTCGATGGTCACCACGAACTCGAGCAGCTTAGCCGCCGCGGTGGTCATCACAGTAAGCTTGTCATCGGCGAAGTCCACCACCGGCGCGGAGAATTGCATCGATTCGTGAGTCTTCGGCCATTCGCCCGACCGTATGGCCCGGTTTACCTTGTCCTCGTCCAGCAGCAGTTCGAACGGCTCGGCCCTCTGCCATCCGTTATACAACGCAGGCGCAAGCTCGTGTGTGAGATACGTGTCGACGCAGTCGGTGTCAGATGGCGGGGCGGTGGTATAGGACGAGGGGCTGTAAAACAGCAGCAACACTCCCAGAACCGTTATTACGCCGCCGGCGATCAGGAGCCGGCGGTCCGTCAATAACAACGTAACAGTCCGCCTGACGGTTCGAGCCGTATGGTTGCAGGTGTTTTTCAGCTTATCAGCTCCGTTGTCAAAGCTCACCGCGATGGTACCGCGGCCGGCCGCCGAAATCAATTGCCAAAGACCGTTGTTCAGGATATAGTCGGCTGGCTGGCGAAGCAAAAATGCTAAACACGTACTTCCGGCGGCAGGTCCTGCTTGACCACCCGGTTGTCGGTTTACTTTCAGTTGTTGATGCCGCCTTTTGTGATCCGGCGACACTGTGTTTGGGAGGAATCTTGAGTTGGAACCAAGGGTCCGATTCGCCGACAGGCTCTGTGATGCGGTTAAACGCAAGGGCACGTGTCTGGTCGTCGGCCTGGATCCCGTGGCCGAACGCCTTCCCGTCGAGCTCAGGGGCGGCAGCCAACCGGCCGGAGGCGGCGCGTGTCGGATCGATGCGATTCTGGAATTCTGCACACAGACGGCTGAGCTGGTTGCCCCCATGGTGCCCGCGGTGAAGATAAATATCGCTTTTTTCGAAAGGTATCTGGCCGCGGGTATCGATGCCTACTTCGAGCTTGTGGGCAGGGCCAAGAGGTTCGGCCTGGAGGTGATCGGCGATGTAAAACGCGGTGACATCGGCCACACGGCCGCCATGTACGCCGCCGCTCATCTCGCCGACGGCGACTCGACGACCGGTGTTCGGCGGTACGTTCCCGACGCTGTTACCGTCAACGGCTTTGCCGGCATGGAGGGGATATTACCATTTGCCGAGGCCGCCGATCGCGAAGGAAGGGGGGTTTTTGTGTGGGTCCGCGCGAGCAACCCAACCGCCGCCGAGATACAGGATTTTGCAGGCGGCGACGGGCGGATGATGCACGAGGTGCTTGCGGACGTCGTCGGCCGCGTCGCCCGTCAACCTGCCCGTATCGGCGACAGCGGCTACAGCAGCGTCGGGATGGTCGCGGGGGGGCTTTCGGCGGAAAAGGCGCTTGAATTTCGCGCCAGGTACGACCACGTCTGGTTTCTGGTTCCCGGTTACGGCAGGCAGGGTTGTGCCGCAGCGGACTGCGTCAAGCTGTGCAAGGCGGACGGCACGGGTGCTCTTATCAATGCTTCCCGATCGATAATCTACGCGTTCGAAACACCCTCTTACGCCGAGCGTTTCGGCGGCGACTGGAAGGCGGCGGTGGAGCAGGCGGTCGTCGACGCCAGGGCCGATTTGGCAAGAGCGGCGGGGGAAAAGTGAACGAGCATTACTTCGCCGGCAAGAAAGTACTGGTGATGGGCCTGGGCAGGTTCGCCGGCGGCGTGGACGCCGCCCGGTTCGCCCACCGGGCCGGCGCGGAAGTGACGGTTACCGATGTCGCCGGTCGCGAGGCGCTTGCCGATTCCGTCCGCCGACTCGACGATTGCAGGGGGGTGATATTCCACCTGGGCGGGCACGATGCGGTGGATTTCGAGGCCGCCGACGTGGTGATAGTCAACCCGGCTGTCGATCCCGACAACGAATATGTAAGACTGGCCGCCGAACTCGGCAAAATGGTTACCACGGCCATGAACATATTCTTCGAAATGTGTTTCTCCAGGGCGGACAGGCCGCTGGTTATCGGCATCACCGGCTCTAACGGCAAAAGCACCACCGCCGCCCTTACAGCCCACCTGCTGCGATACGCCGTTCCCGGCGCCGCCGGCAGGGTGTGGCTCAGCGGAAATATAGGAAACGCTCCGCTTCTTTGCGATGCCGGCGGGATGGGCAGGGACGATCTGGTGGTACTGGAAATGTCGAGCTTTCAGACCGAGCAGCTGGACAGGATAAAAAAGGCGCCCGACATATCGGTCCTGACGAACCTTACCGAAAACCATCTCGACCGTCACGGCACCTTCGAGGCATATTGCCGGGCCAAGGAGAATATTTTCCGCCTGCAGCGGCTCGATGCCGCCCGCCCGGCCGTTTCGGTATTCAACGTCGAAGACAGTGTCGGCTCGGCGTGGTTTAAGAAGTACCGCTCGGACGACGGCAGGGTCTGCATAGGCTTCTCCGCCGGCGATGTTGGCAGCGATCTAAGAATGGTTTTCAAGTTGCCGGGGGCAGCCAACCTCTCCAACCTCGCCGCGGCGACTGCGGTGGCCGGTTATCTCGGCGCCGGCGAAAGGCAGGCAGCTGCCTGTCTGGGTAGTTTCGAAGCCCTTCCCCACAGGTTGCAGTTGGTGGCGGAGATAGGCTCGGTTCGCTGGTACAACGATTCGATCGCGACCACCCCCGACAGCACGGTCGCCGCCTTGACGGCTTTTGACTCGCCCAAAATCATCATCGCGGGCGGTTACGACAAGAACCTTTCTTTTGAACAGCTGGGCCGTGCGATAGCCGGGCGGGCCAAGGCGGCTGTGCTTATCGGTGACACCTCGCGGAAGATCGCTGATGCAGTCGAAGCCTGTTCGCGGTCCGCGGCGTCCGTGCGATTCGCCTCTTCGCTGGCCGAGGCCGTCGAAATCGCACACACCCTGGCGGTTCCCGGCGATGTCGTCATGCTCAGTCCCGCCTGTGCAAGCTACGACATGTTCGAGAATTTTCAACAGCGGGGGCTTCAGTTCACCGCAATGGTTCGGGATATCGCCTCCGCCGGCCGCGAGGCGAAGACGTAAAGCCGCGTAAAATAGGGACAGTCACCTATTTTCCGCAGGAAAATAGGTGACTGTCCCTATTTTACACTGTTTTACTGGCGGGGCGAAGATGTAAAGTGGCGGCGGGAAACAGCCGAGGGAGACAGTAGGCAGTAGAAAGTTGTCAGCAGGCTGGGGAAGACTGAGATGGGCGAATTCGAAGAACGCAGAACCGAGAAAAGGCTTCGTTACCACTGGCCGGTATGGTTTGCGGAGGACTGCGATAAGATTCTGTCGCAGGGCAGTATGGTCGATGTTTCCAGCAGG
>Ga0180434_10003466_pt1 | contig 20063 bp, 7 predicted proteins | sample SS_ome_7_FD_132453 | JGI IMG/M metagenome (GOLD analysis project Ga0180434, IMG submission 132453) | Hypersaline lake sediment archaeal communities from the Salton Sea, California, USA - SS_1_D_2 metaG | ecosystem: Environmental > Aquatic > Non-marine Saline and Alkaline > Hypersaline > Sediment...
AAATGCAAAATTTAAAAATAATACAAATTGCTGATAAGTATGAAATCAATGTCTCCTGGGAAGATAAGAATTATAGTTTTTTAGAAATTAAAGATAGTTCTTCCGATAAAAATTTGTTTAAGGCCATGTTTCTTTCTTGGTTAGACAAGAAGTCAATATTATTAGGAAGAACTATAGGAGAGATAATAAATAAAGAATTAATACCAAATAGATATAAAGAAACAATTGAGCAAGCAAAGATTAATGCAAAATAGAAAAAGAATCTTAATCAATTACTTTGAAAAAATCCACTCAGGGGATAAGGAGCAATTGGAGGTTATTTTTTCAGAGAATAATAGAGTAGTTATTGAAGCTCCTGCTGGATACGGCAAGACAAAAACAATGATAAGTAGAATAGCGTATTTATTAGCCTCAAACCAGGTTCCAAACCCAAAAAAAATTTTAGCCCTTACATTCAGCGTTAATGCGGCATATAAAATAAAAAAAGATGTAGCAGAAAATCTTCCAGTCATCCTCTCTACTGTACCTATCTCGCCATTGAAAATAAGAAATAAAATTTTCACCACTAACTATCATGGTTTTTGTAGGAGAATTTTAAAATTGTATGGATACTTAATTCATCCAAAATTAAAAGAAATACAAACACTTAAATCTTTTGATGATTCTAAAATTAAAGCATTGACAAATATGGATATTGGAATCTCTTATGATGAAGCTGAAAGTATTGCCCTATATAATGATGCGGTGAAATCAATAGATAGGGATCATCTCAGAAAATATTCTGCTAAATATTTGAATAAAGTTAAAAAATATTTTTTACCTAATAATTTTATTCCATTTAATGCAATTTTGGTTCTTACCCTAAAGCTATTTACACAATTTAAAAGAATTCTTGAATTCTACAAATCATTATATCCAATAGTAGTTGTTGATGAATTCCAGGATACAAATATACTGAGTTGGATCCTACTCCAAATGATTATTGATGAAAATACTAAAGTTATGTTAATGGGTGATTCTTTGCAAAGAATATATGGTTTCATTGGTGCAATCCCAAATTTGTTATCAAAAGCTGAAAAGAAATTTAAAATGCAAAGGATTGAATTAAGAACCAATCATAGATTTAAAGGCAATACACCAATGTTACTTCTAGATAAAAATATAAGGGAAAATGCAAAAAACCTGAGAAATCCCTCAATTAAAGAACCTGCACAAATTCTTTTGTTTAAGTCGATAGACCAGGAAGAAGAGTCAAAAAACATTCTTTCTCTTATTAATAAAGTTACGCAAAAAAGCAATAACAAACTTAAAATTTCTGTCTTAGTAAAACAAAGAGGTCCAAACACTTCTAAAATCCTAGAGATATTTAATGAAAACAATATAGATTTTTTCTATGCATTGTTTAGTGATGAAGATGATCCCTATATTGAATTTCATAAAAAAAGTCTGTTTGAGTTTCTTAATACAATTGCATCAAGTCAAGGCAAAATAAATAGGGCAATTATGAATAGATTTTTTCATAAAATAAAAAAGGAATTTGGAAATAAAGATTTAGCAGATTATGAATCACTTATAATTTTATTAAAAGCTTTCTTAGATAATGTCTTTTCAGAATTTAGATTTCTAACGATTGACGAGAAAATTGAATTCATAAAAGATACTCTTGAGAACAATTCACTTAAGCAATATCTCGGATATATTGAATCTAATGTTATAGTTTCTACCATACATGGTGCGAAAGGTTTGGAATGGGACATCGTTATAATTCCTGATATGGAACAATATTCCTTTCCAAATTGGCTCGGTTTATGTGGTTTATGCAATTTCAAAAATTCCTGCGAGCTTGATTGGCAAAACATTAATTTAGATTTTGAAAAAAAATTTTATGATGAATTAAGCGTCTTTTATGTCGCAAGTACTAGAGCTAGGAAAAAAGTAATATTTTCATATAGCCAAAATAGAATAGACTATAGAGGCTTGGAAAAAAAATGCAACTTAAGCTGTTTGCTGAAGCTAAAAGGAATCAATCCAATAATTAAATCGATAAATGATTTGTAGATATTATCTAAGTACTTATATGACTTGTCGCAACTAAGAGATAATTGATTAGATTTTCACTTAAGTTTAGGTTTCTTACTAATCTCCAAATTTAATTATTTCATTGAAAAAGCAGTATCCAAAAAGTCCTTAAAGACCTGTTCAAGGTCAGTTTTTAGTTCATATATAAAACCGCTACTTCCTCCACCACCGGCATAGGCTATATGTTCATAAAAATCAGACTCTGAAGAGAAACCAAAGGGTTCTACATGAGGTGGATTTGATAAAGCAGAAGCTAATTCCTGTTTAGGATATAAAGGATTAATCTTTACAAAACATATTACCCATTGACCATAAATATCTTCTTGCGACTTTTTTATCAATAAGATATTCACGCTTATCCCACCTTTAATGCCAATAATTCCCCCTCCCATCAATTTTCCATTTAATATATTAATATCTGTATCCCGACGAGAGAAAAGAACGATATCAATACTGGGAGCATTGGGTAACATATACTCAATACTTGAATCAGAAAGGAGAATTTTTTTTATGCTTTTTCCCTGAAATTCTATGTTGAAAGAATCAATAATATTATCCCAAGAAGAAATTAACTGTTCAAAGGAAACACGGTATAATTGCTCGCGCTCTTCTTCTTCTGATCTTTCTTCATCTTCTTTAAGCCTTTTTTCTTCTGTTTCATTTCTTCTTTCAATAGCTCTTTCGATAATCTGTGCCATATTATTGTTTTTCTCAGATTCAACATTATCAGAAGAAAGGACTGATATAATCTCATCCCACTCAGGTCTATCATCAGTATTCTTTGCCACCATGCGGGAAAGAAGTTGTGCTAAATGACGAGGGATATCACTCCTAAGACTTCTTGCATCTTCTATTTTTTGGAAAAGATGTACACGCCGCCAAGCCTCGACGTGAGATGGATCGGTCACTTTGCTTTGCAAGGGATGACTCAGAGTGAGTATTTCATAAAAAATCAATCCAACTGAGTATATATCAATTTTAAGAGTATTATGCTTTAGTTGCCAAGCTTCTGGAGCCATATAGCAAATTGCACCGATTCCCTTAAATGTTGTAGTACGTGTCCGTTCTGCCACTAATTTTGATAGGCCAAAATCTGTAATTTTCAATTGATCATCAGAAATAAGTATATTGTCAGGTTTTAAGTCCCTATGTACAAGTTTTTGATTGATTGCTCTAGCTCCTTGAGCAATTTGCATCATCATTTCTCTGGACTTTCTGAGACTTATCATTGAGTTTGCCTTAATCCTTGTCAATAGATATTCCTTAAGAGTATCCCCTGAAATATATTCCATCAATAGATATGGACCAATTACTTTATCTTTCCCTGCAAAAAAAACATTGACGACATTTGAATGTTTTATTTTAGTTGCAAGTTCAGCTTCATTCATTAGAGAAAGAATAAGATCTTTATCCGATATTCCTTCTAAAGGCAAAACTTTAGCGGCTAAAATAATCTCTTTCTTTTTATTTTCCGCTCTGTAGACTTCCCCGAAGGAACCTGCTCCAAGGAAAGTAGTAAGTTCGTAGCCTTCACCATTTGGCCCACATAAAATTACCCCACTTCGTTTGCCTTCCACTTTATACCAATTCTCCAAATCTAACTTTAAATTTTACTTTAATATCAAAATAATAAGTACAACAAAAAGTCTTTAAAATTTATCAATGGAAACTATGTTAATATCCTATCACTGTGTTCTATTGAGATCAATGCCTTAACTTATTGAATATATAATAGATAAATATTTTATAAATCTTATCAAATTCATTCAAATGCTAACTTTTCACCACATTTCCCATTGACTGAAAATCTCTTTCTGTTTATCCTTTTATAGGTTGATGGAGTTAATTCACAAAAACAATAACTTATAAATATTCAATGCCAAATAACATACCCTCAATAGGTCAATTGGTTCTGGTTAGAAATCGGCCAGCAAGGGTAACAGACGTCCAATCATACCAGGGAGATCAGGGCATAACTCATGCTGTAGAATTAAGATACTGTGATGGCTTGTTTTATCCCGAAACAGAATCCATCATATGGGAACATGAAGTCAAGCCCAAAGTGATTTCCAAGCTTAGCCTTCCGGACCTATCACGGCTCTCTCTCAAACCAGATAATCCAGACGTATTCAATGCTTACCTCCTAGCCCTGAAATGGTCCAATCATTCTTCCCTTTACAGACAGGAAATTCCAGAGATACTTTCACCTTGGTACAGTGCTATACAGGTTGAAGATTATCAGCTCTATCCTGTCATGAAATCAGTGCTTTCTCATCGTGTTTCACTTCTTCTGGCAGATGATGTTGGTCTGGGAAAAACAATCCAAGCTGGACTCATTATATCCGAATTATTAAGACGTCGCAGAATCCGAAAAATTCTCATTATCAGCCCTGCCTCTCTTCAAACACAATGGCAAGAGGAAATGATAGAAAAATTCAACCTAGATTTCAGCCTTATCAATCTCAACGAAACGAATCAAATTTATAAACAAATGGGTATGGATGTAAATCCATGGAATGTGAGGCAAAAAATCATCACATCAATGGATTATATCCGTCAACCCGATATTTTAGACCAATTTGAATCTTCAGCCGAAGCTCGCATGAAAGGGGATGCTCCCACTATGCCTTGGGATTTATTAATTGTTGACGAAGCTCATAACATGGCTCCTGCTGGTTTTGGTCAAGAATCACAACGTTATCTTATGCTCCAAAGAATAAGTAAATATTTCGAGCATCGATTATTCCTTACAGCCACTCCTCATAACGGCTATACGATGTCATTCACAACCCTTCTTTCACTCCTTGATCCTGTTCGATTTACTCCAAAAGCAAAACTTGATGAAAATGATCATAGATTAATAAAAGAAGTCATGGTCAGAAGACTTAAATCTGAACTAAATGAATCAGCTGATTCTCCTCGTTTTCCAATGCGAGAGGTGATCAAGGTTGAAGTCAATTTCAGCTCAAAAGAAATTGAGCTATTTGATGCTTTGACTGAATACAGAACACAGGCACTTGATTTCCTAAATAAAAAATCAAAACGGGAGAGAAATCTAGGAAAATTTCTTTTTTCTCTTTTAACAAAAAGGCTATTATCTTCAAGTTTTGCATTTGCCAGAACATGGTGGCAACATGTTGAGGGAATGGCTCTTGATGAAGAAGTCGATATTGATTTGGTTGAGAAGGTACAAAAACGAGCTGAAGCTGATTTAACAGATGACGAAGAAAAACGAAACAGAGAGGAGGATGCAGTACGCTTTGGCGCTGCCTGGATGAGAATCTTCGGTTCTCAAGATTCCACCTTGAGCTCTGCTCAAGAACGAGTCAATCAAGCTTTGGTAGATCTCGGCTGGTCACCTGAAGCCTTGAAAATGCCATTAGAACAAATTTCATCATTCCCAGATGATGGCCGTTGGGAAGCTTTATTCCAGTGGACTAAAGAAAAACTCATGACTTCGGATGGATTCCGAGAGGACGAAAGAGCTATTTTCTTTACTGAATATTTGGATACCCTCATATATCTTCGAAAAAGATTTAAACAATCTGGCATAAACGAACCGTTTATTCAGATTCTATTCGGCGACAGTGCAAAAAGAAAAGAGTTGGGGGCTTCACAAAGATCACTCCGTGATCTTATTAAAAAAGAATTCAATACCAAAGACTCTAAACTTCGTATTTTATTAGCTACAGATGTGGCTTCAGAGGGACTAAATTTTCAATATTACTGCCGATATGTATTCCATCAGGATATACCATGGAATCCCATGCGTCTGGAACAAAGGAATGGCCGTGTAGATCGACACAACCAATCCCGTGATGTCAAAATTTTCCACTATTTTACAGACCAGCAAGCAGATATGGAATTTTTATCGCGCGTGGTCAAGAAAGTGAATCAAGTCAGAGAAGATTTGGGAAGTGTAGGTCAGGTATTTGATGAGGCATTTACTCGGCAATTCTCACGAGAAAGAAAATATGTCTCTAATAAGGAATTAGATTACAGGATTAAACAAGTCAAAGAGGCTTCAAGCGAATACGGGGATACAAGACTAAAACATAAAGATGAGCCTACTATTGATAAGAATGCTCTTTCTTATTTTCAAAAATCATGCCAAGAATTGGACCTCTGTCTAAATAATCTTAATCATATATTTCGGGTTGGACTCGATCTAGCTGGATTTAAATACGAAGAAGAGAAAAATGGAATCTTTAGACTAAAATATATTCCTCCTGAATTCCAGCAGCTGATTGATGAAGCTATCATCATCCAAACTGGCAAACTTAAGACCTCTCTCCCCAAGTTGACATTTGACTCATCAATATTTGAGGAAATTATAGAGGGAAGAACAGTTTTCCGGCCAAAAGATGACACTTTACTTCTTCGATTGAGTCATCCTTTTATGAAAAGACTTTTATCATTTTTTGAAAAACAAATATGGACAACAGAATCTGAAAAAATACAAAAATGGACTATTGCCAAAAATCCGGCTCTAAAATCCCCCGTATTTTCGGTCTCATGTCTCTTGCAGGCAACCAATGAATTGCGTGAGATCATACGCTCGGATATCTTAACTTATCACTTCAGGAGAGAGAATGGCTCTTTTCGACCAACAACCTATAATGAAGGAAATGAAACTATATTAGAAGATGAAACTTTAAAAAGATATCGAGTTGACATAGCAGAAAATTGGGAAGAATTAAGGGAGAAAATTCTTGAACAGATCAAGATTGATCTAAAGAAGAAGAAATCAGAACTTGATTCACAAAATAGTCAATCATTCAAAAATACCATAAAACAAGAAAAGCAAGCATTCGAAAATAGAAAAAAATACCTAAGAACCCAAAAGGGTATTCGCTCTCTTAGAAAAAAAAGAAGGGAGATCGAAGAGCAGGAAAGAAAAATGAAACAATCCTCCTTATTCCAGGAGGAAGAGGAGGACAGGGAAAGACAACTTCGAGAGAGCAGATGGCAACTTGAGGAGCACGAACGCCGTATAAGCAATATGATTGACTATGTTGATCGTGAGGAAAAACGCATGCTCAATTATATCCTACCAAAGAGATTTTCCATTGCCAACATCGACCTTCAGCCAATTGCGCTTAAGATCATTGTAGGAGATAATTGATGGAACCTTTTAGTTGGTGGACAGAACTGACTCACCATGGAATTTTAATATCGGCCCCAGTCCTAAAGGAAAAATTTAAAGAAATAGAAATCAACAATGAGGATTGGAGATACAAACGTCTTCGAGATCATTACAATACTTTTTTAGTCAAAGAAGAAAAGCATAAATCAGGTACACATCCCATTTATGAGTGGATAAATTATTTATTTGAAGAATTTCTTGGGCATGACAAAAATCAATGGCTTAAAGGTTCAGGCATACCACAAAAATATACTGTACTCTCCAAATCAGGTTTACTGCTGAAACCAAAAAGAATCCTTTTAGACAAGAACAGAAATCCCTTACTTTTCATTCAAACAGATTCATCGCCTCGATTAGGCATGTATCGAGGACGCCGTTCCTATTCTCACTTCTTAGAACTTCTTCGTAAAACAAATGTCAACCTTGGAATTCTAACAAATGGACATCAAATCCGTCTTATCTATGCTGGGCTTGATCATGATGCCTGGACACAATGGCAATTTGATAATTGGTTCGAAGAAGGTGAACTTCGCAGCCAACTTAATGGTTTCCTTACATTACTTTCTCCATCTGCATTTAAAACACAAAAGGATTCATTCCCACTCTTAGAAGCTATTGAGATTTCCCGGGAAAGGCAAGCTGACTTAGCCACAATTTTAGGTGACCAGATTAGACAAGCAGTTGAAATATTAACTTCTTCTTTAGGTCAGAAAAGACAAGTTGATAACACCCTTTTTGATGTTATACAGATAAATCCCCAGACACAGTCTATTCTTACAGAAAAGGAAATCCTCAACGCCATTTATCAAGCCGCGACTAGAATGGTCATGCGCATGGTTTTTCTTTTCTATGCTGAAGCAAAAAACCTTCTTCCCAAAGACAATACTTTTTATGATGACTCTTATGGGATCGAAGGCCTTTATATACAGCTTGCTGAAGCTTTCCAACACCTAGGGCAAAATGAATTAGAATCCAGATTTTATGGATGGCCTCGACTTCTTGGGCTTTGTAAAATGGTTCATGATGGCTCAGAACACGAAATAGCACCCATAAAGGCTTATGGAGGAAGATTATTTAGAGAAGGCGATACTAATAGTTCAGATTCAATCTCTCGGGCCTTAACTCTCTTTGAAAATACCAAGCTTATCAATGATTGCGAATTATATTCCATACTTCGTCTGATCAAAATCGGTAAAACCAAAGTTAAACAAGGCCGTAGTTTCACTTGGATTTCAGGTCCTGTGGACTTTACTGAACTCCGTACTGAATACATTGGGATTATGTATGAAGGACTTCTAGACTATGAACTTAAAATGGTTGAAAAGGATTCTCCCAAAATCATTTTAAACTTAGGTAATCAGCCTATCCTACCTTTAGCCCTATTAGAACCCATGGACGATAAATCAATAAAAAATCTTTTTGATAAACTAAAAAAAGAAAAAACGACTTCCCAGAGTTATGATATAGAAGAATCTGGACTTGAGGAAGAAGAAGAAGAGGAACCCTTTCTAGCTGAAGAAGTTGAAAATCAAGAAGAAACTGAAAACACATACTATCAGAGAGCTCTCGATTGGGCTATAAGAGCAGTTGAGGCTGGAAGACTTATAAAACCTTCTCGCAAAAGAGAAGGACTTCTCTTCCGTCAATATGAAGAAAATAAGCTATTAAAGGCAAAAAATCTGCTTGTAGAAGTTCTTGAACCTGGTGACATGTATCTTGTACGATGGGGTGGAAATAGAAAAGGGACGGGTACTTTTTATACAAAACCTCCACTAGCAGTCCCGACCACTCATCGTACATTAGAACCACTCGTCTATGATTCAATAAATGGGAAAAGAGTAGTAAAAAACCCAAACGAAATTCTAAAGCTTAACATTTGTGATCCATCTGTAGGATCTGGGACTTTTCTTGTTGCTGCAGCCAGATATCTAACAGAATCTTTATATGAATCTTTACTCACGCATATTCTGAAAGACCGAGATGAAAATGGTAATGTACTCAATATTCCCCCGGAAATAAAATTGACGGAGGATATTTCCTTCCAACCACCACCCATAAAATCCTCGGAAGAGGGTTGGGAGGACAAGGTCAAGGCTAGGCTAAAAAGATTAATTGTGGAACATTGTCTTTTCGGTGTTGATCTCAATGGTATGGCCGTAGAACTTGCACGTTTGGCACTCTGGCTAGAAACTATGGATAAAGAACTCCCTTTTGAATTCCTTGATCATAGGATAAAACAAGGAAATTCTCTGGTCGGGTCCTGGTTTTGTCATTTCCTGAATTACTCGGCAAAGGCTTGGGAACGTCAAGATGGAACAGGAAGCGATAAAAAAAACAAAAGAATTCTTAGAGAAAAAATAAAACCTGAATTGATCAATATCATTTCATCACCTAGTCAGTATGACCTTTTCAAACCTAAGGAACCCACAGATGTTATTTTTAGCCGTCAATTGCAATATTGGAAGGAACTTGAGCAAACATCACTTTTGGATACAGAAAAAAGGGAAGAGATCTATAGAGATAAAATCGAAGATAATCCTGACTTCAGACAACTCAAACATCAATTTGACCGTTGGACAGCCATTTGGTTCTGGCCTACAGAGGATGAAAACAAACCCATCATATCCCCCTTAAATTTATTTTCTGATGATGAAAAAATTAAAGATATGGTACAGGATTTGAAATTAGAACATAGATTTTTTCATTGGGAGTTGGAATTTCCAGAAGTTTTTTCTCTCTCAGAAAAAGAAGAGAAAACTGGATTCGATGCACTAATCGGAAATCCTCCCTGGGATATCCAAAAACCGAATTCACAAGAGTTTTTTACTAACTTTGATCCCATCTACCGGACATATGGTAAACAAGAGGCACTGAGAAGACAAAAAGAAATGTTCCAAGAATCTCCTGATATCGAAAAACAATGGATTCATTATAAATCCAATTTTAAAGCCCTCTCCAATTATGTTCGAAATGTAAATGAACCCTATGAAATATCATTGACTAGAAAAAAAGATAATGAAGCTCTCAAGCGTTTATGGCGACTTCAACGCAAACAACACCCCTATAAACATTGTAAGTCAACTCCTTTTTCTCTTCAGGGAAGCGCTGATATCAATCTCTATAAGTTATTTCTCGAACAATCCTTACACTTATTAAAAAACGGAGGGAGAATAGGAATGATCATTCCCTCTGGAATTTATACAGATAAGGGTAGTACAGAGCTTAGGAGAACATTTCTCGAAAAATCAGAATGGATATGGTTATATGGATTCGAGAATAGAAAAAAAATATTTGATATAGACTCTCGTTATAAATTTGGCCCCATCATTATACAAAAGGGGAGTGAAACAAAAGCTGTAAAATGCGCATTTATGCGCCATGAACTCAGTGATTGGGAAAACCGAAATCCCGATCATGTAATAGTCCCTATAGAAAAGATAAAACGTTTCAGTCCCAATACATTATCATTTATGGAATTCAAGTCAGAAATGGATCTAAAAATCTGTGAAAAAATTTATGGAGACAGACCTCTCTTAGGTGATCAAGTTGAGGGAGGATGGAATGTGAAATTTTCTACAGAATTTCATATGACCAATGACAGCCATCTTTTTCATCCAATTTCTGATCTAAAAAAGAGAGGCCTGAATGATAAAGATATGGGTTTTTGGATAAATGAAAAAAAAGAAGTTTATTATCCACTTTACGAAGGAAGAATGATAGGACAATTTGATTTTAGTGAAAAAGGCTGGGTCTCAGGAAGAGGCAGATCAGCTGTTTGGAGAAATATCTCCTTTGAAGAGAAAAAAATTGAACCTCAATATTTAATGAAAATCAAAGATTTTAATAATTCTCCAAAATCAATTTCAGGATATAAAATTCCTATAATGAATATAACATCTGCAACAAATTCAAGAACAGTTATAGCTGGTTTTATTAAAAATTTTCCCTGTGCTCATTCAATAAATCCCATGCAGATAGAAGCAGGATTGATAGATTATATAGTTGCATGTTCTATATTAAATTCTTTTGCATATGATTATATGGTAAGAATGAAAATGGGGGGATTGAATCTCAGTTTTTTTGTGCTTCAGGAAACGGTCTTCCCAAATATTTCTTATGAAATTAGGAATAGAATTATATTAGAATCTGCAAAACTACTATTAATTCATCCCCTTTTCATTCCAGAATGGAATATATTAAGAAAGAAATATGGACTTAGTAGAATTAGCATCCCAACAAATATAATTGAAAGAAAAAAAATACAAGCGTATATAAATTCACTAATATTTTATAGCTTTAATTTTAATAGTAAAGAAATCTCATTTATACTTAGTCAAGATACTGATAATCCAACTGGATTTTTCCGGGTTGATCGGGAATTTCCAGTTGACCAAAGACTTACCACTATTACATTAGATGCATTTAATTTGTTAAAAGAAATAGGCATAAATAAATTTTTGAACATAAATGTTTCAAAATCTCTGTATAAAAAAAAATCGAATTCATTTCAAGTCGTTTGGGATAAAGAAAACGGTTGGTGCAAATCTTGGCAAAAAAAAATAAATCAGATGAATGAAAGAGATTGGATCTTTTTAGATCCAAATAGAAATAAGACAAAAAAAACAGAAGACTATAAAGGAAATAAATCCAATTTAACAAGCCAATTAAATTTGGAGATAGATAAAAATGGCAATTAATCCAATCACATTCTCAAATCAAGTGAATTTACAATTTTTAAGGTACCAAAAAACAGCATTTCCATTATCTGATGAAAATATAGCATCACAGGCATACGCCCAAATTACAGGAGAAAAAGGAGCTTCTCCACTTATAAAAGGACCTTATGTCTCTCTCTCCAGGGCTTATAAAATCGGACCATCAATATCCGAACTTATCAAAGAAGGTGTGCTCCATCCCGCCATTCAAGGCATAGCCAAGTATCCGAACACATTTGAACATCAATATGAGGTTCTACAAGCAGTAAAAAAAAGAAACCATGTTATTGTCTCCACTGGAACAGGATCAGGAAAAACAGAAGCCTTTCTTTATCCTATATTGAATGACTGCCTCAAAATGCGAGATAAGGGAATACCTGAAGGAGTCATGGCTATTATTGTCTATCCCATGAATGCTCTCGCCATAGATCAGCTGGAACGTTTAAGGAACATGCTCGCAGGTACTGGCATTACTTTTGGAATGTATGTAGGAACAACCCCAGCTAATGAAAATGACTTAAAGAATCAAGTGAGACCAAATCAGAAGACAAAGGAATCCTATCTTTCCAAGAAAGCAGATGTTTTAATAAAAAGAACTAAAGAAATTGTCTGTCCCTATGAAGAAAGAATCACTGAAAGAGAGATGGAACAAAATCCCCCGAGACTCTTGCTAACTAATTTCAATCAGCTTGAAATACTTCTAACGCGTGGACGGGACTTGGGGATGTTTGTAGATCCGCCACTGAAATATTTTGTTTTTGATGAAGCCCATACTTATTCTGGAGTTAAAGGAGCTGAAGTTTCTTTATTGATTCGCAGACTAAGAGCCTTTGCTGGCAAATCTGCTGATGGCATAACATGCATAGCCTCGTCAGCCACAATATATGACGAAAAAGACCCTGATGCCGGACGAAATTTTGCCTCCCGTTTTTTTGGAATTGACAAGAATCGGCTTACCTTAGTTGAAGAAGTCTATGAAACCCAGAAATGGTCCAGCAGTCTTTATTCCCAACCTCCTTTTAAAGAAAACCCAAATTTTCTGGATGAACTATTAAAGACTATTGAAACAAATGACTATAATAAAATTTCTCGACTTGCTTCATCCTTGACTGGTTTTGAATTTAATTTGACAGATAATTGGCAGGAAGAACTCTATAACCACTTTCAGTCATCGAAATACGTGAAATTGCTTTTTGAGAAACTCCAACAACCAACTCACTTGGACGAAGCTATTGAAATAATAAACAAAGAGATGGGAAGAAGCGATTTTAATACTGAATCTGCAAAAGTAGAATTACTCTCGATATTAGCATTAACAGCTTCTTCAGTGAAAAATGATGATCCTCTTTTAAGACCTAAACTTCATTATTTTGTTCATGGTTTACAGGGTGCTACAGGAGTACTCACACAGGACGAAAGCAAAAATACTCTAATTAAATTCTATATGTCTCCTGAGCAGGCTATTAAAGATTTTCCTGATCGTCTGCCGCCGTCTTTTTATCCTGTTTCGACATGCAGGGTCTGTGGACAACATGTCTTAAAAACTTCGCTCGATGGATTTTCAATAGAGGATGGTTATCCCAGCGGAGGATATGCAGAAGGAGATAATGTTTACTGGGTACCTAATGATGAAGGATTTCCAATTACCTTTACAAACCGATTCATTGTGGAAGATGAAGAACTTGACAAGAGTGTTGAAGATCGAATTGCGAGTCGAAAAATTCCCATGTTTGTTTGCCCTTATTGTGGGACATTCCATAAACATCCAGGAAAACAATGCCAGAACAAAAAGTGTAAACGTGAAGTTGACTTGTTGGAGGTATCTGTCTTAATCCCCAAAAAGACGGAGAGTCATCTTGTTGGCTGTCCTTCCTGTGGAACAGGAATCATGCGAATCTCTGGAAGAGAGAGAGAGCCCTTTAGGGGTTTAAGGGCGGTCACTGTTGCTGATGTTCATATTCTAAGTCAAGACATGCTCAACGCAGGGAAAAAAGATGAGGAAAGATTAATTGTATTTACAGATAATAGGCAAGACGCTGCATTTCAGGCCGGATGGATGCAGGATCATGCAAGAAGATTTAGGTTGAGAAATTTAATTTATCAATATCTTTCAAAACAAGATGATACAGTTTCCTTAACAGATATTGAAAAATATCTGGTAAGCCTGTATGACACAGAACCTTCTTTAATAAAAGCCCTGTGCCCTGAGGTATTCCAAAGCCGAACACCGGAATTCTTTGGAAAAAGCATTGAAGACACTTTAGCTAAATATATTCGAATTCAACTTCTCTTAGAATTCAATACCCCTTTTAAATATGCACGTTCATTGGAAACATGGGGGCTTTTAAATGTTCTCTACGCTCATGTCAATAATAACTCTGTCCAGATAAAAAAATGGTCAGATAATTTAGACATGGATGTGAATACACTCGTCTCAGGGATTCAAATGCTACTAGATGTATGGCGAAGAAATGCAAGACTTCTTTATGATGATGATGAACCTATATTCAGTCATTACTGGCATTATAGCGACAAAGAAGTGGCAAATGGATTTTTGCCTTATATGGATTTCCCTCCCAAAGGAATCAAACTGAGAAGAAGATCCTCAGATAAAAAAAGTTTGGTAAATCAAGTTTTATCAAACCGTGGCGTTACAATTGCTATGGAATTTACCAGAAAATGGGGATTATCAGACGAGGAAAGCACAAAATTTCTAGAAGAGCTATGGGAATGGCTAGTTGATAAAGAAATTATAATACCTGTACAGCTCACATCAAATAAAGGAAATCCCCTTTCAGGATGCCCTGGAGTCTATCAGATAAATTCAAAAATTTTAGGATATGAAACCCAGATGGAAAAATATCAATGTAATCTTTGTCATCGGTTTCATCCAGGCCCTACTCCCAATAATGTCTGCACTTCATATCACTGCCACGGTAAATTAAAAAAAGTCGAAATTTCAGAAGAAGACTATGATATCTCAACTCTCCTTAAACCGTTTGCTATGGTTATGGCACAGGAACATTCAGCCCAGGTGCCAAACAAAACAAGGGAAAAAATAGAAAGAGAATTTAAAAACAAAAAAGGAAGAGTGAATACATTGGTGGCCACTCCAACTTTAGAATTGGGAGTGGATATCGGGGATCTTGATATTATTTTATTGAGAAATGTTCCTCCTTCGTCTGCAAATTATTGGCAGCGAGTTGGCAGGGCAGGCAGAAGATATAGAATGGCGGTTCTTTTTACTTACTGTCGAAATAGCGACCATGATAATTATTTTTTTGAAGATCCCTATAGATTACTGCGTTCTCCCGTTGAGGCTCCACATTTCAATCTACAAAATCCTGTAATGATTAAAAAGCATGTAAATGCAGCCATTCTTTCTTATTTAATAAAATCTTTGGATCACGTTCCTGAAGAATTTCCCACATTTATCGATGGATATCTTTTTGATTACGAAGGAAATTATTGTAACTCGCCAATGGACGTAAGTAGCTACAGTAAGAAGATAGAAAATCATAAGGAAAGTATTCTTAAATATCTGCTAAATATTTTTCGACAAAATTGGCCTGAAGAAGCTAAGGACGAAATTAATGAGAATTTGCTAGAGGAGTATTTAGTTAAAGCTGGAGAGGAATTGCAAGTTGTTGTGGATCGATTATTTAAGCGTATGGAATGGACTCGGAAAAATATTGCGGATTTAACCAAAATAATGAATAAAAGACTTTTAGAGAGAGCAGAAGAAGGGCTTTTACGGAGGTGCAAAGATTATCTTAACGGTCTCAAAGAGCATTCGGCAAGTAGCTATACTCTTACAGTTTTAGCAAATAATGGATATTTACCAGGGTATGGAACTTATTCAGGAAGTGTTATCGGATATGCTGAAAGATTTAAGACCACCACTGGTCAATCTGTTGTTGATTTTGAGATTAATAGACCTCCTTCAATAGCAATAAGAGAATTTATACCAGGGAATTTGATTTATGCAAATTCGGGAAAATTCCAGGTTGGTCTTTATCATTTACCCTATGAACAAAGCATGACTCAAATTGACCGCTACACAATAAATCCTGAAACCGAAGTGATTGAGCCAACTGGAAGTGATTCAGGATATGCTGAACCGGAGGGAATAGAACTACCTGTAATTCCTATATCTGATGCAGATTTAAACTATGTTTCTAGAATTATTGATGAAGAATTCGCCAGATTTCAGATGCCGACAAAAATAATGGGTTTACGAAAAAAAAGCCATAGAGGAGGCGATGCCTATGTCTATGGTAACGATAAAAAACTACATCACATAAAAGGACAGGATGTCAGACTTATAAATGTAGGGCCATCTGATTTGGTTGGAAAAGAACAATTTGGGTATTGGGTTTGTAGTGTTTGTGGAGGAGTAAGATCACCTTATGCTTATGATACAGTGGTCGAGAAATTCAAAGAGTTTCATAAAGAGAAATGTGGAAGGGAACCGGAACCAGTGGGATTTAGTGCAGATGTCAATGTGGATGGTTTTTTATTCATGGCTTTGGATGGAGTAGGGGAGGCAGCAAATTTGGGTGAACTGCTTAAGCGAGCTGCTGCAAAAGTGATTGAGATGGAAGTTGAGGACTTGTTAACGTTGATTTTCAACAGGAAAGATGAAAAAGTCGATTTATTTGTCTATGATCCTATGCCAGGTGGTTCCGGGCTTTTGAAACAAATAATCGACAATTGGGATGAAATACGGAAGGCAGGATTGAAAATCGCAGAAGAATGTCCTAGAAATTGTGAAACTTCATGCTATGAATGCTTGAGGTCGTACAGAAATATTTATTATCATGATGTATTGGATCGACATAAGGCGGCAAATATTTTTAAAGAAATTGAACACCTCGATCATTCCCATAAAATACAAGAAAATATTGCAGAAGATGAGGGCTCTGGAGAAGATACTGTACCATCAGAATCTATTCTGTCGGACTTATTGAAAGAAAATGGTTTTCCAGATCCGATAAAACAACATGAAATACCTATTGAAGTGGAGGGTTATCCAAAAATCAAGAGAACCATTCCCGAATGTGTCTATGAAGACAAAAAAATAGCAATCTATGTTGATGGAATGAGTGGTCACATTCATGGAAATGAAGAAACAAAAATAAAAGATAGTCTTATAAGAGATAGACTGGAAGAATTAGAATGGACTGTTTTGAGTATCCAGTATAACGAGCTTTTTGACCCTGTTATGATGCGAATTCATTACAGAAAGCTGAGTCGTGCTTTGAAATGAAATCTGTCAATCTAGGCCAAGAAATTTGTTCTTTCTAATACCTATAGTTCTTACATTAAAAAAATATTATGAAGGGGGAAATATTCTAAATTTAATTCTATCATCTTTTGGAAAAATAAGTTCTGACTTTTGATAAATTTCATAAATTTTTGAAATAAAATCTTTAACTTCCTCTTGTTTATAATGAGGAGTTATCATTTTTTTTATTTTTTCCTTCAAGTTATCTCCATGCAACTTGAACGCATAGTAGATAGCAGACAATACTATTTTCCTCGGAAGAGTTTTTACATCACTTACCATTGCAATAATTGTATTAGACCATGCTTCAACATCCCATTCTTGTATTATTGAAGTTGCCAACCATTCTTTATGCCTTTGATTCGGAGATTCCTTCGATATATCAACTGAATAGTTAAACCAAGCATAACCACATAAGGGGTCAAGTTTAAGGGCCTCAAACAACTTTTGGTTAGATTTTTCTTCATATGCTTCCTTAGCTAGTTGCATCGCTAGAGAAGGATTTCGTTTAATATCTCCGAACATATTCGATATTAAATTTGCCAACCAATGTTTTATAATGAATTCTGCAAAAGGATCCTTTGTTACTTTAAAGTAATTTTCAAATTCTTCTGTAGCCCTAGTAAATTTTCCTTGATAAAGATATGTATCAGCAAGTAATGCTAATACTGGAATTCTTTCCTCTCCAAGATTTATGGCTTTTTTGTAACAATTTTTTGCCCAAAAATATTTATTTGCAAGGAAAAAGCACTCTCCAAGTTCTGCCCACCAATAAGATCTTTGACGGTAAGAAGGATCTAATTTTGCAGCTTTATTATAATGATATATTGCGCTCTTAAAATAAGAATCATAACGAAGATTATTTGCAATGCTGTAATGCATCGAAGCTTGTGCTTTTTCTGATTTTGTATATTTAATTGTAGATTTAAGAAATCTCCGATAGTGTTGGAAATAGAACCTTGAATTAGAAGCATTAAATATAGCCGATGAAGAGATGAGTTTGGAACATGTGAAATAACCTCTTCTCAATAATTGTTCTGAGACCTCCATAGCTTCTGCTACTCTATTTAATTCTGCATATTTTAAAGGCAATGATGGTAGAGAAAGCAGCAAAGAAGCATCATATGAAATTGGAAAATTTTCAAATACAATCCTTCTTACTAAATCTAATGCTCTATTTGAAAGACCGCAACCCGATATTATCATTGCGATAGCTACCTTTAATGTGGATAATAAATCATCTAGGGAAAACTGGTGTTCAAAGTCTCTATGGAGATCAATAGTTTTAGACTTTTCACTATCAAAAAAAGTGAGGGTATAAGGCTTTGAATTAATTTCAATTTTACTATCTGGAATCTTAGACTCATTTAACTTTATGAAGTTACTTAAGCGATCACTTCTTAACCACTGTATAATCTTATTAAAAATATCTGATTTAAAAGGCTCAGGAAAATTAATCAAAATTGAAATAACAAACTCTTCAGGTATTTTTTGCCCTCTATCTTCAATACAAAAGTATTGATGACGTACTTCCCTTTCAATAATTGAAGTATTCAACAAATCTAGTTTTTTATTGAACCTTACTCTAAAAGTCTTTTGAAAGTGTAACTTTCGAATAAAATCAGGAGTACTATTCTTTACAAGAGTGCTTACCCATTCATAAAAAATTCTATCTGACTTTGAATCATAAAGTACAAGCATTACTGGAAGAGGATTATCAATATATTGAAGAAGATGTCCTGTTTTAAAATCATATGCTGGAGAATCTTGACTTTCTGGAATTTTTTCACTTCCTTTTATCTGAACAAAGAAATAGTATCTAGTAGGTTTCCCATTACTAAAAATCTGCACTTGTTCATCGAGACCATAATCAGGATATTGTTGACGGCACACCCAACCCCAAGAATTTATCTTATCTCTAAAAATATTCCTTGATTTATCTTCTACAAAGTGTGCCCGTACTCTCATATTTTTCTTTCTCCGAAAATCCTCCTCATCTATGAATTTTTAAAACCTTCATATATTTACTACTATCAAGAGCCGGAGGATTGCCATACTGTTGTAATCTACCGAAAAGGTTAAAAAAGAAAAATAAAAGAGCATCCTCTTTATGGCTTTCAACAATTTTTGGTTTCGTGTTTTCATAAATAATATCAAAAGCTCCATCTTTAATAGAACATCCCATATCTATGCGAGCATCTTCTTTCCACTCTATAGCTAATTCTTCTATTTTTTCCTTCATGGGATGTTTCCATGTACTTGAGGTACTTAAAATACCAAACAAAATAGGTTTAAGCTTCTTACGTTTCTTTGGTCCATCAAGGCATGTGATATTACCACTTGTACAATACAAACTACGAATAGACAAGGCTTTTTTAGCTGCATATTCAAAATTTTGTTTATTCAGTCTCGGTTTAACTTCAAATGCAGCAAATACACTCTCTACAGGGATATAAAATGAATTATTATGATTCAAAAGAAAAGGGGAGTAATTTCGGTCAAAAACCACTAAATCGATTTCATCACTTATTTGACCATTCAGATCTATAATAAAAGCTTTCTTAACCCTATATCTTTCTGGAAGATATTTTGTTAACCACTTCTTCCAATCGGATTCAGCGGCATCTCCTTTTGATGTAGGGTGATCTATTTGTTTACTTGTCAAAGACAGTGAGGAAATCATTTCCTTTTGTAAATCCATGAATAAATTTCTTATATTAATCTTATTTGCCTTTCCCATCAATCTAACTCTTTTTTTCCTTTATGAGGAGCCTCTTCGCCTGGCCAAGTTTCTGTATCTAACCATAATTCATAACATAATAGCCATTCTGCAATC
>Ga0180434_10003468_pt1 | contig 20061 bp, 18 predicted proteins | sample SS_ome_7_FD_132453 | JGI IMG/M metagenome (GOLD analysis project Ga0180434, IMG submission 132453) | Hypersaline lake sediment archaeal communities from the Salton Sea, California, USA - SS_1_D_2 metaG | ecosystem: Environmental > Aquatic > Non-marine Saline and Alkaline > Hypersaline >...
ACACACAAGACAGAGGCTTGTGAGCAGATCAGTAAATGGGTAGATGAGCAAATGAGAAAAACGCATATACGCATCCACGACGCCGGAGGCAACCTGGGCATTTTGGGCAGCCGCGGCACGGGCTGTAGAAGTGTAGAGAATGTTTGATCAATTCAACCTTTTTATGCAAAACAAAGCCAATTCAGAACCCGGCAAATGTACATAAGTGCTCACACAGAAACGGATTATGAAAAAACTACAAATTTGTAGTTCTCGGAAAACAAAGCCAAACAAAGCCAATTCAAAGCCAATGAATATCATAATAGGTAAGATCAGGCCAAGCGCTTTTCTCAAAGAAGCTTGCCCAAACTAACAACGAACAATGAACAACGAACGATCAACAATGAACGATGCCCCGAAGGAAAGCCACAAACGCCGGTCTCCAGCCCAAGCCGGCGTATTTGAGCAAGAGTGTGCGAAGAAATGCCTGTGCAGAAAACGCTAAGAAGTGTTCATTCCTGTAAATTCCTGTTAAGAAACGCGCAGTTTCTGTCAGTCTTGGCGACTTTTGAGCAGTCTTGGAAAGTCCCGTTTTTCGTGTCTAAGCTCTTGTGCCTTATGAACTTGCAAGAATTTTGCACAGAAGTCCTAAAAACCAAATGTGCAATGACAGTGACATCGGCCGGCGAGCGCATGGCCCGACCCGCGTTTTCAGTACTGATAAAGGGGTTGCCCGGAACACGAAAAACGAGAGACGACCGACGAGGGACGTATTACGAGATACGCTTCACGCTTCACGCGATACGAAGCTTCATCGCATCACCCAATCCTTATCCTTGTAAGTTACTTTCAGATAAGGCCTTAGGGAAGGATCGCCTTTGAGCTTGTAGGCCAGTTCCAGCGTCTTTCGCAGGTAGACTTTGACCGGCTGGCCGGCTTGGTCCTTTTTGGTCGGGTGCTCGATGACCGCCGTCTCGTTGCTCAAGCCTGCTATAAATATTTGAATAGCAGTAGCTTGCGCATCGAAGTCGGGCCAGATCAGCGCGAGGTCTTTGGCGTGCTCTTCGCCCTGCAGAATGCGGCTGCTCGTCCGCTCAAGATGCTCCAAAAGCGGGTATTTTTGCTTGTGACGCCGCTTTATGAGCTGAAAAACGGCAGGCGGCACATTTCGACCTGCCGGCAGAATCTGGAATGTATTGGTCATTAGCTCGCATTTTGGGAAGAAATGCACGTCTTCAGCGGTGTTGTTCGTGACGCTAATTATAGTGTACCAAAAGAGTTCCGGCTTGTTCGTCCGCTGCAGCATAATCTGCTGTGGATGTTCGAACGTCACATCGACCGTCCACTGATCCGGCCCCTGGACGATAGCCGGCGTTGGCTGAGCCGTACTCACAGACGTTATCGCACACATCGTTAGGGCTACACAAACCAGTGTTTTCATCGAAATAACCCTCATCGTCTCCGTTTGCAGGTACAGTCTTTGGGCTTTGCGAACCTGTCGACTCTTATCTATTTTACACTAAAACCGTCCCAAAGCCAAGAACATTTTGCCGTTCGTGCGCGAATATGAGCGCTCTGTTTGTTTCGTGGTGTTGGGCACAAAGAAACGATTTGGGGCCGGCCTGTGGTTGCTGTTCTCTTGACAATTTTGAAGATTTGTCTACTGTTTGCCTTGCACTTGCTGTATTTTAGGGTGGTTTGGCAATCGGTTGTGATCGGCACCGCGCTAGTCCCGCAGCCGAGAGGATTTCATGGCGGACGAACAAAAACAACTATTTCGGCAAGTTGAGCCTCTGTTCGAGTCTGGGGACATCTCTGCCTTGGGCGAGGTGCTGCGCGACCAGCGGGCCAGTGATATTGCCGAGGTCGTCGAGCTTTTGGACAACGAACAAAGACGGCTTGTCTTCGATGTCCTGGAGAAGCCCACGTCGGCGGAAGTCCTGGGCAAAGTGGATGAAGCTACCCGTGCGGAGCTCTTTAAGCTCTTGCAGGAGGAGGAGATAAAGACGCTGGTCTCCGAGCTGGATCATGACGATGCGGCGGACCTTCTGGCAGAAATGCCGGAGGAGGTGAGTGAGAAGGTGCTCAAGAGCCTCTCGTCGGCTGATTCGCTTGAGATCAGAAAGCTGATGAGCTATTCGGAGGATTCGGCCGGGGGAATTATGGACCCTGTGCTCATCAGTGTCCCGGAAGAGGCTACCGTTGCGGAGGCTGTCGGCAAGATTCGCGCAGCCGAGATCGATGAGGATTTCTTCTCCGTGTATGTCGTGGACAAGTATGGTCGGTTTCTCGGTGACGTGCGGGTGCGATTGCTGCTTACGGCTCCCGAAAACACGAAGATCAGTGAGCTGGTGGACCCGCATACAATCTACGTCGTCGCAGAGGATGACCAGGAGAGAGTCCGCAATGTATTTAGTAAAAACGAACTGATCGCGGTTCCCGTTTTGGATAACGAGCATCGGCTCATAGGTCGAATCACCGCAGACCGCGTCATTAAGGTTGCCGAAGAAGAAGCAGTCGAAGACATGTATGCGATGGCCGGCACCGATCCGGACGAGCTGGACAGATTCTCCGCGTTCCACGCGGCTCGCATCCGGTTGACCTGGTTGATACCGTGCCTGGTCGGGACCGGCGTGACAGCTTTGCTTCTGAGCTTCTTCCGTGGCAAGTTCAGTTTTTCTGAGGACATGCTGCTCATCTATACGACCGCATTTGCCTTTGTTCCTATGATTATGGCTATCAGCGGCAATGCCGGTCTGCAGACATCCACTATCGTGGTTTCCGGCTTGGCGACCGGCCACTTAGCGGCGTTGAGATTCAGCCAGGTTTTCACGCGCGAGGTGCGGATTGCCTTGGTTGTGGCACTGTCTTGTGCGCTGATAGGCGGCGTAGCATGTTGGGTCCTGATTGACTCCGGTGAGTTGGGCGCGATGGTCAAGCCCGCTCAGTTAATTTTCGCCGTGGGCATCGCAATGTTCGCAGCTATAATGGTGGCCACGACGCTCGGTTTGGTTTTGCCGTTCTTGTTCCGGCGCATCGGGATAGACCCGGCGGTCAGTTCCGGCCCGTTGGTCACAACCGCAAACGACTCGATAAGCGTCGCTATCTATATGGCACTGACACTAATGCTGGCGGCGTAGCAGCAGCGCAGCCGCTAAGACATTTGCGCGTGTCACTGGCCGGCTTGCTCGTAAAGCGCGTCGTCCATAGCTTCCCATGTTCGCGAGGCAGCAGCAATGGACGCAGGAATCCATGAGCTTGTGCAAAAGATCTTGTGGGGGGTGGGCTTCATGGCTATCGGCGGGGCACTGGCGGTCATGTTTTTCTTGATCTTTGCCCCGAGCATCCTTGGGTCGAGGACGATACAAATGCAACTGGACAGACTCCTGCACGACGTTGAGCAGATGAGCCAACAGTTGCGGAAAATAGCGCGGCATTTAGCAGACAAAGATGGTGAATCCTCAGGAGAAGCCGATGAATCCGGCAGCGAGCGGAATTGAGGGTTTTTTGGGCGAATGCGAGTCCAACAAAACGATATTTTGGTTTGACGGGAGTGAAAATCTTGGGTAAGGTCCGCTCCGAGAGCAGAATCTGACGGCTGGTTTGTGGGCCGGGCCGGCCGGAACGGCTCAGACGTTGGGAAGGTGGGATTAAGTTGTGGGAATGTCACGTGCGCCCGTAGCTCAATTGGATAGAGTCGCGGACTTCGAATCCGAAGGTTGCAGGTTCGAGTCCTGCCGGGCGCGTTTCATAATCTGTTCGTCGGCAAATACTTACACACATCACCTCTTCCCTCCTGCTGGCTGAAAGATACCCATTTCTGCTGGAGTGGGTCAGTCAGGTCGCTTGCCAGGCGCTTTGTCAGCGTACCGGTCGTTCTGGATGCATCCTTCCAACCGTGAAGCCGGCTATCCGTTTCGGATTTGATTGCACACTGCAGGCCATATATATTATATGTGGCGTGTACAGAACCGAATAGAGAATAGAGTTGACGAGGTGGTAATGGAAGCCGAAGCCTATCATATTGTCCCGGATGCCAGTATCGCAATCGCTCCGAGTTTTGGGTGCAACTTGTTTAGCTGGATAGTAGATGGTCAACCACTTCTGTACTTCCCTGAGCCGTTGCCGCAGCTCGACGCACCATTCTTTGTAGGCGGCAATCCGATTCTCTTCCCGTCGGTTGGTCGAACATGGGACAGAAGCCAAAAGGAGCCTATTGCCGATGCGTACCATATCCATGGCTGTGCAGATACGTTCGAGATGCCGGTCCATGGTTTGGGATTACTGGCAGAGTGGGTGAAACGCAGAGAACATGTTTCCGAGGAGTTGGCTTGCATCGAGTATGCCCAGCATGTCCCGGGCGAGGTCCGGGCTAAGCACTATCCTTTCGATGTTGAGCTTTCTATCACCTACAGAGTCTCTGCGCGTAAGATAGAGATGGAAGCATGTGTCCGAAACCAAGGTGCGAAAGCGGCACCTTTCGCCCTGGGCTTCCATCCATACTTCAAAATTGCGCGCAAAGAGGACGTTGAGGTATCCTTGCCTTGCACAAAACAGGTTATTCTTGACCACAAGTTGCTGATTCCAGCCGGCGAGGCACCGCTTGAGGAACCGAAGTTCCATCTCGAAAGCGACAGAAGGTACAACGCCGTATTCTCCGGTGTTGCCGGCCCATGTGCGTCCATCACCGATACCAACGCTGGTTGGAGAATTCGGATTCATGCCAACGATATGATTGAAGCATTCGTGCTGTCGGCCAAGCCGGGCATGCCACACGTTTGTGTCGAGCCGTGGACAAAGGGTTTGGGCAACTACGAGATGCTCGCCAAGGCAAATTGGCAAGATGGGGGTTACCTCAACGTCCTTAAACCCGACGAAGCGCGCGCAATAGAAGTCGCTTATTCATTCGAGACGGTAGGATAGTTCTCGGATACGGATAGGACACAGGGCATTGGTCACGGTTCTGTTCTTGGAGTAATATGTCTCAGGTCCCGGCGAGCAGTCAGTTCTGGGCCGAGGCTTGGTGTTGCGACCCATCCCTTTGGCCGGCGAACCGAGCAGACAACCATAGACACGTCCCCAAAGTGATCAAAGTCAGGCAGAATAGCAGTATGAACCAACGTTGCTGCTCGACGAACCAGAGCAGTTGCAGCATTATCACGCCCAGGCCGCCGGTAAGAAGCCCCACTATTCCGATTGGGCGGTAGTCGGCGCGCGTCCTCCGCGGAGGCACCTGCAGTGGGGTCTTCATTCTCGCAAAGAAAGCATCGATCTGTCTCTGCTCCTTCGGCGACGGATGCGTGCTTACACTGCAGACCAACAGAACGGTAAACGGAACTGCCAGAGAAGCCATCAATTTGCCAGCCAAGGTAACCTCAAATCCGAAGTTGGGCAGAACGAACTGGACAATCAACGAAGACCCGATTCCCAACAGGACAGCCCACCAGACAGCCGCGGCGTTTGTCCGTCGTGACACTACACCCCAGAGGAATGGCACTGCCATCGGGCCTATCATGATCGGAAGGATGGCAAACAGAAATTCGACAACGCCGCCCCAACTCTTGATCCTGCAGGCTACCAACGCTACCATTGTTCCCAGTAAGAGGAGTATGATCCGCCCCGCAAGTACTAACTCCCTCTCCGAGGCATTTTTTCTGAATAGCCTCGCGTAGAAATCTCGCGTCGCGACTGCGGACATCACGTTCAGGCCGGCACTGACACTGCTTACCGTTGCGGAGATCATCGCCGCCAGAGCCAGTCCCGTAAGGCCCGCCGGCAGCAACGCCTGGCACATCCCAACGTACACGACTTCGGCCTGCTTGGTGGCGAGCGGGTCCGTCGGATTGTAGTAGGCGGGATTTATGACACGGTAGACCATCAACGGCACAAGCCAGAAGATGGGCATGATCACGTACATTCCCGCAACCAGAAAACCGGACCGTTTAGCATCTCTCTCAGATCGGCAACTCTGGAACCGCTGAATGAACTCCCAGAGCGTACATATGAAGAACGTTTGAAATATCGTCCACCAGAAGAAATAGCTCCATGTGAACTTGACACGGTTTGGCTGCGCGTAATCAGCCGCATCTTGGGCCAGTTGGAAGAATCCCTTTGGCGCGTTATCTACAAAGCTCTGCAGCCCACCGGCAGCCTTTAAGGCGATGGGCAAGGCCAGGATTGTGACAAACGTCAGTACGAAGCACTGAAGCAGGTCCGTGGTCAGAACGGCCCAGAGACCACCGAGAACCGTGTACAACACGAGCACCACGACGATGATGACAATGACTGTATCCAGACTAAATACATCGATTTGATGGTGAACCAGTACTGCGATGCTGTACGTTGCCTGAGCGGCCAGCAATACACCGAAAGGCAGCCTGACCCAGACATAGAGTTGCCGCACCGGCCCGCTGAACCGCTCCTCAAGAAACTGTATGGGACTATCCACTCCCGCTCGCTTCCAACGGTGAGCGAAGAAGATGGTTGCTACCAGAGTGCCGACGACGATGACCCATTGAATCGTAATGGCCACCCAGCCGAGAACGTAGGCGATTGAACCCCATACAACAAACGTGCCGGCACTGAAGAACGTCATGTAAGATGATATTCCGGCCATCCACCACGGGGCGTTGCCGCCGGCAGCAAACAAGTCCCTCGTTGATCTCATGTATCGGCTGAAGACAACGCCGACAGCGACTATCAGGGCAATGTAGATGACGAGTACCGCCAAATCAATGGAGACAAAGCTAAGCAGGGGTACAGCTACCGTCGCATTCATTACCGTTCAGTCCTTAATCGCCTGTCGGTATAATACAACCGATTGTATATTGGTAGATGCTTGGATCTTGCCATAGATGTCAAGTCTGCATTTCTTTGAACAACTATTACCGCCCAGTGCAACAGCCATGCAGCGAACTTATCGGAGCAGGTCCGGAGCCATACGTATTGAGCATCTTTCCCACTTGCAGCAACTGTGCTATTCATAGGAAGAGGCAAAAGCACGTTCACGTTTTCTGAACGATTGGCGGCACAGTGAAAATTCTTGTTGGTACAACGTAACCACAGGTTATCGCCAGAGGCATCACCGCGATAGCGTTCCTCTGTAAGCACACAGTCTAAGTCCATCAAAAGAACAAAAAGGGCATACAACATCGCGTCTTGGACATTCTTTTCTTACTGCTTGCATTTTCTTGCTTGGAAATCTGGGTTCTGAATTCATGAATATGCTCCCTTTGATTGTGCTACCTCAACCAGCACCCTGATGTTTTCCTCAGAAGTATCTTCGTTCAGTCCGCCGCCCGTCGACAGAAAATAGCCACCGTTACTCATCGCCTGGGCAAGGCATTTCTCTGCAGCTCTTCTAACCGCCTCGGCGTTTCCGCGTTGCATGACTTCGACTCCGTCGATATTGCCCATGAGGCACACCTGTCTGCCAATGAGTTCCTTGGCATTTGCAAGGTTGGTAGTTACTCCTACCTGAAAGACGTCTATTCCTGCGTCAGGGAAGATGCTAAGAACGTGGTCTGTTCTGGAGTCACAATGAAGGACATAAATAAGTTCTGGGAATTTCTCCCTAATCAGGCGATGATATGGAAGCAGGAACTGCCTGTACATGTCGGCCGACATCAATCCTGCGAGGTCGTCCGTGATGAGCATTCCTGCGCAATCAGCCAGGAGCACAGATTGCGCAGACAGCCAGGCAATGACAGTCTCTGTCACTTTCGAAAGTAGGGTCTTCATCAGCTCCGGCGCGAAGTATAGATCCTGAAGGAAGGCGTCCATACCCCACAGGTAGCTCGCCAGCTCGCCCGGCCCATTAGAGTGAATGAAGTGCAGGTTGCCGTTGAACTCCGCTTTCCTTGCGACAAATCGCTTCAGTGTTTCCAGATGCCAGGGCATGAGGCCGTCCGTATGAGGGTCCGGCGGGTGGAAGTCGCTTATGTGCTGTTTAGACGTGAGATACTTTTCCCTCACGGAAGGCATTGTGTTGTCAGCCCAGCAGATTCTACCACCCCAGGCAGAAAACAGGCCCGTACCGTAATCAGGCCAGCAGCCGGGGATAAACACGACATCCGGAAACTTTCTGAAGGCCGAGAGCTGGACTTCCATCATCTTGCACGGGTCGTGCAAACACTCGAATAGCCTGACCCCGGCCAGCGAGGCGTAAAACCTGGGCGTACCCAAAAGAACGACGGGAACATGATCGGCTTCCCCGAATCTTACCGTTTTGACAAATCGACGCCACGCTTGCATTTGCTGCTCCTTTGAGACTGCCTACGGACCAAATGTGATCCATGCGCCTTGCTTCCACGCAGGATGAGAAGACCTCGCCGGGCAAGGGCACATGGCAAATGATTCGCCCGGACGGTGGCTTCGCCAATCAGCAAATACATTCACGGATCAACCATTCTGCCAGGACGCGACTAACCCCAACCAACTCCTCCAGAGAAACAGACTCATTGCTCTGGTGACAGCGACTACCCGCGGGTCCATACCAAACGCACTCACAATCCCGATCATACAGGCGTCTGAGACGTATGTCACAGCCGGAATTCTCACAGTGCTCGATTGTAGGTTCAGCCCCCAACACGTCAGCAACGGCACTTTTGAAACCTGTTACGAACCGGCTGTCAAGGGGCGTAAAAGATGGCTCAACAAAACCTCCGTCCAGGTTTATGATCACCTGTTTCGACTGAATCAGCGGGGCAAGAGCGGGCCAGGAACTGAAGTGCTGACAAAAGGCGTCCTTCACACTTGCGAGAGACTCCCCAGGTATTACCCCTAATACGCCATTGATATGAATGTCGACCAGTGGAGAACTAAACCAGTGTCCACCGCAAATCTTTCCAAAATATACCGGTGCCCGGTCGGCCCGACTCTCACCAAGAACTCGGGCGGCTTCGGCCCGCCGTTCTGTCCTCCATTGCTGAATCGCATTGAATACTTCCGTTAGCTGTGAGACCGTTGCAGTCGATTCTCCCCGTGAGCTGAGTTCACTGCCTTGGCCCTTGATGGTGACCTCGAAGCGAATCGCTCCCCGGTGACCAGTTACAATACGGTGCGCGCCCGATGGTTCGAGGAACATAGCTTGTTCGGCCGAGACGCCAGCCAGAACGCACGCCAGCGTCCCATTACCCAGCCGTTCTTCGTCAACCACCAGTTCGACCGCCACAGGCTTTGTCGGATACAAACCTTGCTCAATCAAAACCGAGAGCACGTAGAGCAAGCAAGCGATACCGCCCTTCATATCCGCCGCACCGTTGCCGTAGATGCGGTTGTCCCGCACCGTTGCCTGATATGGCGGAGAAGCCCAACCCCCAAGCTCCCCCGGTGGCACCACGTCTACATGTCCATTGAACAGAATGCGGTAACGTCCTGGTGCCGCTCTTGGCGCGCCCCAGACTGCGAGCAGATTCCGACCGTGACGCGCTCCGGAAGGCACAAATGCCGGATGCTCCTGCAATTGTGATTCACGAAGATATATCCAGGAAGTCGCCAGACCCATATATTCCAACAACCGTTTCAAGAAGCCAAGCGCTCTGGACTCAGCGCCGGGAGGGCTGGGAACAGCGATAAGCGCATCGAGCAACCCCTGCAGGTCTTCCGTCCTGCGCTGGATCTCTTTGTGGATACCGGCAGTGTTCACAACGTCTCTTACCTCGTCTATCAGGATCGTGACGTGACAAGCACCATCTTGTCCTCAAGGAAACGCCTTGCCCCCAGATATGTATTGTCCGGATTGCTGCAGATATTGATTTCGAGGTCTAAGGGGCCATCGTAGCCACTTCGCTGCAGAGCTGCAAGTAGTGTGATCCAATCGATCGTGCCTTCGCCTGGGGGGTTGTGGTCGTCTGTCGACCCATCGTTGTCATTAATGTGAGTGCCGTAAATGCGACCAGCAAACTTGTCGCAGATTAAACCAAAAGACTCCCTCAGAAAATGCATGTGTCCTGTATCCAGAATTAGCCCCACAGACCGTTGCGGCAAAGACTCCAGAAGCCTGAGCATACTGTCGCTATTGGAGACCAAACCATAAGGCACTGCTTCAATACCAAGTCGCATGTTAGCCGACTCGACCAGTTCTGCTATTTGCTCCACATGATTCACATACGACTTCCAGAATTCCTGCCAACTGTGGTCTGCCGGCAACTGCAGTTTCGGCTGCGTCGCCCCGGGGTAGGTCTCGTAATAGCTTACTACACACTCACTTGGCGGGGAGGCTGGGACATTTATCGTGTGGACGATCTCCAGACGCGAGCACACGTCAACAAGAGTCCTGACTTCCTCGAGCGCGGACTTCCAGGCAGCCTCCTCCAAACTACACACACCGGACTTGGCTGAGTGCATTATGAACTGTGATGACTCCAGCCCGTGATCCCGATACATATCGCGTAGCTCGCGGATATGCTTATCTGTGTAGAACTGCACTTGGCTGGAGCTGTAGGTCTCCAATTGCAGGCCCGCAAACCCCAAGGCAGCGACCCTTTTGACCGCCCAGACCAGGTCATCATAACGCAGCGTCTCAGCAAAGTGCGCGAAACAGTACGCAGGGCTACAACCTATCCTCATAGTGGCATCTCCTTCGTGGTCCTAAGCTCAGACGGCATTTGCAGATTCTCGTACCGACGGCGGGTTCTGGTCACGTCTGCCCTACTTGTTTTGCTGATCCGATTTATCATAAGAACCTTGCTTGACTGGTGGGGAGAAGACATAGAAAACTTTGAGGTCTGCACCCGGACCTGCTTCGAGGGAGTGTTCTACACCAGGGCTAACCAGCATGAATGAGCCCGGTCTAATAGCTTCCGGCTGGCCATCGAAGTACATTCGCCCCGAGCCGGATAGGACGTATAGGACCTCCTCGGCCTTCTCGTGCACATGTCCCGGAGCGCGCTTGGCGCGAGGGAACGTAGCCACCCCTGCACACATCCTCTGGCTTCCAGTCTCGGGTTTGACAATCATCTTGTGCGCTCGGCCTGGAAGATCCAGCGCCTCGACTTCGCTCTCGTGTATAACATAAGACATCAAGCTATCTCCGTATGACCACGTTCGTTTTTTACTTGGATGAGCATGGATTCCGCCGCATCAGCAATATGGTGGCTCGTTAGGCAGAATTCCTCTAAAAGATCGCTATGGCTGCCGGAAACACCGAATTCGTCCTTCAGACCGAGACAAAGCAACGCGGTGGGATACTCTTGAGCCAAGACCTCCGCCACCGCACTACCTAAAGCCCCGATGACATTGTGCTCTTCCACCGTCACTATCGCACCTGTTCGCCTTGCTTCCTCCAAAATCAGTTCCACATCAATTGGCTTTAACGAATACATGTCCACCACGGAGGCCGAGATGCCTTGTTCCGAAAGAAGTTCCGCCGCGTCCAGGCAAGTTGACACCATCAGTCCATGGGCCATCAACGTTACATCCGTACCTTCTACCAAACGATGGCCCTTACCGATCTCGAACCTGGACGCAGTCTGCGTGCTGTACAAAACGGGTTCATTGTCGCGCAGGATGCGCATGTAGACAGGCCCGTCGTAGCGGGCCGCTGCAAAAACCATGGCACGGCAGGAGACCGCATCGGCGGGAGCAATAACAGTCATCCGTGGGATGGGCCGCATTACCCCTAAATCCGCTATACACTGATGCGTGGGACCGTTTTCTGCGGTACACAGACCCCCGTACGCGCCTACGATCTTGACGTTTGCTCTTGTCAATGCGACAGATGTACGTACCTGTTCACACACCCGCAAGGAAACGAATACGGCTAATCCTGTTACAAAAGGTATCTTACCACATAGCGATAGTCCGGCTGCCATAGAGACCATGTTCTGCTCGGCTATACCGACTTCGAAGAAGCGCTCCGGAAAGTGCTTGCGAAAGAAACACGTTTTTGTGGCATCAGCCAAGTCTGCTTCCAGAATCACAACCCTACGATTACTGGCCCCCAGTTCGACCAAAGCCTCACCATACATCCGCCGCATTGAGTATGTCTTCATAGCGTCTTATCTCCTGTGCGAGCTTAGGCAGACAATCGTTCATCTGTTGCAGGTTAACGATACTGTGCCAAGCACATTGATTCTCCATAACGGGGGCACCCTTGCCCTTGGTTGTCTGGCAAATGACCATATGGGGCCTGTTCTTCCGGTTTTTGGCCTTGCTCACGGCTCGTAAGATCTGACGGTGATCATGACCATCTATGTCCTGCACATCCCACCCAAAGGTCTTCCACTTCGCAGAAAGGTCCCACGGCCTTAAGACCTCGTCAAGTGTGCCGTCAAACTGAAGGTTGTTCAGGTCAAGAAATACGACAAGATGCCCGAGGCCGTAATGGGCACCCACTTGCGCAGCTTCCCAAATCTGTCCTTCATTTGTCTCGCCGTCACCGAGCACAACATAGACGTAGTAGTCTGCATGGTCCAGCCGGGCGGCCAGAGCCATGCCTATGCCGATTGATAGGCCCTCGCCAAGACATCCGGTGGTAGCATCTACACCAGGTGTGTGGTTGTGATCCGGATGACCTTCAAGTATGCCCCCGATTTGTCGCAGTTTTCCTAACTCGGTTGCAGGAAAATACCCGCGGCGGGCCAGTGCGGCGTACAGCGCGGGGGCGGCATGTCCCTTGGACAATACGAAACGGTCACGTCCCGGCCAGTCAGGCTCGTCAGGGCAAATTCTCATAACGTCGAAGTACAAACAGGCCAGAATATCCACACATGAGAGCGAGCCACCGGGATGCCCAGACTTGACGTTCTCGATCATCCGCACCACATCGTAGCGCATCTGAGCTGCATAAGCAATGGTTCTGCGAATACCCTGTTCCATCACTTGCTCCTCTCCTTCCGTCCTACCACCGCCCGAGCGGCGTCGACGATGTCGGCAACCGCCAGCCCGTACTTGGCCAACAGAGCCGGATAAGGGCCAGATTCAGCAAAGGTATCGCGCAGACCGATCCGACGCATTGGCACAGGTGCCCTTTCGGCAAGAACCTCGGCAACGGCACTACCCAAGCCGTTCAGGATATTGTGATCCTCAACAGTCACAACAGCACCTGTCTGTAGAGCTGCCTGAACCACAATGTTTTCATCCAGAGGTTTCAACGTATGCATGTCAATGACCATTGCTTCAAGACCGCTTCCTGCAAGTTCTCGAGCCGCCCTGAGCGCGTGGCTAACCATATCGCCAATGGCGACAATGGCAACGTCACCACCATCTTTGAGTCGGATCGCCCGCCCGATTGTGTACCGGTCGGTGATTTCTTCATCGTATAGATGAGGCATTGCGTCACGGGTACCCCTTATATAGACCGGTCCATCATACTTAGCCGCAGCAAACACAGCGGCACGCATCTGGGTGAAGTCGCACGGCATAATGACCACCATGTTCGGAATCGTCCGCATCAATCCCATATCCTCAGTACCCTGATGAGTAACACCGTCGTTTCCAGGCGTCAGACCCCCGTGACTCACGCAGATCTTGACGTTGGCCCGAGGGTAAGCGACAGTTGTGCGGACCTGCTCACATGCTCGCATACTGGCGAACACCGCATAAGTGGAAACAAAAGGTATTAAACCACAAGAGGCTATACCGGCGGCAACACCAATAGCATTTTGCTCGGCAACGCCCACGTTAAAGAATCTGCTCGGAAAATGTTGTGCAAACAAACACGAGCGTGTGGACTTCGAGATATCTGCCTCTACGCAGACAATACGTTCGTCCGTAGCCCCAATTTCACATAGGGCTTGGCCAAAGCCGTCCCGAGTGGCAATAGGCGCCCTATTTGCCACCTTCATACTTGCGCTCCCAGTTCAGTCAGCGCCAGAGTAAGCTCTTCGTCGTTAGGTGCGCGCCCGTGCCAGTCGCAGACATTCTCCATGTAAGAGACTCCTTTGCCTTTGATCGTCTGAGCCACTATGAGCTTGGGGCCATTAGTCTCGCGCTGCAGAGCCTCAAGAATCTGCAACATCTCATGTCCGTCGATTTCAATTACTTCCCAGCCGAAAGCATTCCATTTTGCAGCCAGTGGCTCAAGCGGCATTATTTCTTCCGTACCTCCGTCCAACTGGAGATGGTTATAGTCGATTATGGCCGTCAGGTTCCGGAGCCTGTACTTGGAAGCGCACATGGCTGCTTCCCAGATCTGGCCCTCGTCTAACTCACCATCTCCCAGCAACACAAAAACGCGATACTCACGCTTGGTAAGGCGGCCTGCCATGGCCATGCCTACTCCAACCGATAGCCCCTGGCCCAGCGAACCGCTCGTATAGTCGATACCAGGTGTCTTCCGCATGTCAGGGTGTCCCTGAAGGATACCGCCTATCTCGCGAAGGTGCTTCAAGTGCTCAAGGCCGAAGTAACCCCTCATCGCCAAAGCACAATACAATGCCGGGCACGCGTGCCCTTTCGACAAGATGAATCGGTCGCGTTCTGCCCAGTCGGGATCTTCAGGGTCGATTCGCATCACAGAAAAATACAGCACCGTCACCACATCGGCTGCCGATAGACTACCTCCTGGGTGACCTGACTTGGCTGCGTGAATCATCCTCAAGACTCGCTTTCGCAACTCACGTGCTATCGTGCGTAGCCTGTCAACGTTAGCGGGATCTACAGCAGTCATAATTGCCCCGGGTTTACATATGGCCGTATGGCGAAGTCACGGAAACAAAGCGCAGCTCCGTGTTGCCTGCATTCACCCAACGATGAGGCTCCAGCGAATCAAAAGTGATGGAGTCCCCCGCATTGAGTTCATATACGTTTTGCCCGATCTCCAACACCATTCGCCCTTTCAGGACCAGGGCGCATTCACGCCCGGCATGATGGTCTTGCTTGGGCCCGCTCGCTCCATCCGGCTTGGCCCGGACCATAGTGAACTCTATCTGCCCCTCATTGGGATCAGAGATGAACTCGTACTCTACCTGCCCATCCGCAGCAGTCAGTAGATAGCGCTCGTCGGACGATTTGACTCTGGGGTCGATCTCTGCACCGATGAAGAAGTAAAACATTGGTACACGCAGAACCTTGGAAATCCTGCGCAGAGTGGTGAGTGAGGGGTCAGCCGACTCATTCTCCACCTGTGAAATGAGCCCGCTGGTCACTCCTGCCAATGAAGCCAGTTTAACCATGCTCAGGCCTTGCTTCAATCGTAGCTCCCTTAATCTCTTGCCCACACTGGGGTGCATACCATGATGTTCTTTGACTTCCTTGCATTCGTTCGCGCCCATTTTGCTTCTCCTAGAAGGACTATCTGACACAAAGAGGCCTACCCGATCGTCAGGCCAATCTCTTCCATTTTTGCCCCGAGTACTCGCACGAGAGCAAGATCATTGGGGTGGGGCTCATGTTTCACTTCTTACCCGACACCGTATCCGCTGTAGGGCGATGTCTCTGCCTGCAGCACGTGCACAAAAACCGCGACCAAGCGAGTTAGTTGTGTTAACTATATTTAATAGAATTATAAAACACGGTCCCATCACTGTCAACTACTTTTCAGAAATATTTCCTGAGACTAATTGAAAAGGCTGTAAGGCCAACTGCCGACAGAACTTGCGAACCGGCTGCTTGCCAAATCAACTGGCTGGCATTCGTCCTGCCAGCCTGCTGAGGCTGCGGCATGTCGCAGTCGGGTAACTCACATCGGAATCCCGGCTGGTCGCGTCAAGCTCATGCGGCTGCTACTAACATCGTTGCCATGGACACACGAGCGGCCAACCGAATCGTGCTCCGCCCACACTGGTAATCGGCGCGCAAGACAGCGATGAGGGAGTCGACAAAATCGGCAAGCAAAAGAGCCGCACGCTTCGCAGGCCCCAATAAGTTGGCCCAATGGGCAAGCGAACGACGCCTCAAGAAGTGGCAGTGCAACCAGGAGATTTCAGCGTGCAGCCAAGGTAGAGCAATAATCGCGTCAAATCCTTGGTGTTCCTCGACCGCCTTATCCCCGTGAAGCAGGCTTATTCGCTTCCATGTTCTATCTTGCCGATGCGCCTGACGTGGCGTCCGCCCTCAAATGCCGTGTCGAGCCAGACTCCCACGATCTCTAGGGCTGTCTCTATTGACATCATCCGGGCACCAAGAGAAAGCATGTTGGCATCGTTATGCGCTCGGCTAAGCCTCGCTGACCGGACGTTCCAGCACAGCGCACATCGGATACCGGTTGTTTTGTTGGCCGCCATTGCTTCACCGTTGCCCGAGCCGCCGAGAACTATGCCGCGATCAAACCAACCGGAAGCCACTGCCGTGGCGGCCGGGCGTACGAAGTCAGGATAGTCACAGCAGCACGCGGAATACGTACCAAAATCCCTGACTACGTGATTCTCCCCCTTGAGAAATACGGCAATCCTCTCCTTATACTCATAACCGGCATGGTCTGAAGCTAACGCGATTCTCATCCGTTCTCCGGATTTCGCAGTCCCATTGTACTGACTCTTACTGCTACGGGACGGCGTTTGTCGCACCACCTGACAACCAATCGACCACGCTGTAGCTTCCTCACGGCGCCGCATTCTCACCGACAAGGCCTGACCCCGCAAAACCACAGCCTGTTCACCTCAGTGACCCGACAGGTACAGTTCTGTGCCCGCTCAGCAGGCTGCTCATCCTCCCCAAGAGGAACGCCTTTCTCGACCAGTTGCCATCCCAAAAAGCGACGCATGACACGCAGAGCTCACCTTTTCGTTCCGGGAGCTATAGGCCCAAGGTTCTCACAGAAACACCAAGTCTTTTACTCACTTTATACTTGTTTAGTGTCATTATAGCAACCCCGCCCAAAGGGGTCAACGCTTCTCGTGAGGTTCCTTGGGCCAACATGCGAGATGCCGTCACGTGCCACAGACAAGATTTTCGTTTCGATTCAACCGCGGATGTGCTTCGAGAATCGACTTGGGGGTCTTGTTGAGTACATTGGTCGTCTTGTCCACCCACCAGTGTTGTTCCTGCGCAGCCGGATAGATTGGTAACGGGGCAGAATCGAGATGTGGCGCGGTGGCCGGTTTTAATGCGCCTATTGACACTTAGAAGCCATTTCTCAATCTCACACAGGGGAACTCCGTCGTTATTCCCCTCGAACGCCTCAGTTCATCTTCTTCCGGCGAGCCGTATTCGGAGCTTGATGCGACAACAAACGGAAATATCCGCTGAGGCCGCTTATCTTGATACGAAAGCTGGTGCCGTCTTTGTCCGCTACCACATACCTGGCTCTCTCATCATAATGCCACGAGTCAGATCCTTCGACAGCCTCGGGTCTTCTGAATGATTTCACCCTGAGTCTGTAACTGCCCTTATGTGTTCCGGCAACTTGGATGCAGCCCGCCCCTTCGTCCACTTGGATGGTTACGTCAGAATACGCGATGCCTTCGCCTGTGGGCCGGTGATAGACAAAGCTTGACTTCCCAAAGGGATATATAAGAAGAGTTTGCTTTCCGGTGGAAGTCTCGTCACCGTGATTCGTGATCGACGTTTCAACGGCCATCGGAATAATTGAACCAACTCTTATGAACAGCGGATACCGCTCCAGAGGCACCTTATAGATGATGGTGGAACCGCCCTGACATATTCTGCCTTCATTCCAATAGTCTACCCAACCCAGTCCCTCCGGCAGAACGATTTCCTTCTCCTCCGTTCGAGTAGTGATTGTTGAGACAAAAAGTTCCTCGCCGAGGAAATGCTGGCGTCTTTGTTTGTCCGGTTGTCTGACGATAGAAATGCCACTGAGATTTGACTCAACACCGTAGCTGAATATGTATGGCAACAACTCGTTATGCAGGGTTGCATAGTATTGGTACACCTGAACGGTCTGCTCGTCATGGAACCAGGGCAGATGCTCTCGTAACCCGCCGTTCACACCTCCATTGCTCATCACGGGCATAAGGGCCCCTAATTCGACTTGCCGGATGAGTTCGTCTTTAGTCGGTGCCGCACCGATAGAGCCGCCGACCGCAAAACAGGGAGCCCCATATCCCGCCTCCGCGGCTCTATAGAGAGTCTCAAGCTGTCTATTCAGCCCCGCCCAGTCACCATGGTGGTCACCCCCCCAAGTTACGGTGCACTTAGATATAGGAGCAGCAAAGTCTCCTTGGTCAGGCTCACTGAAGGCCCTGGCCACAATGACTGCATGCGGGTTCACCCTCACCGTGTGGTCAAATATATCTGCGTAGTAATAGGGCTTGTACTGGTTCTTGGTCATTGTGCCAATAGAGGATTGAACCGTTTCTTCCAGAAAATGAACGCTCTGGTCCACCATCCATCCGTCAATGCCCATGCGCAGAATACCATCCATCTTCCGATGCCACCATTGGGTCGCTTCGGTATTTGTCAAGTCCACATGAACACCGCTTCCCTGCCACCAGTTGCGGCGCCGGCCACCGTCTGTTGCATAACCTTGCTTGCGCACGTACTCGTAGTCAGGCGAATCGGTGCTCACAAATCCGTTTAACCACAAGAGGACCTTGATCCCCTTCGAGTGGAACTGATTGATCATTGTCTGCGGATTTGGGTATGTCTTTCTGTCCCACTCGAGGCTGTTATATGCCGTTTCCCAAGGGCTGTATATAACCACCACACCTACTGGTATGTCACGCGATAGGTAACTTCTGACCAGTCCTTCACAGCCCTTCTGAGTGTTGTCGTTGTCTTCCCAGACCCATGGTCTCAGAGCCCACCTTGGGCATACCGGAGGATTCCTACTGAGAACCGTCGTGTCTGTTTTCAGTACTGGGCCATCATGGCCGCGCACGCTCCCGACTGACGCCACGGCCAATATAAATATCCCAAAGCAAATTCTGTGATTGGTCTGGGGCAATCCATGTTTCCATTGAGCATTCATCGTGCTTTCCACCTGGGCCGGAGCCTACTGGCACGCTTGCAGACCAGACGGACAACCAACCCTTATTTCGCTTGCCTTCGAAGCCATTCGACGAAATCAGAATTGATGCTGATTTCTTCCAAAGTACTGCTCAACGCTTGTTTCTCTTCTGCCGCACGGTTTCTCCAACTGTCCAGTTCCCTTTTCTCCTGCTCGCTCAATTCACGCTTTCTCATCCTTCGTCTGTCCTCTGCGTAAATCTCGGAGTATCCCTGCGCACGGATATAGTGGGCATAAGCATCTGCCAGTTTCTCATCTTTTCTCCTTAGGACCTTGATTGCGTACAGATGAGCATAGTCGGTGATTGACAATTGTGGGTTCCAGGTGAACTCCTCAAAGTGCTGGAAGAGCTTATCTTTCTGGCGGAATTGAACCGCTCGGATTTGCAGACCCTCCAGTCCCGACTTTTCCATTGCCATGCACATTTGTTTCATACCGAATTCCGGGTTGTTTCCGTGGCGATGGTAAAGGTACCAGTCACCCTCGGTTCGGCGACCGAGCATAAATGGCCTGAAATTTAGTCTCCAGTCAATGTCTACCAGGTCCGGATAGTCCTTTTTGCGCTCAATGATGTCCTTTGCGCCAGGAACCCTCCAGATCCAGTACTTCACCGGGTGCCTTCTCGAACGGGCAACCTCCACCATGGCCTCAAAGAACGCCAACTGCTTTTTGTAATACTGGTCTGAGCGACAGACGTCGCATTGGCATCTCAGCCTCGGGCTGATACCTTCTCCGAACTGGCAGCCTATGGCCTCGACGCCAGGATAACGATCCAAAGCCTCATCCCAATAATCCCTCCAAATCTGCATCACCCGGGGCTTGTTGAGGCATACTACATTGTTGCTTGGTACACCCTCGGCATTGATTGTGCCAGCCAGCTCAGGATACACCTTTACTATGAAGTGCCACCGGTCAGGTATGTTGTGCGCGAAGAAGACGGTGAGGCCGCGTTTGCGGCCGTACCTGATAATCCCGCCCAAGTAATCTTTCTTGACGTTGGGATGGTCGCGATTAACCAACTCAGGAAATCTCTTCGAATCATAGCAAATACCCCAGGTAAAACCGGTATCGTGCAAAAGTATGTTGTTTATCTTGTGGCTGGCCAACCAATCCACGAAGCCCTTATAGTCATACCCGAACTCCCTCATGTACTGGCCTGAGCCCAAAAAGTCCGGTCCACCGACGGCCGTTTGCAGGCTGCGGTACTTAAAGGCCGGGGTATTCACTAT
>Ga0180434_10003469_pt1 | contig 20059 bp, 14 predicted proteins | sample SS_ome_7_FD_132453 | JGI IMG/M metagenome (GOLD analysis project Ga0180434, IMG submission 132453) | Hypersaline lake sediment archaeal communities from the Salton Sea, California, USA - SS_1_D_2 metaG | ecosystem: Environmental > Aquatic > Non-marine Saline and Alkaline > Hypersaline >...
CCTTGTGATTGTCGAACGTCGCGAAGACCGTGTCGGGCTCGTGCAGCGAAGCGGTCAGGCAACTTACGTACGACAGCTCGGGAACGTCGGGGAATGTCTCGATCTTACGCCAGTTGGCGCCGCCGTCCTGGGTGACCTGGATCAGACAATCGTCCGTGCCGACGTAGATCAATCCCTCGACCAGCGGCGATTCGCACAACGAGACAATATTCCCGTAAAACGACGTGCTGTTATGCTTGGCCACGGCGTCGGCGTTCTGAATCTTACCGAAAACTTCGAGCTCGTTGCGGTTAAGGCGACGCGAAAGATCACCGCTCACCGCCCGCCAACTGTTCCCGCGATCATCCGAGCGGAAGAGGATGTTGGCGGCGAAGTATAGACGCGTGTGCGAATGCGGGCTGATGATCAGCGGCGAATCCCAGTTCCAACGATACGCGTCTTCGCCGGGCAATTCGCGCGGCTTGATGTCGACGCGCTGCCCGCTGCGGCGATCGAAGCGCACCAGCCCGCCGTACTGCCAGAGGCTGTACACGATCATCGGATCTTCGGGATCGACGCAAGTTTCGTAGCCGTCGCCGCCGCAGGTGAGGAACCAATGCTCGTTGGCGACGCCGATGCGGTCGGTCGTGCGCGACGGCGCCCCGACGGTACTGTTGTCCTGCGTGCCGCCGTATACGTAATAGAACGGCTCGGAATTATCGACGGCGATTCGGTAAAACTGCGTGACGGGCAGATTGGGCATGTAACGCCAGTTCTCGCCGCGGTCATTGCTTTCATAGACGCCGCCGTCGCAGCCGATCAACAGGTTTTCGTTGTCGTCCGGATTGATCCAGAGGGCGTGGTCGTCCACGTGTCGGTTTTGGCGCGGCATGCGCTTGAAGGATTTGCCGCCGTCCTCGGTGGCGTGGAGGAACGTGTCGAGAATGTAGACTCGATCAACCTCGCGTGGGTCGCAGACGATTTCGTTGTAATATTGGGCGCTGGTGCATTTGTAATCGCTCTGCTTTTCCCAGGTCTCGCCGCGGTCGGTCGAGCGGAAGAAGCCGCTTTTGTCCTCGGCAGCCTCGACGATCGCGTAAACGACGTCGGGATCGACGGGCGAAATGTCGAGCCCGAGGCGGCCGAGATCCACCTCGGGCAATCCCTTGTGAATCTTGCGCCAAGTCGCGCCGGCGTCGGTGGATTTGTATAACGCGGATTCCGGGCCGCCGTTGATCAACGTCCAGACGTGTCGGCGGCGTTGGTAGGCGGAGGCGTAGATCGTGTCGGGATCGCGCGGATCGAGGTGGACCTCGTTCACGCCGGTGTCGTCGCTGACATGCAGAATACGTTCCCACGCTTTCCCCCCGTCAACGGTTTTATAAAGGCCGCGATCGCCGCCGGTGCGCCAAAGCGGCCCCTGAGCGGCGACGTAAACGACGTTCGAGTCGCGCGGATCGACGGCGATCATGCCGATATGCTCGGATTCCTTGAGCCCAAGATTTTCCCAATGCTGGCCGCCGTCGCGCGTGACGTATACGCCGTCACCGAAGGCGACGCTGCGCTGGCTGTTGTTCTCGCCCGTGCCGACCCAGACGACGTTGTGATTGCGGGGATCCATCGTCACGCAGCCGATCGAGTACGAATCTTGCGAATCGAACACCGGCGTAAACGTCACGCCCGCGTTGACGGTCTTCCACAAACCACCCGAACACACCGCGACGTAGTATTCCGAATGGTTCTCAGGATTCACCGCGAAATCGCCCACGCGTCCGGACATCAGAGCCGGCCCGAGCAGACGCGCTTTGAGACCGGCAAACGTCCCGGCGGACATAGTCTCCTCATCGGCCGACGGTTCTTCAGCCGCGGCCCCGTCCGCGGCAGCTTTGCTCGCCGCAATTCGCGCGGCGGGCGCGTCGGCGACCGGCGATTGCTTGGCGACGGACGGTTGCTCGCCGGGCTGGCCCTGCAATGCGAGAAGCGGAACGGCGGACAGGAAAACGTAAAGCAGCGTCGCTGATAACATACGCGTAAAGTTCATCTGCATCCTTTCGCTACGGGGGGCGGCATACCCGGCCGTGTTCTGAGTCCCCGAGCGGCTCGCTGGCAGGGAACGATGATGGTCGCGTTAGAGTATAACGCGCTTCGCTGGGAACGTGATCCGACTATTTGATGAGGCGATGCGGCATAAATAGGAACATCCGTTTATATCGATTCCTACGATGCTATCTTTCTATCCGCCGCCTTCGTAATACGGCTGATTTCGCAGTTGGCCGCCCGGCCCGTGCACGAATGAGAGATGCCCCGCGCTGCGGACCTCACGACTTGCGTACTCTTCGGACGCTATGTTGTACGGAGTTCGGGCGCTACGATTGACGAGTAATATTACAGACGCCCGCGTGCGCATGAAATGCGTCCGTAAGGCGAAAAAAAAGACGAACGGCAGCCGCGCCAGCCTACCGTTCGTCGACCACAAAGCCGGCGCGCCCCCATCGGGACGCCCAGCTTACTCATCGTCAGCTCAACATGCCGACCAGCCGCAGCCGCGACATTTTCGGCAGCCCTCCTGGGTCATTAACGCCGCGCCGCACTCGGGACATTTGAGTTTGTAATGAGCCGCTATGTCGTAACTGGGTTTTACTTTCATTGCGCTGAACGAGGCGACGGTCTTGCCGTTTCCGCCATCGACGCGCACCGCGGGCGCATGCTCCACGGCGACGCCGTTCTTGGTTTCGGCGCCGAGTTCGACAATCGCCGTGATTTCCGTGTCGGTCTCGTCCTGTTCGACCACCGCCGTGGCGGTCGCGGTTTCCACGAATATGTTTTGGTCGTCGGCGTCATCGCCGGCCGTCGCCAAACACGTATTGTCGGTATCCGAGGCAAGCGCCGATGGTTGGTCCAGACGCCGCGCGCCGGGGTTGCGGCGCGAATCATCGGTCTTCAGAAGGCTGCTCTCGAGGTCTCCTTCGACTTCCTCGGGCGCTGGACGTTTATCCTCGAGCACGCGATCCGGCTGCGTTCGCTCGGGCGTGTGCGGGGGGCGATACGGATTGTCCAGTTCCGCCAAATCGACTTCGCCCAATAACAGCGACCGCAGCCCGAAGCGTTCTTTCGCTTTCAGGTACTTCTTCAAAGCCGTGGCCAATCCGTCGCCCAGCGACATGATGCGTCCCGAGCGTGTCGGGATTTGCAGCGAAGAGCCGATGCCTTCTAATTGTTTAACCACGTGTCGCAATCCGCCGCCGGCGCGGAGCCAAAGCGAAATCATGCGGCAGATGGCTTCGAGATCGCTGGTGGCGACGTCGCCGCCCTTGCCGAGCTGTGCGAAAACTTCCATCTCGCAATCGTTTCGCGGATCGACGGTGATTTTTACGTGCATGTTGCCGAAGGGCGTCATTTGCCGAATTCTTAATCCGCTGAGAATTTCCGGTAAATCACGCGGTTCGATGCGCGGCGGCGCGGGGCTGACCGCCGCCGCCGGTTTCACTCCAGGCGTGCTCAAGCGTTTTGGCTTGGCGCCGTTGCCCTTGTCGTTTTTTTTCGGCGGCTCCAGGGCGGCGACGGGGATCGGCGCCGGCGTCGCCTCGACATTTTCAGCGTGCGCCGCCGCCGAGTCTTCCTGCGCCTGCCCGGGTTTTTCCTTAAGCGCCATTGGTTGGTGCTCCCTGCATCCGTCGCGGTACACGGTTACGCCCTTACAGTCCGACTCGAAGGCTTGCCGGTAGATCGCGTCGACGTCCGACGGCGAAGCCGCGTTCGGGAAATTGATCGTCTTGCTGATCGACGAATCGCAATGCTGCTGAAACGCCGCCTGCATGCGCACGTGCCACTCCGGCGAAATATCGTGGGCGCATACGAAAACGCGTTTGACGTCTTCCGGCACGTCCGCGAAATCGTGCAGCGTGCCCTCGTGAGCCAGCCGTTCGAGCATGTCGTCCGTAAGAAAGCCGCCACGCTCGGCTACTTGCTGAAAAGTATCGTTGACTTCGATCAACGGTTTCTCGGGCTGCTTGTAGTCGCGCAGAACGTTGCGAATGAACGCGAGCGAAAACATCGGTTCGATGCCGCCCGAGCAATTAGCGATGATGCTGATCGTGCCTGTCGGCGCTACGGTCGTCACGGCGGCGTTGCGCATCATGCGATTGTGCTTGGTCTGCCAGACGCTGCCCTGCCAATTGGGGAAACAACCGCGGGCCTTGGCCAAGTGCTCGCTGTAATTATGAGCTTCGTCGTTGATGAACCGCATGAAGCGAACGCCTTGCGCGACGCCTTCCTCGCTGTCATACGCCAAGCTGAGCTTGTACAGTGCGTCCGCGAATCCCATGACCCCCAAGCCGATCTTGCGGTTGGCGCGGCAGATGCTCTCGATTTCCGGCAAAGGATAGTTGTTGGCGTCGATTACGTTGTCCAGAAAACGCGTCGCCAACTGAATCGTCTGCCTCAAGGCTTCCCAGTTGATCGACGCTTCGGGCGTGCATGGATCCGTCACAAAGGCGCCGAGATTGATGCTGCCCAGATTGCAGGCTTCGTAAGGCAGCAGAGGTTGTTCGCCGCAGGGATTCGTGGCCTCGATGCGTCCCAATCGCGGGGTGGGATTGTGCTCGTTGATGCGATCCACGAAGACCACGCCGGGTTCGCCCGTCTGCCAAGCGTTCTGAATGATAAAATTCCAGATATCGCCCTTGGTATACACCTTGCCCCGCCATTGCTCTGGGATGAGGCCGGTCAACTGAGGCGAGCGGTAGTACGTGGCGTCGTCGCGTTCCGAGATGTGGTCGGTGCAATCGATTTCGACCAAGTCGCGAATGTCGTACTTCCAAATATCCAGGTCGCACGGCAATGCATACGAGCACCCCGAGCGCGGATTACGCACGACGTGCGGGGAATCGGCGTCCTTGAGGAATTCGTGCATCCACACGTCCGTAATCTTGATGGAGATGTTGTAATTAGTGAATTGTTCAAGATTCTGCTTGGCGTGCAGGAACTTGAGAATGTCGGGATGGTGAATGTACATCATGCCCATGTTGGCGCCGCGGCGAAAAGCCCCCTGTTGGATGGCGTTCGTCGCCTCGCTAAACGCTTTCCAGAAGCTGATCGGGCCGCTGGTGGTGCCGCCGCTGGATTTAATGTAATCCCCGGTCGGCCGAAGCTCGTCGAAAGCGAATCCGGTGCCGCCGCCCGCTTTTTGGATCAAGGCCGTGTGCTTGATGCTGTTGAAAATCTCGGTAATCGAGTCACGCACCGGCAAGACAAAACACGCCGAGAGCATGCCCATTTCGCGCCCGGAATTCATCAACGTGGGCGAATTCGGCATGAAGGAGCCGCTGGCCATCAGATAGTAATAAGCGCGGCGCCATTTTTGACATTCGGCCTCGGTGGCGCCGTAATTGGCCTCCATGTCGGCCATCGTCTGAGCGACTCGCCGAAACAAATTGGCGGGGGTTTCAACGCACTCCCCCGATTCATCCTTCTTTAAATATCGCGCTTCAAGCACGCGCTTGGCGTTATCTGATAGCACAGGCGGTTCAAACACTTGATCGTTTACGAGACTGCCGATACCGATAGCAGGCGAGGTCATCCCTGAACTCTCCTTCACGTGTATGTTAAAACATGCGTCCAGTACCCAAACCCAAGGGCGTGCCGAGGAACTGACATCCATACCCTTCAGATTGCCCCCCCATGGGTAAGCCCAATCGGAGTGCCGAAGATCTTGGGGGCAATATTAAATATAACGCAATATATGGGGGGGGGCAAATCAGTTATCAGATAAAAATATTATTTATATAAACCATGAATACACAACAAGTTGCGTATATGGCTATTGGCACCTCCGATATGCGGTATAGCGACTTCCGATAACTCGGAACCTGCGATAATAACACCTAACATGTACCTTGTATATTACGCATGTCGCGATGGAAGTGCCGTGTCACAAAGCTTTTCAGGCCCCAACGCTCTTCAGAACTATTATCAGACGAAAGCCGCGCCAGCGGCAAACTGGGCAAGCAAAGCCGACCCGAGCGGCAGCACGTTTTCATCCACCGTGAAACATGGATGGTGATGGGCGTGAGCCTGCCGGCCTCGAGCGCTGCAGCCCAGAAAAGCGAACACGGCCGGAATCTTCTGGCTGTAATACGCAAAATCCTCGCCGACCCCCAGCGGGGTTAATTCCACCATGTCCTCGGGCACCACGCCGGCTAGCCGCGCCGCCTCGATCATTCGGTCCGCGGCGCCTTGGTCGTTAAGCAGAACGGGATAGCCGCGTGTGAGGCTAATCTCAACCCTCGCGCCGCAAGCCTCGGCCACGTGCGTTGCGATATCGCGAACACGCGCGTTTACCGATTCGCGTATTCGTTCGTTAAAGGTACGGATCGTCCCGCCGATAACCGTTTCGTTTGGAATCACGTTGTCGGTCGTACCGGCCTGAAACCGTCCCACGGACAGCACCGCGGATTCGTTGATCGGGATCGAGCGGCTGACTATCGTTTGTAAGGCTGTGACGATTTGAGCGCCGGCGACGATCGGATCGATGCACTGCTCCGGCATGGCCGCATGGCCGCCCTTTCCGTGCACGACGATTTGGAAGATATCCACGGCCGCAGTCGTCGGGCCGACACGCGTGCTTAGCTGCCCGCTTTTCAAACCGGCCCAGACGTGCAAGGCGCCGATTTCCTCGACATTATTCAAGACACCCGCGTCGATCATGGCGGCGGCCCCGCCTGGGAGTAATTCTTCGTGGGGTTGAAAGATCAGCCGGACGGATCGAGTGATTTGTTTTTTGTGCTGGAACAGCAGCTTCGCCGCTCCCAACAACATGGCCATGTGAGCGTCGTGGCCGCAGGCGTGCATAACGCCGGGGTTTGTCGAGGCGAATTCCAGCCCGGTCTCTTCCGACACGGGCAGTGCGTCCATATCCGCGCGGAGAGCGACGAACGGGCCGTCATTGACGCGTAAGTCGGCGAAAAGACCGCGGCCTCCGCCCACGCCTTCGGTCGGCGTATAGCCCAGATCGCGCAGCAGCTCGGCGATATACGCCGCCGTATGCGTCTCTTGGCCGCTTAATTCAGGATGGGCGTGCAGATAACGGCGCCATTCGCGAATCCGCCCGGCGTCCGCTTCGGCCTCCAGTTTGAACGTTGTTTTCATCGCGTATTCCGTCGCTCAAAGCCAAGGGCGTCGCGAAAACGGTTTCCCCGACCGCAGTTCATCGGATATTATCCAGTTGAAAGCCCGGGGCGACAACCCGGCGTCAGTGGAGAGCATTGCCGATGTGGACGTTCAGTGCATTTTGCGACGAGTTCTATGTCAACTCGCGCTTGTTTTTTAAGTTGGATCTCGCGCCCTCGCGCGAAACTCTGCTGCACTTCATGGAGCAGATTCGCCGGGCGTTTCCGCGCATGTCGCGCCTGCGACGCCGCAACGACGACAGCCTGGTGCTCGACGAACAGAGCCGGGAAGGCGGCGGGCGACGTTTTTTGCGCCTCGACACGAACGCGATGCGCTTCGGTAATTTTCAGCCGCCTGACATGGCCTCGGTCAGTAATTTCGCGGAGATGATTCTCCAACAAGCGCCGCACCATCTGAGCCTGAGCGATCTCGATTACGACTATATGGAGGTCGCCTACGGTTTCGACCTGGATTACCGCGGCAATCACGACGAGCTGGCGGCCGAGACGCTGTTCACCGAATTGCCCTTGATGCAGGCTCTAACACGCTCCGAGGAAAGCGTGATCGATTGCCAGCCGTTTTTCGGCGTGAAACTAACGGACAATTGTGAAAAGCAGGTGTACCTGGAGGTGAAGGGGCGCACGTCGGCGTATGAAATTCGGACGGAGGAATACGAATCCGCGCCGCTCAGCGTCTACCTTACGGTGCGGTGTTATTGGGGCTTCACGGACAATCAGGATTTGCTCGCCGTTCATCAGGATTTACTGGAAACAGGTCGCAAGTACGCCGTCGAATGCGCCGTCCCCTATCTGGTGCAACCGCTGGCGGCGGCGATCGCCAGCCGACGCTGAGCGTCTGTTCCGACATTCCGGTTTTACCAAATTTGTATAGCCAGACTTTGCCGATATGTTGTGCAGGTCGGTATTTTCGGCTCGAATTAAAATAGAATTTCGCGTACGCTGAAAATCAGAGGTTGTCGAAAGATCGGGATAAATGCATCTATTGCTGCCGGCCATTTTGCTGCTTTCGTGGGACGTCCAAGGTTGGATGCAGGGCGCTTTTTACCCTGTGCTGCTGCTGATTTTGGTGGCCGCCAGCCTGGGCGTGCCGATTCCGGAGGATGTTCCGCTGCTCGCGGCGGGGGTGATCCTCTCGCAACAGCCGGAGGGCGTCACCTGGTTCGGCACGCTCGCGATCGCGTTGCTGGGAATAATGTGCGGCGACGTCGTGTTGTATGTGCTCGGCGGCGTCTGGGGGCCGGACGTTTACCAGCACCGTTGGGTCAGACAACTAATTTCCCCCGCGCGTCTGGAAAAAATGACGGAGAAGTTCAACCGCTACGGAATGTGGATGTGCTTCTTCGGCCGCTTCTTCATGGGCTTGCGGGCGGCGATGTGCATAACAGCGGGCGTCACGCGGTTCACTTTCTGGAAATTTCTGCTGGCCGATCTCGCCGGGGCTTTGCTGAGCATCCCGTTGTTCGTCTGGCTGGGTTACTGGTTCGCCAGCATGATCCCCAAAGTCAAGACATATGTGCATTTAGTGCAGTGGATCCTGTTGGGACTTGCGTTGGCCGCTTTCTTGGGATTCCTCGTATACCGGCGTTTGCGTCCGATGAAGAACGACGTCGTCGCGACCACGCCGGCGCCCCCCGTCGCGTCGCCGACCATCGTCACGAAAGAGGCGCCGCAAACCAAGCCGTCCGCCCCTTCGAATAACAATCCCGCCGCCCGTACCAATCAAAAAACATGCGTATAACGTGCCGCCGCACGGCGTCCGGGCGTCTAGCGGATATAGCGACCGACGCCTCTACTGGCCGCGGACGTTTCGACAATCCTACGTTCGACACGGGGATCGGGCGCTACGCGCGGAGCGTCTAGAAACCAGTGCGGCGTCGGTCGAGTACAGCAGCAGCGCGATCCAGATGCAGGTGAAACTTATGAGATGTTCGCGGGTGAAGGGTTCGTGAAAAGCCAGCACCGCGAGCAGGAATTGTCCCGTCGGCGCGAGGTATTGCAGAAAGCCGAGCGTCGAGAGCCGCATTCGACGCGCCGCCGCCGCGAACCAAAGCAGCGGGACGGCGGTGACGACGCCGGCCGATGCGAGCAAACCGTCCATTTGCCATGAGATGCGGGCGAAGGCGCCGACGCCTCTATAATCCTCGAAAATGAGGAAAGCCAAAGCGAGGGGGGCCAGCAACGCCGTTTCGATGGTCAGGCCGGTAAGAGCTTCGGCGCGCATGGTTTTTCGTAAGAGTCCATAGAATCCGAAAGAAAATGCCAACACCAGAGCCACCCAGGGGACGCTTCCGTATACGAAGATGAGATAGCCCACGCCGACGACGGCCAGCAAGACGCAGAGAACCTGCATCCTGCGCAGGCGTTCTTTCAGAAAAACACAGCCCAGCATGACGCTGACGAGGGGGCCGATGAAATATCCGAAACTGGCTTCGAGCAGGCGATCGTTGGAGACCGTCCAAATAAAGATACCCCAGTTGTTCGCGATAAGGGCGCTGGTGATTACGAGACGGACCAGCGTGCGGCGATCACGAAAATTCTTCCGAACGTCGCCCCAATGTTTTCTGCACACGAGCAGAATCACGAGAAACGCCAGCGACCAGACGACACGGTGACAGAGCACTTGAAGCGGGGGAACATCTGCGACAATCTTAAAATAAACCGGGCAAAGCCCCCACCAGATATAGGAACTGACGCCGTAAACCACGCCCAGACGCGCGGCCGAGCGAGCCGGCGCCCCTTGCTCCTCGACGGCGGAGACAGACGATGCGGTTCTAATTCGATTTCCCTGCAAGATTCATGTATTCCCTTGACGCCACGCGCGGGCGGACGCGTGCGAGCAATCCTTCAGTATACGTGCTCCGTGCCAGGCGCGCTTCATCCGCTTCATGGCCGACGTTTTTTTTGACCGCGATCGCCCCCCTTCAAAGTCTTAAAATATTCCGTATTCTATTGAAACTGGAAATTAACGACCGGGACGCCATGATACCCGCGGAAATTCTGAAAAAGGTGAGACGCATCCAGATCGTCACCTCGGCGATGGTCAACGACCTCTTCGCCGGGCAGTATCACTCCGCGTTCAAGGGGCTTGGAATCGAGTTCGAGGAGGTGCGCGAGTACCAGCCCGGGGACGACGTGCGCATGATCGACTGGAACGTCACCGCTCGTGCGGGGCGTCCGTTCGTCAAACGCTTTCGCGAGGAACGCGAACTGACCGTCGTGATGCTGGTGGATGTCAGCGCTTCGCAGGAATTCGGCACGCGCGATCAGCTCAAAAGCGAGCTGGTCGCCGAACTGGGCGCTACGCTGGCGTTCTCGGCGATCCAGAATAACGACAAGGTCGGATTGATCATGTTCACCGATCGCGTCGAGCGTTTCGTACCCGCCGACAAGGGCACGCGGCATGTGCTGCGAGTGGTGCGCGAGTTGCTCTATCACCAGCCGAAAGGACGCGGGACCGATTTGGGGGCGGCGTTGGAATATCTCGATCGGGTGCTGACGCGACGGTCGGTGGTTTTCGTCGTGAGCGATTTTCAGACGCCGGATTTTTCGCGCGCTTTGAAACGCGTCCGCCGGCGTCACGACGTGATCCCAGTGCTGGTCCGCGACGAGCGCGAGTCGGTCGCGCCGCCGGTGAGGTACGTCGAATTGCACGATCCCGAAACGGACGAGCAGTTGCTGGTCGATACGTCGTCGCGGGCGTTTCGCAGGCGATTCGAGCGGCTTGCGAAAGCCCGGCGGGAGAAACTGCTGGTCGACTTTCGCAAGCTCGGAATAGACGTGGTGGACGTCGAAACGGGCGCATCCTTCATAGATCCATTACGGCGCTTCTTCCGGCAAAGGGGGAAGCGGCGATGAGATACGATGATCTCGGACGAAACGCCCGAGCCGCCCGAGACGTCCCGCGGCTGTGTTTTGTAATGCTATTGAGCGCAATGGCATTAACCGGTTGCCGTGAGCAGCCGCCCGTCGAGCCGGAGGCGCTTACCAAGGTCGCCGAACGCGGACCTTACAAATACTCCGTCGAACTATCTCCCCGACAGGTTTGGGTCGGCGACGCCGTGACCATTATTCTCCGTGTCGAAACGCCCGAAGGCGCGCTCGTTCACTTTCCGGCGGCGGAGGATTTTGGCGATCTCGAAATTTCGCACGTCGAGGACATCGATCCGCGACTAGGCGTCGAAGGAGGCCTGGTTTGGCGCCAGGAAGTGTCGGCGGCATCCTACGCCTCGGGCACGATCGAGATTCCGCCTTTGACGATCAAGTATGCGAGCCCGTCGGATGACGAGGGAGTCGAGCCGTCGTTCGAGCACGAATTGAGCGTCGATGCGCTTCAACTGGAGGTGTTGTCGGCGCTGACCTCGCAGGACAGCGTGATGTCGCCGCGCGATATTACCGCCGCGTTGATCCCGGCGCCGGCGCCGCTGAGCCCCGGGGTCTGGGCGGCGATTATTGGCGGAGGGGCGTTGGCGCTCGCACTGATCGCGTTGTTTATCGTCTGGATCCGCAGAATGATTAATCGACCGGCGCGGCCCGTGGCGCCGGAAATCTGGGCGCTGCGACAACTGTCATTCTTGGAAGCGGATGCCTTGGTTCAGCAATGGCGGCCCAAGGCCTTTTATTACGGCTTGAGTGAAATCGTCCGCACCTACATCGAACGGCAATTTCGCTTGGCGGCGCCGGAGATGACCACGGAGGAATTTCTTGGCGCGCTGGCGTCCGATCGCGGCGCTCTGCCCTACGACGCCGGCATTCTGCGGGAGTTTCTCGAAGCGTGCGACCTGGTGAAATACGCCGCCTTCGAACCGCTGCCGGACGACGGCCAAAACGCGATCGGCATCGCGCGGGCGTTCGTTGACACGACGGCCGCGACAATCTCCAGACGCTCGGAGAGAGAGGAGCGGGCGGCATGACGGCGAACGCACGACTGCTCTATCCCTGGGCGCTGCTCGCGCTGGCCCTGATCCCGCTGTTGTGGTTTTTATGGTTGCGGCCGCGGCGACGTCCCGTCATCCGCTTCTCCAGCCTGAACGAGTTGCGGCAAGCGGGCGGCGGCCCGGCGCGGCGGGCGCGTCTGATCCTGCCGATCCTGCGGACCGTCGCGCTGTCCTGTCTCATCGTAGCCGTCGCACGCCCGCAAAAGGCCGACGAATCCAGCCGCATCTTCGCCGAGGGCATCGCGATTCAGATGGTCGTTGACACGTCAAGTTCCATGCGGGATCTCGATTTGTCGCCGCGCGGTAAAAACTTGACGCGGCTCGACGTGGTTAAAGACGTATTTCATAAGTTCATCCGGGGAGATGAAGACGGAGATTTGCCCGGCCGACCGAACGACCTGGTCGGGATGATCCGATTCGCGGGTTACGCCGACGCCGTTTGCCCGCTTACGCTTGACCACGACAATCTGCTCGACGTGCTTAAACATACCCAAATGGTTGATCGACGCGACGAGGACGGAACGGCCGTCGGCGACGGCTTGGCGCTGGCGGTCGAACGGTTGAAGGATCTTAAACGCACGGCGGGCTCGGGCGACCAGATCACCATCACCAGCCGTATCATCATTCTGCTGACCGACGGCGAAAACAACGCCGGCATGGTCACGCCGGAACAAGCGGGCGAGCTGGCGGCGACGTACGGCGTCAAGGTTTACACGATTCTGGCCGGCACGGGACAGCTGGCCGGACTGGGCGCCTTTCGCATGCCGGTCGACGATCGCGAGTTGAATCACATCGCCGAAATCACGGGCGGCAAGTATTTTCGCGCGCGGGACGAAAACTCATTGGAGGAAATCTACGCCGAAATCGACGAACTTGAACGATCAGAAGTCGAGGAACGCCGCTTTGTCCGCTGGGGCGAGCTGTCCCACTGGTGGCTGCTGACGGCGTTCGCCTGCGTCGGATTGCAGACTTTCCTGGACGCGACGCGGCTGAGGAAAATCCCGTGAGTTATATCGAATTCGACGATCTCCGCTGGCTGAATCTGCTATGGGCGGTCCTGTTCGTGGCCGTCGCGGGCGTGTACGGCATATGGCGGCGGCGCCAGGCGCTGCGGACATTCGCATCGCCGAATCTGTTGGGACGCTTGACGACGCCGGGCGGTCGCGTACGGGCTTTGGGGCGACTGACGCTGGTTACTCTGTGTCTGATCGCCCTGGTCGCCGCATTGATCGGGCCGCGCTGGGGCGAGCGCGAACAGACGGTGATGCGCCGCGGGATCGACGTGATGGTGTTGCTCGACGTCTCGCGGTCGATGCTGGCGCGCGACATAGCACCGAACCGGCTCGAACGCGCCAAGATTTCCATCCGCGACGACCTGCTGCCCGCGCTGGGCGGCGATCGCATCGGCCTGATCACGTTCGCCGGCGTGTCGACTATCAAGTGCCCGTTGACGCATGATTACGGTTTCTTCAGGCTCGCTCTGGCCGATGTCAACACCGGCAGCAGCCCGCGCGGCGGTACGCTGATCGGCGATGCGATTCGCAAGGCCAAGGACGCTTTTCACGATTCGCTCGACACCTATAAAGTCGTCATCCTCATCACGGATGGCGAGGACCACGAGAGCTATCCGATCGAGGCCGCGCATGGGTTGTGGAAAGATCTTGAAGCGCCGATCGTCACCGTCGCGCTGGGCGACGAGCGCGAGGGGGCTCGCATTCCTCTAAAAACCGGGCGCGGAGTCGAATATCTCGAACACGACGGGAAAACGGTTTGGTCGCGCGCCAATTTCGACGACCTCCGTCGCATCGCCCAGGTCTCGGATCTGAACGCCTTCGTGGGCGTGGGCACGCGTAATTTCGACCTCGGCCAAATTTACCGCGAAAAAATCGTGCCGGCGATCGAATACCAGCAGCGCGAGGAGATCGAACGCATTCCGCTGCCTTCGCAATACCATGTCTTCGCGGCAATCGCGGCGGCGCTGCTGCTGATCGATTCATTCCTCCGAGACGGTCCGCGCGACCGCGACGACCTCCCGACCGTCGCGCACAACAAGGAGGCCGCGTGATGAAAGTCCGAACGTGCGTCAGCCTCGGTATGCTGGCAGTTACGCTGACGTCGTCAGCCTGGGCCGATACGCCGCGCGAAATCATCCGGCAAGGCGTTGACCACTACGAAGCCGGCCGCTATGCCGAAGCGCTCGAAACCTACGCTCCGCTCGAAGAAACGACGGATGAAACGCTTCGAGCCGAATTGCTGCACAACCAGGCGGCGGCGAACTACAAGCTGGGCGCCCTCGACGACGCGCGCGAATTGTGGGTGCGGGCGGCGGGGTTGCGCGACGAAACTTTCGAAGCCGCCGCGCGCTACAACCTCGGCGCCTGCGACTATTCCGCGGCGCTCCAGGCCGTGGAGGGCCAGGATGCGAATGCGGCGATGGAATTGCTCGGCCGAGCGATCCAGCAATACCAGGACGCGCTCAAGCTCGATCCGAGACTGACGCACGCCCGCGCCAATCTCGAATTGGCCGCGCGGCTTAAAAAACAAATCGAGCAGATGAGCGAGCAGCAGCCGCAATCTCAGCCGTCGTCGCAACCCGGCGACGGGAATGAGCAACAACAGGACCAGTCGTCATCCCAACCCTCGTCTCAGCCCAATCAGCAAGATCAACAACAAAATCAGCAACAGGACCAGTCGCAAGAGCAGGATCAAGATCAGCCGCAACAGGACCAGCAACAACCAGAAACCCAACCCGCGCCCGAATCCCAGCCCGCCGAACAGCAACAACAGCAAGCTCAACAGACGGAGGGAGAGGAGGAAGAGCAGCAGTCGATGCCGCGGATTCAAATGACCAGAGAGCAAGCCGAGCGTCTATTGCAACAAATCCGCGACGCCGAGCAGCGCCGGCGTGCGATCCTAAAAGCCCGCGAGGCCGCCCGACAGAAACCCGTGGAAAAAGACTGGTAAATAGAGGCATACTATAAGCTGCGTTGCTGCCGCAAGAGTAAAATTCAAAACCTCGCCTGAAGACTGTTCTCCGAACCCTGAACGCGGCCATTGACGCGATCCGATTTTCAGGTTCAACTGTGTGGAGTTCAACTTAAGCACTGGAATTCGCGCCGCGACCGTGTCGAGGCGACGCCGGCGGGGAGGCGTAGCCCCCCAACGGACTGGCGGCGAGCGTTATAGGATTTAATGGGTCAAGCACGCTGTGTTAAGGGAGACAAGGTCATGATGTCGGATCGCGTCAAACAAATTCTAAGCTGGTACGAGTCGGACAACCCCGGCACGCTTACAAACCTTCGTCGTCTGCTGGGCACGGGTACGCTGGCCGACACGGGCAAGTTCGTCATTTTGCCGGTCGATCAGGGTTGGGAGCATGGACCCGCGCGCAGCTTCGCCCCCAATCCGCCCGGATACAATCCGCACTACCATTTCGAGTTGGCGCTCGAGGCTGGCTGCAACGCCTACGCCGCTCCGCTCGGGTTTTTGGAAGCCGGGGCGCGAACCTACGCCGGCGAGTTGCCGCTAATCCTAAAAATGAACAACAACAACTCGCTCTTCTCAGACGCCAACCCGATGCAGGCCGTAACCGCTTCGGTCGAACACGCGTTGCGGCTCGGCTGTGCGGCGATCGGATTCACGGTCTACCCCGGATCGACCAACGCCCTCACAATGTATGAGCAGATCCAATTGGCCTCCGAGGAAGCAAAATCCGCGGGCTTGGCGGTCGTTATCTGGTCCTACCCGCGCGGCGAACAACTTAGCAAGCAGGGCGAGACGGCGATCGACGTCGCCGCCTACGCCGCCCAGATCGCGTGCCAGCTTGGCGCCCACATCGTCAAGGTCAAGCTGCCGAGCGACCACCTCGAGCAGGACGCCGCCCGCAAGGTTTACGAAAAAGAAAACGTCCCGATCGCGACGCAGGCCGAGCGCGTCAAGCACGTAATCCAGAGCGCATTCGACGGCCGTCGCATCGTGATCTTCTCCGGCGGCGCGAAGAAAGGCGCCGACGCGGTCTACGACGACGCCCGCGCCATCCGCGACGGCGGCGGCTTCGGCTCGATCATAGGCCGAAACGCCTTCCAGCGACCGAAGAAAGACGCGCTCACGATGCTCAAGAAAATCATGAATATATACTTGGGGAAGTGATAGCAACGAAGTAAGCGGTGTTACGGCCCTCTCCCCCGCTGAACTGATCTCTGACCATTCCGCGTCGATGAGATTATGCCTTAATGTGTTCGGCTTTTGTTTGTAGGGGTATTCCCCTAATTGCTGGATTGAGCGCAACCGTTACAGTGGAACCAAGGCTGTGTTGCGGTCGAATCACGAGGCTGGGCACAAAAATGATGTTTACCGTGCGGTCACCTGCAAGGGGTAGGCGATGAATGCGGAATGCTCTGAGAGGGCAGTCTCAAAACCATGGAACCAACTGGGTATTCTCGTCATGGGGGACTGGCTCGTCGATGAACATTGGGCCACGGGAGTACACAGGTCGCGCAAGGCGAGCCGCACTGGGCGTGCGCACTACCGGTGCCTGCATAAGCCGGGAAGCGCCGTTCAATCGTTCTGCGGGGCGGGGCGCGCCGCCTCGGTTTTGCATCACGCGCAGATGGGTGATTACCCCTTCTACAAGGTGCATGGGATTGGAATATGGCACGAGGACGACACCGCACTTCTCGAACAGATGCTGGATCCGTCCACACACGCTGGGAACACGCCCTTTCATATCAAACGCGAAGTATCACCGGGAACACAGCCAGGGAGACTATTCACGCTCAGCGAGCTGTCGGCGCTTAGGGACGAGGAGCATGGCACAGAGCATATTACCAGGATCTATCAGCAACGCGGTCCAGATATTGAGGTCATGCAACGCATCGACTGGATATTGACGCCGACACGCAACGAAACACCTGTCTCGGAATGGATTTCCGACAAGAACGAACTTGATGCGAGTGAATCTCTCAAGGCTTTCGTTGATGCTGAGACAATCAAAGCGGTTGTGATCAAGGATCTTGGGAGGGGTGTAGTCTCGAAGGCTCTGATCGAGTGGCTTGCCGGCAAGCTCTCGGGGAGGCCCTGGTTCGTATCTACGAAGGAATGGAAACCCGATTGGCTTGAGGCGTTACCCCCCGAAGATCTCCGCTTGCTACTCATTCCACAAGTACCGTCGCAAACCGCGATTCGGGACGATGACCTGAGTTGCTGGCTCACGAAATCAGGGCGCGCCTCTAAGATGGCGCTCCAAACACTAGACGATCTCCATATAGAGTACTTCACGAAAAAAGAGGGGCCCTGTGGCGATTCCTGGATAGTCGTATTGCCGAGCGGTTGCAGCATTCTTGCGCGGCAGCAGCGGTCCGGGCAGCCTCCCGAGGGCTGGATTCAGAAAGAAGTTGAGCCGGGACGAATAGACGTGCCGGTTCCCATGGCGAGCGTCTTTCTCCCCGCATTGGTTGCGGAATACCTGAATGCCGAGAAGAAAGGGCTTGTCGATCAGCGCATTCTTCTCGAGAGATCATTGGCCTTCACACAACGATGGATGAAATATGAGGCCAAGCGTATTAAAGATCCAGAAGACTGGGACGCGGCTAGAGAGGAAGTTCTCGATCCCACAAGACAAATAGCCGAAAGCAATACCGGAACTTGGGAGTCAGTTGATTGGGAGGTGGAACTGAGGGATTGGGAGAATGCCCACGGAAATGATGTGACAATTGCAACAATCGCGAAGAAAATTGAGCTGTGGCGTGTGATGACCGATCTCGACGGTTTCGTTTGCCATGTGCCTTCGAAACGCAATGTAGTACGGAAGATCATCGCCACTTTTAATCGCTTCACCCACGATGAGCCGTCCGAACACGTCAGTTGCATGTTGCTCTCCGAGCCCGGCGAGGGCAAGACGTTCCTGGCACGTCGGTTAGCCGCGTCGCTCGGTATGCGTTGCCTGAGGTTCAACATCAGACAGATGTTGTCGAAAGACAACCTGATCAAGTGTTTTGATACGATCGCCACGTCCGCCCGATCTGCTCGCGAACGCACGCTGGTCTTCGTTGACGAGATCAACGCGACAATTGCCAACGAGCAGGTATACGCTGCCTTCCTCGCACCACTGGACGAGAAAATCTTCATCCAGGATGGACGATCGCATCCCATGCCTCCTTGCGCCTGGCTGTTCGCTGGCACGACGCTCCCTTCCAACGGGCCGTCCGACAGCAAGGGCAAGGATTTCGAGACGCGCCTTACCCAGAAGCCGGAGATCTTGGGTGTCAGCAGAGGCGAGGAGAATGAGGCGCGGCTTGAGAATGTGTACCTGGGAATGGCTCTCCTGCAATCCGCGTTTCCTGACGTGCGCGAGGTCTCCGAGAAGATCGTGAAGATGTTCTACTCGTTCACGCCCGCACTTGTTACACCGCCTGTGCCACCTGCGACACCTGCGCCATCTGCGCCATCCGCGCAGCCAGGAGTGCGCGTACGCGATCTGGAACGGTTTGTCAGGTTGTTTAAGGAGGTGCAGTACGGACGCGTTCTCAAGCGGAACGTCCCGTGGGAAGATGCCTTGGAGGACATGCCCGGAATTGTCCAGGCTACTTGGGACAATGAACCAGATGGTCCTATGGTGAGGATTATGCCCTAGTCGCAGCGCCGGCGTAACGGCTGGGTGGACGCCTCTCCGTCGGGGATAGTCACTGTCAGATGCGCTCCTAACTACGAACGCCATCGCTCAGGGCGTTGTATCTCTGGTATCGTGAAACTCTCCGATGCCGTTCGCCGCTGACACGGCGTTCTGTACTTGTGTGGTGGGATGCTATCCCGGATCGGGCAGCGTGCCGTTCGCCAATCCGACCGCGATTTTGAACGCCCAGGCGCCGAGCAGCAGCACCAGAAGCGCAAAGAACAGGCGATAGGGCGTAAATCCCGGGAAATAGACGTTGGGGATTCTCCCGCGGACGACGCTCCAGCCTGACGCCGCCGCGACCGCGACGACTCCCAGCGCTATCACTAAACCGGCCGGCTGCGCCATGAAGGCCTTCCCCAAACGCCCGCGCACCATATATGAAAACGCGGTGGTCATGCCGCAAGTCGGACACGGCAGTCCGGTCGATACAAGCATTCCGCACTTGCCGAACCCAAGTTGGCGATGCGTTCCGAAGCCCTTCGGGTCGGGTTTCATCCAGACCGCGAGCGCCAGCAAGCCCACGCAACCCGCGAAGATCAACGCGGCATAAGCTCGCCCGCGCGCCGTCAACCGGCCGAGCGGCCGCGCCTTAGACGGCGGATTGCCCGATTGTTCTTTGGTTGGCGTATCCAAAACGAGCGCCCACCCCCTACTTGCGGCCGCCCTTGCCTCGCCGGGCGGTGGCGCTGATCTTGCGGCGCGGCTTTCGTCCGGAAAGCACCTGCACTGCTTTAGGCTGGTTCGCCACCTTGAACACGCCCAGAGCCTTGCCGTTGCGAGCTCCGCTCGTGCAATAAGCGTAATGCACCTGGATGTGTTCCTGGTCAAGCCGTTCCACAACGTCGGCTATCGCTCCGGGCTTGTTCGACAGGGAAGACATCAGCACGGTCGTCTCGGTATGCGCGACGTCCAGGTCGTTCAGCGCCTTTCGAACCGCGCCGGTCTTCTCGGCCACTAACCGCAGCACCCCATGATCCCCGGCGTCCATCATGCTCATGGCAAGCAAATTCACTTTATTGTCGGCTAAATTTTGCACTATGCGGCCCAATAAGCCGGGCTTGCCGGCGAGGAAAACTGAAAACTGTACGCTGGATTCGAGATTGTTGGCGTTATTCATGTCGCTGCTCCTGCCGGTTTAGATCGCCATCGGACGAATCGCCTTTGTGCAATTCGCTTAATAACTCGCTTAACCACGAGTCTAGCGTCTGCGTATCGTGTCCGAGGTTCATGCGGCGCCGGCATGAACTCCGAGTATGCGCAAAGGCAAACCAACCCATTGCCCCCGA
>Ga0180434_10003474_pt1 | contig 20045 bp, 22 predicted proteins | sample SS_ome_7_FD_132453 | JGI IMG/M metagenome (GOLD analysis project Ga0180434, IMG submission 132453) | Hypersaline lake sediment archaeal communities from the Salton Sea, California, USA - SS_1_D_2 metaG | ecosystem: Environmental > Aquatic > Non-marine Saline and Alkaline > Hypersaline >...
GGATCTGCGGCTGCATCAACTTTTTGAAAGAAGCCCGGCTGGGAAAGCCGACGCTCGCTATCCTCACCGAATTCGGGGAGGAGTTCAAGGGGAGGCGGGACGTCATCAGCAAGATAATCGAGAACTGGGCCCAGCCGATGGCGACTGACGAGACCTCGCTCAAGGTGATACCCGCCGACGTGCACCTGGAATTGAAGCTCTCCGACATGACCATAAGGGAGACCGACACCAACGTCTTCTTCGACTACAACACCATCGACGTCGAAGAGGCGGACCCCGAGATCATCCGCTACAAGCTGCGGGAAGACTAGGGGTTTGCATAACGATGAGAATCTCCGCATTTTTCCCGGCGCATAACGAAAAGGAATCACTCCGGCCCCTGGTAAAGGCGCTTAAAGAAAAGCTGTCCGGCACGGCGGAAAAATACGAAATAATCATCGTTGACGACGGCAGCACGGATGCCACGGGGGAAACCGCGGACGGGCTGTCCGGAGTAAGGGTCATACATCACGGAAATAACCTCGGCTACGGCGCGGCGATCCGGTCCGGGATAGCCGCCTCCAAATACGAATGCATTTTTTACACGGACGGAGATTATCAGTTCGAGCCGGAAGAAATAGACAGGCTTCTGCCGTTCATTAAAGACTTCGATATAGTAACAGGCTATAGAATTCATAAGCAGCAATACAACCTGGCGAGAAAGCTCATTTCATTTATCAGAAACCTGATAGACAGGCTGATCTTCGGCCTCCCCTACAGGGACCTGGGGTGCGCCTTCAAGCTGTTCAGGCGGGAAATATTCAGCGATATGGCCCTCACGCTGAACGGCATGATGATAGAGACCGAGATATTCCTTAAGGCAAAAAAGAAGGGCTATAAAATCAAAGAGGTCGGCGTTTCGAACTATCCGAGGGCTCACGGAAAGGGTTCGGGAGGCAGCCTAAAGATGGTCTTGCCTGCGATACTTGAGCTGGGAAAACTGATTTTAATTTTTCTTGGAGGATAGCCTGAGAAGCTTCATTCCGGCGAAATCTGCCGGCTCCGCTGCCTCAAATCTCTCCTCCAGCACTCCCCCATCGCCGAAAAATTCATTAAATTTCCTCTTCTTCAAGATCAGCCACGCTGAGTCGAACCTGACGGCGTAGATCTTCTTCGCGAGGAACGTTCTCTCCAGCATGTCTTCCCAATAGTATTCGAAGAGCGGCACGCCGCCGATGCCCGTAAATACTAGCTCGTCAGCTTCGATACGATCTTTGGCGTAAGCGATAGCTCCCCGCCAGTCCTCCCTCTTGGGAATCGCATAAAAGGTAAGGAGGGGCACCGAAAACAGAATGACGAGAGCAATACAAAAAGCCTTTTTGAGATCCTGAGAAACCAACTCCCAGGTGCCGTGAGCAAGGAGCATGTAGAGCGCTGGCGAGAAGGCCAGAAGATATCTCTTCTGGCCGAGTAGCGGCTGGGAAAATACTGAATACGCAATTTCGAGAGCGATCGGAACGATCATCCACATCCAGAGCAAAAGCACCGAATAGCTGACGCGAGAGCCCCTTTGTTTGAATGCGGAAACGATCCCGGCGGCAAACGGGATCAGGAGAACAAAACTTAAAAGCTTTACGGCAAACACATAAATGCCCGACACGACGCACGTCTCAGGGATCGGCATCGGGAGCAGTAAATAACCGAAGAACAGGTTGCTGAACGTTCCGAAGCTCAGGGGAGGGATCCACTGCACGAAGAAAAGGTCCTTCATCCTCAGGTAGTGGAAGAACATGGGCGAATACAGGAACGCGATAAATACCAGCGCCAGGTTCAATTCATGGCTCCCTCTCTTCTTAACAAGGGAGTAAGCGAATTGGGCGGCAAGCACGGGAAGCACGGCCGCGCTAAGGTAAACCGCAATAAGAGAGGCAATTGCATACAGCACCCAATCGAGCCGCTTGTTTTCCTCAAGCGCCTTAACGAAGAAATAGAATGAAAGAATCGCGAAGAACACGATCATTGAATATGCTCTCGCTTCCTGCGAGAAGTGTATCTGTATCGCGGAGAACGTGAAAAGGGCGGTTGACGTATATATGATCGATTTATTCTCGAACAGCTTGCCCGCCAGAAGATAAAGGGCGTATATCGCTAGAACGCCGAAAAGGACCGACGGCAGGCGGAGCGCCAGTTCCGATCTGCCGAACAGCATAGAGACCGGTTTCAGGATCATAACATAAAGGGGCGACTGTCCGGTTGAAAGCTGGAACGAGATAAGCTCGGGAAGCGGCTTCAGTGATACTGCCGTGTACGCCTCATCGTGCCAGAAGCCCTCCTTCGTCAGGAGAAGAAGGCGAAGAAAAGCCCCCGCCGCAAGTAAAAGAAGCTCCGGCTTTTTCCAGGGGAACTTCAAGCCTGGCTAGGGAACCATCATCAAGGAGCCCCAGCTGCCCAGAGTGCTAGGCACTTCAGCGGAAGCGATAAAATTCAGGTTTTTGTCAAGCTTCACGACCCTCGTATGCGGGCTGTCGTATGCGAAAACAAAGACGTAATTCGAATCCAGGGAGACGGCTATTCCCGCCACGCTTCCGCCGCTGACAGCATGAATATCGATCGACGTCGGGTTGTTCACGTTCAGGGTGTTGATCTGCGAGTAGCACCCGTCGTTCATATACAGCATCCCTCCGTTCGGAGCCGCGGCAATCCTCCTGACCATGGCCGACTCGGATGTGACTGTATTTATATAAGATTCGTCGGAAGAGTTGAACATCATGACGCCGTAAGGCCAGTTCGTTTTGGTGACAAAAAACCTGTTGGTGCCGGCCGGGAATGATATGTCGCGAAGCCAGCAGTTGTCGCCGTAAAGAGCCTCCGCATCAATAGTTGTGTTTTGGCTCGACGAATACCCTGAAATTGCGTAAGAAAGTATTCTGTTGGTTGATGCCACAACATAAATTCTGTTGTTTAAAGGATTCAACGCCGCGCCGTAGCCGTTCCCGGACGCGTCAATAAACGGGCGCGAGTCAAGATAAAGGCCGTTTTCCACCCCGATATGGCTGATCCAGTCATCCTGCGCCACAACTGCCGTCGTGCCGGTCGCGGTAAAGGCGATTCCCATCGGCGACGTTTCGTGCGCGTTGATCGTTCTCTCGCAGGTCACGGTCTCCGTGTTGATGACATATACATCCGTTCCGGAATAATCTGTTATGCAGAGCTTTTTGCCGTCCGGGCTGAGGCCCATCCAGTTCCCTCTCGCCACGTCCGGAAGCTTAATGATCGATTTGACGGCAAGGGTATTCGGATCGAGAACATAGACCTCATTTGACAGGTACCCGGAAACATACAGGCTTCCCGCCAGAGGCACCGCTCCGCCCCCTCCCCCGGACGAAGAAACCGTGCCGCAGCCGAAGAACGACAGCAAAGCCATGAGAGCAAGCGGAAGAAGAAGCAGAAACGGAGCGAATTTCTTGAACATTTAAATCATCTCCTTCTTGGAGTTATGGGACGTAAAGGAGACTTCCATAATAATCGTGGAAATTTCCCGGTATATCGAGCGTATCAAGTACGGTGGTCAATGCTTTATTGAGTTTCAGTATTCTCCCCTGGTTGGGTCCGGAAACACCAATATATAGATACACCACGCTTGAATCAGGACTCACGGCAAAACCCTTACTAAAGCTTGCATTCGGCTCTCCAAGGTCGTTCCTTACGTCCACGTCGCTTATGCTCGGAGCGGACACCTCTATCTTATCAACATACGCATTGCTGCCGTAACTCATAACCGGACAAGCGTAAACCATTGTGCCGTCCGGAGAGGGAGCAAGCTTGCAGGGATATCCGTTGGAACAGCTTACCGTGGTAACCTGAGACTCATTTGTCGCCCTGTACACCCATATCTCTCTGGCAGAGTATGCGTTTGACACCAGAAAATTAGTGCTGGCCGGCGGAAAGCAAACATCGACCAGAGAATTGGAAACAGATATTGTGCTGACCTGCGTAACGGAAGTTGCCTCAACAGTAAAAGACAATACTCTGCTGGCATCCCTGCAAACCACGTAAAACCTGTTGTTGTGAGGACTCAAGGCGACTCCAAGACTAGCTCCGGTAGCATCTATAAAACTCCTGCTGTTAAGGGCGGATTTAGCTTCGATGCTTATCAGAATAACCTGGCCGTTCTGAGATACGAGAGCCATCAGTCCGTCCGCCGTAAACTCAATATCCTGCGGCGAGGAGCTCACAGAAACTGCTCCCTCGTAGCTTGCTAAAGACGCATTGACAATAAAAACCTCATTAGTGTCCCTGCTCGGATAGCAGATCTTTCTGCCGTCAGGGCTCAGTGCGGCCCAGTTGTTTACTCTTGAAGGAAGAAGAAATCTTGCTTCTATGGTCCAGGCATTGATGTCAACCACAACGACTTCGCTTGTCTGGGTGTTCGTCAGGAACAACTTCGGATTTCCGGGGGGAACACTTCCGCCCGAATCACTGGTGACGGTTCCGCAGCCGAGGAATGAGAGCAGAACAAAGATCGAGAACGGAACAAGAACAACGAACGGAAATATTTTCTTGAACATCCGGATTCCCTCCTTTTACATTTGCGGAACGTAGATAATGCCGCCTTCCGTGCCGTCCGTCATCCTCCCCTCGATCTCGACAGAGGCGAGCACCGTCCTGTTCATGTCCAGCTTCACTATTCTCGTTGTGTCCGGAACCGTGTCGTTGTCTATGCCGTAAGCGAACATGACGGAGTTGTCGGGAGCAACCGCGACCTGAAGGACCACATCGAGTGTATCATCAAACCTGGAACCCCTAAGATTAGTGGGGTACCTGCTCTCCAGGGTGCAGACCATGCCGTTAAGGCTCCCGATATAAAGCATGGCGCCGTCAAACGAAGGCGTTATCTTGAGAGGCCTTGATTGAGACCAGTGCGCCTGGGTAATGTATCCTTCCGTGGTCACGTTAAAATACTGAACATAGTCAGTGTTGTTCCTGGAAGCAAAGAAGAACGGAATGCCGACAGGGAACACAACGTCATAATAGGTGCTGCTCGAGCCCACGGTGCTCACAAGAGTGATCGCGTCAGCCTCAATTGAAAAGGAATACAGATAGCTTCCGTTGGTTGCAACGTATATTCTGTCGTTCACGAGGCTCCGCGCAGCCCCAAGGCCGCTATACCCGTGAGGTATCCCGCAGAAAACGGACAGAGGTGAGTGCGTCTCCGAGTTTATCAGCTGAACCGAGTCGTCGTGGGCCATCAGCGCCCTTTTGCCGTCGGCCGTGAACGCTATGCCGCCGTTGGTCGTGTACGATGGTATGGACATTGTCGCGTGAAGGCTCTGCGTTTCGGTGCTTATGGCGTGTATCATGTTCATGTTGGCGTCGGTGATGTACAGGTACCTGCCGTTGGGGCTGAGCGCCATCCAGCTTCCTCCCGCACTCGGGTTCTGCAGGGTTATCGTCTTTTCTATCTGAAGGGTGTTGGGATCAATCACATAGACCTCAAAGGTCTCGTTCCCCGTAACATAGAGCTTGCCGCTAAGCGTGACCGGAGTGCTCCCCCCGGAGGAAGAAGTAACCGTGCCGCAGCCAAGGAAGGCAATTGAAGCGATGATAAGCAGGGAAAGAAGCGCGAAAACCAGCGAAGTCTTGTTTTTCATCAGAACAGCTCCTTATCATGCAAACTGGAGACCATTGATTATACCCCTCACCGGCAACCATGACAACCCCCGGCCCAAAAACCGAAAACGGGATCCTTTAAAAATCCCGTTTCGGCTAGCATTGACATGGGCTGCCCTTTCAGGCAACCGCAAAGAGACTTACCAGAGACCTGTTTCTCAGGTCCGAACCCACTGTTCTCAATTGATGGATGCCTTTCTCAGCCCTTTTCAGGGTGTCGTCAAAATAATCATCCTGAAAAAGCATGAGCTCGTTCTCCAGGTTATACAGCAAGGTCTGCAGCAAAATGATATTGGACCTCAGCAAGCTGGCGACAAAATCCGCGTTCGCCGAGTGATCAGAAGAATTCGGAATAGACATATCGATTTCACCTCCTTGACAGCCGGAATAATATACGGATATCTTTAATTCCTGATGAGTTGAATGTTAATTTGAGGTAAATAAAATTAACTGGAATCCGGGCAAAAATCGTCCGATATATTATTGATGATCAACTACGTAAGCAATCAGCCGAATACCCGGTACAGCGTAGGGGTCAGGGCGGAGCGCAACGGCGGAACAGATGTGATGGTCTGGTACCCCGCAGAGAGTTCGCCTGAGACAGAACCCTACGACTATCACGGCCTGGGCAGAGGAAAGTCCGAGGCCTCCCTCAACGCGCCTCCGGTTCAGGGGGAATCTTTTCCCCTGATCCTCGCGTCGCACGGCATAGGCACGTGCGCGCCCGATCTCTGGCAGCTCGCCGAAAGCTGGGCGTCAGCCGGATACGTTGTCGCAGCACCCGACCACGCAGACGCCGCCATGTGCCACATAGGCGGAGGATCGGACATCACCCCGAGAGAATTCTACAGGGCGGCAATAAGGGGGCGGTTCGACCTGGGAAGCACCGTGCAGAACCTTCTGCCCGGGCAGCTGGCCATGGTGCTGAACGACATTTCCTACAGGAGCGAAGAGACGTACTCGACGATAGACGCGGCAATAGACTGGAGCGGCGATCCGTCATCCTTCCTTTACGGAATGGTCGATCCCGGGCAGATCGGCATTGCCGGACATTCTCTCGGAGGATGGGACTCGTTCTATACTGCAGGGGCTGGAATGCACTGCGAGGGCGTCCCGCCCGAGGTCTGCGAGGCGCCACCGGAAAACCTTTCCACGGACAGGCTGATCGAGTATACATGCTGCAGCGATGCGTTCAGGGATTCCACAACTCACGGGACTCATCCTAATGTTCACGCGGTCCTCGGCATAGGCCCGGGAATGATCTACTTTCCCAATTACCTGGGACTGGAGGACATGGAAGGCGTTCAGACAATGTTCATAACCGAGGCGCTTCCTCCCAGAGTGGACTATTGGACAAATTCCGGGATCCCGTATGAGATAGTCTCTCCCCCCAGGAACGATATCGTGCTATGGAGCAATCACATGACGGTGAGCGCTTCCATTGACGCCATTCCCTTCGTAAGGCCTCTCCTGCCCGGCTCTCTCTGGCACAGAAGCGCACTCCGGGCCTATTCGGACTGGTCCACCGCCTTCTTTGATTCATCCCTCAAGGGAGATGCTTCGGGGCTCGAGGCGCTACGCGGCGGATGCAGCCTGGTGGTTAAGGAGAAAAGCTGGGAAGATTGAAAGTTATCAGGCGGGCCTGTAGGAGTGAACCTTTGACCGGTATTTATGAAGCTCCCCGCCGTTCTTCAGCTTGCTGAACCCCCCGATCGGCTCCTTTGAAACAATGACGATAATGTCCTCGCCGCTGTCGTGATAGTACATGTTGAACGTTCCCCACGGGAACCCGGGCGATCGCGAGACCTTTAAAATATCCTCGTAGAAATCGTGCTTCCCCCAGTCCTCCGCATCCGCAGCCTATCTCTAGAACCGACGAAGGCTTAAGCCTGTAAATAGTTTCGAAAAGCGTCCTGGAAGCCGGCTGAAGCGGCGGAAGAGAAGGGTCCGTAACAATCGATCCGTCAACTATCCTGAATTTCCCGTCGATCAGCTCATCGGAAAAGCGCGCCGCGACGTCATCCGTGATCTGCTTCCGGTACACTTCGTTGTACTTTGACCAGTCATATTCGTCCCTCTTGAACATCTCCCACTTCTCGAACACGTGCTTTGTGAGCAGCATCCTTGCCGTCCTGTAGGCCATGCCGGCCAGCTCAATGAATATGAACAGGCCCAGAAGAAGCAGAACAACGTTTACCGTGAGCTGCATTCCTGCCTCCTTAAATGAGAAACGCCGCGAAGTAATTCAGCAGGTATCCGGTGAAAATTATTCCAAGGGCCACGACAGAAAAGAATATCGCTATCAGCTTAAGGTTCATTGCTCTCCTTAATATGACCGCCTCCGGAAGGCTCAGCGCCGCCACGGCCATCATGAAGGTCAGCGCCGTCCCGAGCGGAACCCCTTTGTTGAAAAGAACGACCGCTATGGGAACGATAGCCGCGCAGCTGCCGTACATGGGCACTCCCAGGGCGGCGGCCGCGGGCACGGAGAAAACGCCTCCCGCGTCGAGAGTTTTCTGGATGGCTTCGTTCGGCACAAAGTTGTGGATCAGGGCGCCTATCCCGACTCCGAGCAGCACCCACTTCCATATCCATGAGACAATCGACCAGCCCTCCCTGAAGCCGTACTTTATCCTTGAGGCGAGATCGGGGAACGACTCCTCCTCCTGCCCCGCCTCGTCGCAGTCCATGAAGCGGCTCTCAATATTGCCCTCAAGCTTCATCCTGCCGATTATCAAACCCGAAACCATCCCGATGATGAGCCCGCTTACAACATATATCGCAGCGATCTTTATTCCGAAGAAGCCGATCATCAGGACGACCAGGTATTCGTTGATAAGCGGAGACGTAACAAGGAACGAAAAAGTGATTCCGAGCGGCACTCCCGCCTTGACGAGGCCCAGGAATATGGGGATGGACGAACAGGAGCAGAAAGGCGTAAGGGCCCCGAAGAGCACGGCGAAAAAGCTTCCGATTATCTCATGGCTTCCCCCGAGCCATTCCCTGATCTTCCGCCTGGACACATAGCTCCTTAAGAACCCCATGACTGATATCATGACGAACAGGAGCAGCAGAATTTTGGCGGAATCATAAATGAAGAATCTTATTGCCTCTTCCATCATACGGACGCATCCTATCACAGGAACGCGCCTCCCTGCAAAACCTTCATCAATCCGCATCTCCCGGCTTCCCCCTGTTCCCTGTTTCGTATATAATCCCCTCATGGACGAAAAACTGCTCAAGAACATGCTCACGGTTCATAAGGATCTGCCCCAGGAAGGCCCCGGGTCGGGAAAATCCACCGCGAGAGCGCTGAAGATGATCCCGGACCTGCCTGCCGATCCTCAAATTCTAGACATCGGCTGCGGGCCGGGGAGGCAGACGATCGATCTTGCGGAAAACACCGGCGGCGTCGTCACCGCTATCGATATTTTCGACCAGTATCTCGATCAACTCAGGAAAAAAGCGAAAGCAAAAGGCCTGTCCGAAAAGATCAGGCTGATGAATTGCTCAATGGACAACCTGCCGTTCAGTGAGGAACAGTTCGACCTCGTCTGGTCCGAGGGAGCCGCATATCTGATGGGCTTTGAGAAGGCGCTTAGCTACTGGAAAAAGTTCCTGAAGCCCAAAGGCTGCCTCGCCCTCACGGAAGTCGCGTGGATCAAACCTGACCCTCCGGAGGACTTAAGGCAATTCTGGCATGAAAGCTATCCGGCGATAAAAACGATCGAAGGGAACATCCCGGTGATCGAAAAATGCGGCTGCAGGCTGATCGGACATTTCACATTGCCCGAAAGCGACTGGTGGCAGTACTACAAGCCGCTTAAGAAACGGATCGAGAGCTTAAAAAAGACCGGCTCCCCGGAGCTTATGGAATATATCAAATCAGAAGAAGCTGAGATGGAGCTTTATAATAAATACTCAAAGCACTACGGCTATGAGTTCTTCGTAATGCAAAAAGAAAGCTAACCTCCCTCACTTCTTCTTTATCTCCTCCTCCACTTCCTCCGCCCCTTCGTCGTAGAATTTCTGCTCGTCCGGAGCGAGCTCCTTCAATAATCTCAGGAATTCTCCGGCGTGGACCCTTTCCTCATCAGCTATGTCCCTGAGAACTTCCTGCGCAAGCTTGTTGTCGGTGGATTCCGCAAGCTGCATGTATAGCTGGATGGCCTCGTACTCCGCGGCAATCATGAAGCGTATCGCCCTTATAAGCTCCTCCTCCGAGATCTTCTTTCCCCTGGCCAGCCCCGAAAAAGGACTTCCGAATTCAGGCATTTAACAACACCTCTCTTTCCGCTGTCTTCAGTCTGTCTCGTAATACTCCATAAGGTCCATATGCGAATCGTCGGTAAGCCTGGCCTTCCCGGTTCCGTCGGCGTTCATTGAGTAGACCTCGGACGGATTATATTTCCAATTAGGCGGGAGGACGGAAAAGAACACCCTGCTTGAGCCCGGGAAGAAGCGCGGGCTGAATTCATTCGGCTCGGTTGCGGGCGGCGTAAGAGAGCTGACATCTCCCGCCGAAAGCGAAGTAATGTCGTCGGTAAGGCTCTGCTTCCCGCTCCCGTCCTTCTTAACGCGGTAAATATCATAATCGTAAGCCGGAGACTCCTTGCAATAGTACACCCATTCTCCGTCGGGAGAAAAGACGTGCGCGTAGTTGGTGGAAGTCTCCAGCGATGTAGTCTGGTACGGGAACGAGCTCATGTCTATAATGGTCAGCCAGCCGCTCAGCTTGAACGCTATGAGGTTTGTATCAACTGAGGAGAATCTGGGGTAACCCGAGTTGTTCGGCAGGATCTCTTCGATCGACGTGACCGCTGTTCCGTTCAGGTAAACCACGCAAAGCCTGTTTGACGACCCGATATACGCGAGCCTTCCGCCGTCCGGCGACCAGGTAACTCCGTTTCCGGCGTTGGCCTCGTCCGTGACCGTCACCGCGGGGCTCATTGTTTCGATATCGCGCATCCTGATGTAAGTTCCGTTCACCGGCTTCGCAAAGGCCACCTTTTTGCTGTCCGGCGACCAGCAGAAAAAGTACGTGCCGGAAACGACAGGCGCGACCGCCTCACGGCTAGTGCCGTCAATATTCATTACCTCAAGCGACGAATTTCCGGAGCCGTCGCATACAACGAAAGCGACCTTCGAGCCGTCCGGGGACATCTTCGGCATGTCCGCGACAATATTGCCGGAGTGAAAATCCGTCAGCTGGGTCTTGCCGGAGCCGTCGGCCCTCATCGCCATCACCTCACTGCTCTGGCCGGAACTGAAATCGCCCAGGCTGTGAATATATACGATGGTAGCCGAAGGGACCGAAGATGATGAGGAAGATGAAGACACAGCGCCGCATCCGTAGAGAACCAGGCTGAAAAGAGCTAAACAGGTAAGACACGAGGCATAGAAAAGATGCTTTTTCATAACTGAACTCCCTTCTCATCGGGCGCTCAAGGGCCCGATAACTTAAGCTACAGGATTATACATCAACGATGATGTGGAAGAAAGCGAGAACCAGAAAATACCTGATCCGCCAATTCCCTGATAATCCGTTACTAATATCCTATTCCCCAATTTTCCGTTACGGATAACCTGATATTCCAATAATCTCTCAGCAATCCCCCCGCCTTCTTGCTTTCCACATCTCTTTCATGCTATAAACTCCATCGGAGGTGCCCCTCATGAAAAAGGCTATTATCATGACCGCGATCATCCTCTCAATATCCGTCGTTTCCGCTCTCTTCGTGATCGGCTGCGGGTCGGCGTCATCAAGCGGCGGCAACGGCGGCAGCGTAACGTGGATCGACTATATGTATGCCGTAAATACGGGAACAAGCAAGACTACCGCTTATCTGATAGAAAGCAGCGGGGCTCTCACAACGCTTGAAGGGTCGCCGTTCTCAACGGGGGTCGTGCCGAGATCCGCAGCGGTGCTTCAGGCAAGAAAGCTCTACTATGTCGCAAGCATCGCAACTCACGATATCGCGGGATACTTGATCAATGCACAGGGCTCGCTTGAAGCAATATCCGGCTTCCCGACAGCCGCGGGAAATCAGCCGATCTCCATCGCAAGCCATCCAAACGGGAATTTTCTGTACGTGGTGAACCAGATAGACGAGACCGTCTCCTCTTACAGCATCAATTCCGACGGCACCCTGACCTCGCTTGAGTCGTCCCCGACCGCCACCTGCTCCGTGCCGGCAAGGGCGGCGATACATCCGTCGGGGTCAACGCTTTATGTGCCGAATGCCGACTCCGCCAACATATCCGCATATAAGATCGAAACTGACGGGTCCCTCACGACCCTTGAGGCCTCCCCGTTCCCGACGGACACCGACCCGCGTTCGGTAGCGATAGTGCCGTCCGGTGATTACCTCTACTGCGCCAACAGGTCCACGCACAAGATATCATGCTATTCCATAGACGAGAACGGCTCGCTTGAGGCCCTGGCCGGTTCTCCTTTTGCCGCGGACGGCGCGCACCCCACTGATCTCGCGGTAGATCCCGGGGGGAAATTCCTCTTTGCCGCGAACGGCAACTCGTCCAACGTTTCCGTATTCGCGATCGCAGGAGACGGTTCTCTCTCCTACATAAGCGGCTCGCCGTTCGCCGCGGGAGAAGCGCCGACATCCGTCACGATCGATCCGTCCGGAAAATACGTTTACGTGACGAACTGGGATGACGACAACATATCCGCTTATTCGATAGGCTCAGGAGGCGCGCTGATCACCGTTGAGGGGTCGCCTTTCGCCGCGAGCGGCAGCCCGGATTTCGGCGCGGTCTTCAGAGCGTACCAGTAAACAGGGAAGAAAGCCGGGGGCCGGACAGGAAGGGAACATCAGGAGAGAAGCGGGTTGTGAGACAGGGCAACGGGATTTGCGTTGGAATAAGGAAAGCGCCTTACTCCCCAATAATCGTCAATTCCGGATCTCCGAGAAGCATTATGGTTAACAGCAAGAACTTATTGCCTCTCTCTGACACCCCTGTTAAGCCGAATATGTTCGAATATTCAAGGTTGGCCTGATACAGCGCCTCGCCAGGTCTGTGAGAACCCGAGAAAAAGTGCTTCCAGAAAAGAACATTGTGCGCGCTGCTGTATTCCCCGATATCATTGTCCGGCATTCTGCCAAGCACGCCAACCCTCGCACTTCCAATGAACGCGATAGCGCCGTGATCAGCCAGTTTTACAAGCTGCTCACTGATAGAATTGTTCGGAGCATACATATCAAACTGATTGTTATTGCACGCATTAGAATACCACAGTACCGGCACGGAGTTATTCAAAACATACACATCGGTAAAATTAAAATAATCAGTGCCCTCTGCAAACAGGTACTGAGTGCTTCCGTGCCCGGTGGTGTTTACAAGAGTATGGCCGCCATAATTCAACTCATCATTGAAAATTGTCCTGTTAAGATTGCCGTCCTTTGAATAGAGCGTCGTGACATCGACATCCGCCGGCACGCAGTTGGCAATAATATATTCAGAAAGAACGCTCTGATCCATTGAGCCCGGGATCGGCTCCATTATTGCCCCAACGGATAAGAAGCTCTGGGCAGGAACAGGGGAATAATTCAATATTTTATCCGCCATATCCGCCATCTCAGCCTGAGTTTGAGCCGGCAACCTGCCAACATAGACGTTGGGATAAAGGTCAAGTATTTCAGAGCTTTCACAGTCTCCGTCTCCGTTCTCATCCCAGGTGCCCTCAAGAGCCGAATAGTAATAATCCGCAGGAAAATAATAATAACCACAGCACGGATCAGGCTGATGCACATATCTTGCAGGAATTTCCCAGGCTTTATCCAGAACAGTCGGTATGGGAATGTCTGATGCTCCCGGATTCTCGTCTCCATCGGCATCTCCGGCTAGCAGAACCCATCGGAGGTTGTTTTCCTGATATTGTTCTATGATGTAATTTCTGATCTTCTCCTGAGGATCACGGCCCTCAATAAGATTGCCCGGATCCATTATCCACTCAAGAGTTACGATCTCGGCATTAAATCCCTTACTGATCTTGCTTGCCGCAAGCGGGGCAAGCTGGTCCGCGAACATCTCGCGCGTAACAATAAGGTATCCGTCACGCGGAGGGGGCGGAACATGCGGCGGGTTCGTTTCTGAATCCGACGGGTCATCACTCGCACAGCCCGCGAACAGGAAAGGCCATAGAAGCGGACCAATAACAAAAGCAACATCTCTTATGATCTTTGCGGTTTTAACGGCGATTTCCCAGCCGTCCGTTTTTTGTTTTTCCTTCGGGTTTCTGTTGAAAGAAGCTGCAGGGTAAGTTGTTGCTCCCTGAATTGCAGAAGGTTCAGCCATACGATCCTCCATTTTCACACCGGGGTAATCCTTGTGCAGTTATTTATCGCGTAAAAAGCGGGGGAATTTCAGATATTGGCGAGGGACAGGCCGGCCTTCAATCAACGCCAGCTTCTTCTCCCTTCTCCCTTCTCCCTTCTCCCTCCTCCACCCCTCACCTCTCAGCCCTCAGCTCTCCCCCTTATTTGTCTTCGACTCCTGAAATTACGCGCGGATCCTCGCGATAATTATGTGATGGGAAGCATTAAGGCATTCATGACCCGCGCATACGCTAATTCGATCGGCATATCGGAGCGGTCACATTGCTTTGTCCTGCGGCGGCTGGCGACAAACCCCGCTCTAAGAGGCGAGGTGGCGCACGCTCTGGCGGCAAAGCTGAACAGTGGGGCCATTTTGCCCATGAGCGTGCTGCGATTTGATGCATCTTTGATCGAGGCGGCGCTAAAAAAGACCGATGTGGCCCTTATCGCCAGGCTTGCGGCGGACATCGGGCGCGGCGGCCCGCTCCCTCTCTGGATAGACAAAAAGTGCTATTTTGAGCCCCTCAACACCGGTATAGCAAGGATATTGTTTCTTTACCTCCTTCTTCCCCCTGAAAAGCGCGCGGTGTTCATGGACGAGATGAAAAGCAAATGGCCGCTGCTCCACGGGGAGTGCGTAAAAACGCTTGCCGCTAATCCGTTATTCAAGACCTGCGGGTCTGATGAAGAAAAAAAGATGGTGCTTATCAAGCTTATGGCGCAGTGGGACCTTATTGGCCCGAATGCTTTCACCCGCAGGGCCAGATATTACCGCATGGAGCACCCGCCGCGCAAGTACATTATCCGCTGATCGTGTCCGCCCCTCCTAGTCCCTTTTCCCCTTTACCTCTTACCTCTCAGCTGTCAGCTCTCAGCCGTCAGCCCTCAGCTGTCAGCACTCCCCTCTTCCCTCCCCTAGCTCATCTTCTCCCTGCAACTTCCATGCCAAACATTTATCAAGGAATTTACTATTTTCAGACCGGCATTTTGCTATAATCTGAACAATGAAAAACAGTCGATCAGGCGAAAACACCGCCAGAATTGTCGCTCAGTACCAGGGCAAATACAGGGTACGGCTCGGGGATAACGAGCTCTGGGCCGCGGTAACCGGAAAACATATGCACCGGGCGGAGTCCGTCCGGGATTACCCCGTTGTTGGCGACCTCGTGAATATCACCGATATCGGACACGGAAGCGCCGTGATCAGGGACATCCTGCCGAGAAAAAACATTCTGGAGCGAAAAGCGGCAGGCAAAAATTCGCTCCAGCCTATCGCGGCCAACGTAGATGCCGCATTCATCGTCCAGGCCGTCGACCGCGACTTCAACCTCAACCGCTTCGAACGCTATATCACCATCACCCGCGCGGCAAAGATCCGGCCGGTTTTAGTCCTTAATAAGATCGACCTGATCACACCGGGAGAACTTGAGGAAAAAACTAAGCTGGTAGAAGCACGCTTTGAAAATACCCCTCTTTTAACAACAAGCATATTTCTGGAAGACGGCGTAAATAAACTGTTCAGGGCAGTCAAAAAGGGCGAAGTCTACTGCCTGCTGGGGTCCTCGGGAGTGGGCAAATCGGCATTAATCAACAAATTGCTGGGCGAAGAACTGCTGAAGACCAGAGAAATAAGCGCTCAGACGAAAAAAGGCAAACACACCACTACCCACAGAGAACTTTTTGTGCTCAAAGGCGGCGGGATGATAATTGATAACCCGGGGATGAGGGAAGTGGGGCTCGCGGACGCCAGAGAAGGCGTCAAAAGCGTTTTCTCCGAAATAGAAGACCTGGGAAAGACCTGCAAGTTTGCCGACTGCACCCATCAGCACGAGCCCGGATGCGCGGTCCTGGAAGCCGTCAGATCGGGCCTACTGAGCGAAAGTAAATACAAAAACTATCTTAAGCTCCGAAAGGAAGCAGAACATTACGAAATGACCGATTTCGAAAGAAGGGCCAAAGACCGCCGTTTCGGCAAGATGGTCAAGGCCTACAAGAAACAAAAAAAGTAACGATCTTGTCGACCGGCAGGCCCCAGGAAGCAACAGTTTCCGCAGCTTGCTTCAGATGCCGTTTTTGCGCGGCTTCGTCAACCGGATTACCCGCGCAGTCGTTATGGGCTGCGATAACAATCACCTTTGAGCCGTGCTTTTTGACTGAAATTTCCAATCTCTTCTTTATCGATCCGATTAAATTGGCGTCCTTATTCTCAGCCAAAATTTTGTTGGGGCCCGGCTCTGTGATCATATCAACGTAATCGACGCCGAAATTGGTCATTACGTACTCAATGACCGGCTTCTGAACCCGGCCGTCCATGCAGTTTATTGCTGTCGCGAATGTTTTTGGCATAAGTTGACCTCCTTATAAAATATGGCGCGATCAGGGTGGTCAGAAGAACCAGCGGAAAGAGTTTCCCCTGCAATACATTGTAATCGTTAAGAAGCCAGCTGACAGATTTGCCTTCTATGAGGCCGAGGGAAAGGTCGAAGAGCGCGGTCATGGCTGTCATGAGGACGCCTATGCAGAGCGTCTCCTTTTCAGTTGGCTGCGTTTTTATGACATAAACGAACAGCACGGCGATGATGACGGTTATGAGGATCAGGGTGCTCATCATTCTTGCGTGCAGGTCGCCGATTACCGGGCCGTAGAGCAAGTCGCGGCAGATGCCGTTGATGCTCGCAAGCATCGCCACCAACAACCATATTCCAAGGGTGCCCAGAAGAATATTTCTTCGCATGCGGGAATTTTAGAGGAGATTAAATTGAGAGTCAAATCATTAACAATTGAAATATTCCCCTGTTTTGTGCGACAAAAAAGCAGAGGGAAAACCAATGTTGACAAGAATAAATCTTAAGATGCATCCGGCGGCAAATAATGGCGGGCTGAAGAGTTCGATCTTTAAGGGTTCGTTTGAGCTGAACAAAGAAAGCCTGATAAGTCTGCTAAAGAAACACACAGAGTGCGCAGGCCCATATGTGCTCTGCAAAACCACAAAAAGACTTATTTTTGCGGATAACGCATCTGAAAATGCGGAAACCATCCTTGGCCATGATGATTTAATTGACAGCTGGTTTGAAGACACTGGTTCCCATGATTTTAATTTAGATAACTATAGTTGCGGATCGCTGGGAATAAGCAGGAAGGGCAAGAAGGCTGCGATTCGCATTCATTTTGCAGCCGGGATAAAGCATTTGGAGTGCCCAAAAGATGATTTTGAAGTGTTCAAAGCCCATTTCATGGAGATGCTACAATCTTTTAAACTTGATCCGACAATATCATTTGAAACCGAATCTTATGAAGACCGCGCCCCACTCTTTTTATTCATAAACATCAAATTGCCTTTCTAGCTTATGTGGCGGCACGCAGGCCCTATCTCCTCTAGCTCTTTGAATTTATTCCCCCAATTATCTCTCTCGCCCTATCCTCGTCTTCCTCCTCCACTAAAACAACCCCATACCCTTTCTGCGGAATAAACACCCCGTTGTATGCCGAATCTTCGAACGAGCGGATGACGCACCTTATTCCCGCCTGCTCGAGGGCGCCCTTAATAACCTGGGCTTCTATTTGATTTTTCAAATTATACACTTGCTTCATTCTTCTTCCCCTCACCTCTCAGCTGTCAGCACTCAGCCCTCCGCCCTTTGCCCTCAGCTCATCCCTCTAATAACCGCCAATTTCTCCGCTCTGGTCCACCCCTTTATTTCGGCCTCCCGTTTCGACGCCGCGCTGCGGGTTTTGAAGGTCTCGGAATAAACAAGCTTTCTGGCGGGATTGTAAGCTGAAAATTTACAACCCACTCCCCTCTTATGCTCGCTGAAGCGTCTCTTTAGGTCCGTGGTGATTCCGGTGTAGAGTGATTTATTCTTGCATTCAATCACGTAGACGTGCCATTTCATGAGGGGATTATAGCATGAAATTGCTGACAACCCGCAACCCGTTAACCCGCTAACTCGTTAACCCGTCAACATTGACGAAGAGTGGACAAAAAATTGCAAAATTGATAAAATTACTAAACGTTAACATTCCCCTGTAGCTCAACGGTAGAGCAACCGGCTGTTAACCGGTAGGTTACTGGTTCGAATCCAGTCGGGGGAGCCACTTTTTTGGAGCGAACTGTTATTCCTTATCCTCAAACCCGAAACTATCCAGCCCGGCCCTGTGAACGCCGAACCAGAAAGCGTCTTCACTCCCCTCCCTTTCAGAGTCAGTAGTGAATCGAAGCGCATCGGCTTCCATCTGCTCAAGCCATGCCGCAATACCCGCACCCTGCTCCTGAAGAGCAGCTCCGTTCCTCCAAAGCCTGTTTACCCTAAGGGACTCTTCCTTTTCTGCCGGCCTGACCTCAAACTCTCCAACACCCGGACCGTCCATCATGTACCGGATCCGCACTTCCGGATCTTGTGAAACAGCGTCATTTACCAGCGGATCATATAATTTGACTCCGGATAACTTCTGGTCGACGTTATTTATAAGATCCGCAAGGGCCACTAGATGGGCAAAGCGGCTGTACTCTCCTAAGCTTACATCCGCGAGAAAGAGCGGGCCTTTATAGCCCATATACGGCTCCTGGTCGATCAGATGGATGCCCTGAGCGTCAACAATTGACGCAGGAAGCCCGTAGGATAAAGTATGCCTTTCGGCTGTCATTACAAGAGCATAAAACAATTTTTGAAGATCGCTGCTTGATCGTTCCGCGATCGGATCAAAAGCTTCGCGAAGCATGATCGCGCCGGCAATAGGATGAAGAAAATTGCCGGAAGCCCCGTATTTGTCTGCGGAAGCGCCGCTTCCCACCATAAGCCTCCCCATATCATGTACGCCCGTAAAGAGCGCAAGCATTTCCCTGCTGTCCGGAGATAATTTCGGCAGCCCGGCTCTTTCGATAAGCCTTTCTGCCTGATGAAAACCAAAACGGTAGTGCTGAAGGCTGTCTGTTTCCTGCCCCGAAACGCCGTGCATTTCAGCGATTTGCGGCATCGAAGATATTGTCCAGTTCAGCAGCACATTCCTCGCTTCCGGCACAGTCGCGTTTCCTGAGGAAAGCCTGGAGGCCAGGGTTCTTTTCACATTGGAAGGCATCAGGGCGCCTTTCCCTGAGTTGAGGGCATTTATCAAGCTCATAAATTATCATCCCTTTCCTGCTTCTTTATCGGCATTAGTTTTAAGGAATTTCACCGTACAATCAGCCAGCTGGCTGCAGTTGCTTACCGGGGACTGCCCGTTGAGAAGATAATCACGCTGTGGCTGGATGAAATCTTCACCCCTCATGAACTCACCCCCTGACCCCCTCTCTTTGAAAAAGAGAGGGGGAATGAAGAAATAGGGCTTGCTGAGGGATTGCGCAGGGGGTGAGTTTCTCCTGAATTCATGCTAATATATCCGCGTGCAGGCGGTTAAGATACGATTTCAAATACTTCTGCTTGTTTTCGCCTCGGTGCTCCTGGCCGGGACGCTGGGATTCTCGGTCATAGAGAAGCTCTCCCCCTTAGACTCGTTCTACTTTACCGTCATCACCATGTCCACCGTAGGATACGGCGACATACACCCGATGACCGGAGCGGGAAAGCTCCTTTCGCTTTCGATCATAATACTCGGCGTGGGCACGTTCGTCTCCATGCTCGGGACCGGAATTGAACTTATGCTGAGCAAGAGGGAGCACCGCTCAAGGATGGAAAAATTAAACATGGTCATCGGCGCTTTCCTGAGCGAGCTTGGCAACGAACTCCTCGCCATCATCTCTGACGCCGACCCGAACCTGGACAGGATCAGGAAGGCGCTCCTGGTTCAGAACCAGTGGGCGGACAGGGATTTTGAGGAGGCAAAGAAAACGCTCTTTCACTGCGACCTGGAGATAGACCTCGACAAGATCAATATCCCCCACCTCAGAAAGATACTGATGTCCAAGCGGGACTTTCTGGTGAGACTGCTTGAAAACCCGACCCTGCTCGAGCACGAGACGTTCACGTCCATACTCTGGTCTGTCTTCCACCTGGCCGAAGAGCTTTCCGCAAGACAGTACGCAAAGGAGCTTCCGGAAAGCGACCTGGAGCATTTAACAGGCGA
>Ga0180434_10003475_pt1 | contig 20042 bp, 17 predicted proteins | sample SS_ome_7_FD_132453 | JGI IMG/M metagenome (GOLD analysis project Ga0180434, IMG submission 132453) | Hypersaline lake sediment archaeal communities from the Salton Sea, California, USA - SS_1_D_2 metaG | ecosystem: Environmental > Aquatic > Non-marine Saline and Alkaline > Hypersaline >...
CCGGAGAGGGCGGGATTCGCCTCCGGCGGCTTCGGCAAGGCCGATGTCAAACCCGCGTGAACGTCGCTGCGCGACGTGGCGTGTTCTCATCCCCCCCTCTCCTACCGGAGAGGGCGGGATTCGAACCCGCGGTACCCGAAGGCACACCGGTTTTCGAAACCGGCTCGATCAGCCACTCCGACACCTCTCCATGGTATTTATGCAGTTTACAGCTTACACCCGAATGTAACCAGAGAAATAATCCCTGCTCCCGGGCGGCATACCGCGGTCCAACAGCCGCGGGGCGTTTCTTCGGAATAACCGTGCGGGCTTTCTTGCGATAATACGAACAGGGCGCTTGCATCCGAAAAAGGGTATGTCTAAAATCCGGCGAATCGCAACCAACAGTCGCGGCGAGGTCAGCTTATGTACGTTATACCGGCGATCGACTTGATGGACGGCCAGTGCGTGAGGCTTATCCAGGGGGACTACAACCGCCAAATAAAATACGAGAAAAATCCGGTCAAGAAGGCTCGCGGTTTCCGCTCATCCGGCGCCAAATGGCTGCACATCGTCGACCTCGACGGTGCCAGAGTCGGAAGACCGGTAAACACTGATTCCATCGCCGAAATAACCTCCACCGGAAAACTCAAGGTCGAGCTTGGAGGCGGGATAAGAAATGAACGATCCATAAGGCAAATGCTGGATATAGGCATCGACAGGCTCATCATCGGCACCAAGGCCCTGAATGATTTCGAGTGGTTGGCCGACATGGCGTCTGCATTCGCCGGAAAAATAGTCCTGAGCCTCGATGCGCGGGGATCCAAGGTGGCCAGTCATGGCTGGACCCAGGAACATCCGCACCGGTTGCTGGAATTCGCCGCCAAGGCCGCGGCTCTTCCGCTGGCGGCAATCATATACACCGATATTACAAGGGACGGAATGCTCGCCGGACCGAACATCGAAAGAACTAAAGCGCTGGTCGAGACTGTGAAAACACCCGTCATCAGTGCCGGCGGCATCGGACAAATCGAGGACATCAGAAAATTGGCACCGCTGGGCCTCGAGGCGGTCATCATAGGCAGGGCCCTATACGAGGGGACGATAGACCTGAAAGAGGCCATAGAAGCGGCCGGAGGTTAAGCCGGACGGCCGCGACCGGGCTGGGGTTCTCCTCCTACTGTCTACTGACTACTGTCTACCGGCGGCTGACAGCCGGACGGCGGGTCGACGGCCTCGACATCTTCGCTTTCGGTCGAGCGCGGCACGGCCGCCGTTGACTCTACCCTTACAGGCGGCGAAACATCAAATCCAAACCGCATAACTTCGGCCACCCTGGCATAATCTTCGGCCCCGTGGCATTTGGGGTCATACTCGAATATGGTTTGGCCGTAGCTAGGCGCCTCAGCAAGCTTTATATTCCTGCGAACACAAACGGGCCAGACTCTGGCATCTGACCAAGCGCACCGACTTCCGCGGGCCCTGTCCAGAAACTGCTCGATATCGATTTTCACCTCACTCGAAAGCGACGCCCGGCTGTCAAACATACACAGCAGGATTCCATTTACTCTCAGATCGGGATTGATCCGCTTGTTGACAAGATCGACGGTCTGCAGCAGCCTGCCCAGACCCTGCAAAGCCAGAAAGTGGGGCTGCAGCGGAATCAGCATTTCCTCGGCCACCGCCAGGGCGTTCAGCGTGAGCAGGCCCAGCGAGGGCGGGCAATCGATAATAATGTAGTCGAAATGGCCGTCGCCGGCATGGATGGCCTCGCGAAGTATCGTTTCTCTTCCGACGACGCTGACCAGCTCGCTTTCCGCACCCACAAGGTCTATATTTGCCGAAAGCAGCCACAGGTTCGGACGCACGATCATAGCCTGGGCATCGAAATCGGCGGAACGGACCAGTACATTGTAGGAACCCGGCGAGGTCGCCTCGGGGTTCACACCCAGATGGGTCGTCAAGTTCGCCTGGGGATCCAGGTCTATGACGGCCACAGTGTGGCCGGCGGCCGCCAGGGCCGCGGCGGTGTTGGCGACCGTGGTCGTCTTACCCACTCCGCCTTTCTGGTTCAGTACGGCGATTACACGCATTGTCAATCTACAAATACACCGTTTTGCCGCGACCGAAACACCTACCCGGCCTGCGAGCGGAGCTGCTTCAGCATCGCGTCTAGGACCCCGTTGACAAAGCCGCCCGACTGCCTCGTGCTGAATTTCTTGGCCAATTCGATGGCCTCGTTGATGACCGCGGCCGGCGGTATATCTTCACAGAACCCTAACTGGTATGCAGACAGCCTCAAGATACTCCTGTCCACCGGCGAGAGTCGCGAAACCTTCCACCGGACTGCTGCGGATTCTATCATCTCATCGCACCGCGTCAGATTCCGCCACGTTCCGCCGGTCCATTGTCGAGCCAGCTCCACTACAACACCATCCGGCTCGTTCTCGTTAAAAAACCGGTCAAGGCTTCCCAGTATATCATCTCCCTGAACGTCCAGCTGGTAAAGGGCCTGCATAGCCAGCTCTCTGGCCCTGGTCCTTTTGCCCACGTTAGGGATCCCAGGCTGCGATTCTCTCATACCGAAACGCCGGCTATATCTGTTGCATCACGTTGGCCATTTCCATTGCGGTCACGGCCGCGTCCGCGCCGGCGTTGCCCATCTTGGTACCGGCCCTCTCTACCGCCTGTTCGATGGTATCGCAGGTCAGCACACCGAAGACCGCCGGCGTTTCCAATTCGTAGTTGATCTGCCCTATGCCGCGGGAGACCTGCTGGCAGACATAGTCGTAATGGCAGGTCTGTCCCCGCACGACAACTCCGAGGCAAATAACCGCCGAGTACTTACCGCTGGCAGCCAGCTTACGGGCGGCCATGGTAATTTCACAAGCGCCCGGGACCCAGACGACCAGCATCTGACTGTCGGCAGCCCCATGACGAACCAGACAATCGACCGCACCTTCCAGCAGTTTCGCCGTTATGAACTGGTTGAACCTGCTTACCACAATCGCGTAAAGGCCCTTGCCGGCAGCAACCTGTCCCTTTATTTCCTTGGTCATCGTATGGCTTCTCCCAAGAAACAAAGCCGTATTATAAGACGGCATTGTCAGCCGTTCCAGAAAAACAGCTGAGCCGGCAGCGGCAATGCCTCGACGGCAACGCAACCGCTCCAGGCTAACGGGCTTCATCTTAAGGGCTTACGGCATTCCTTGCCAGTATTTTCCTCGGTTTAGCCCCGACCGACCGAATTCAACAGAAAACAACTAACCACCAAATGCCTTCAAGGCGATTATATTTGCGGACAGTCACCGGTCGCTTCTACTTTAAGAGGTATCCGGCTTGGATATGGAAGATTTCGAATTTGGCTTTTATGATTCGGCTGAGCGACACGCCTCCGACGCGCTGAGCCTGTACGAGGACGGCAAGATCACACAAGCCCTGGCGCGGCTCGACAAGGCCATCGAAGCCAACCCCATGAACAGTTCATGGCACTTCAACAAGGCCCTTATGCTGGATTCGGCAGGCCGGTTCAAGGAAGCCATAACACAGTACGAAACGGCCCTGCAGCTGAACCCCAATGACCTGGAGGCCCTGAACTGCCTGGCTATGGATTACACCCGCACCTGTCAATATGACCTGGCTATTTCGACATTCGAAGACATCGAAAGCATGAACCCGCTGTTCGAACCGTGCTACTGCAACCGCGTGATAACTTACACCGAAACCTGCCAGCACGATCTCGCTGAGCAGATGTTTTACTTGGCCCAGCAGATAGAGCCCAATTGTCCACTCTGCTTCTACAACATCGGCAACAGTCTCTTTATTCGCGGCCTGTACGCCAAGGCCGTGCGCTGCTGGTTGAGGACCGCCGAACTCGACGAAAAACATCCCCAGATAAACTACAGGATCGCCCAGGCCTACTGGTGTATGGGCGACATTCGGCTAGCCAGAAAGCATTTTCTGGCTGAACTTCGGGTCAACCCCGGTGATGTCGACGTCATCCTCGATTTCGGTCTGCTTCTGTTGGAAATAAACGAACGCGACTCCGCCAGGGAAAAATTCAACCGGGCCCTGGAACTCAAAGATGACTGTGCCGCGGCTTTCTTTTATCTGGGCGAAATAATGATGGAAGAAAACCGCGGGCCTCAAGCGTCAGAACTGTTCCGAAAAGCGCTCGAGAAAAACGGAGAACTGAAGGGGCCCAGATATAGACTGGCCCAGCAGGCCCTTGCCGCCGGCAACACCGAACAGGCAAGCACCCACCTAGCCAACGAGCTGTATCTGGAACCCGAAGACGGCAACGTTTTGTATTCCATGGGCCTTATGTTCCTGTATATCGCCGCGGCCGCCAAGGCCGCAAAACAGGATTTCATCCGGGACAATCTGGACAACGCCCAGAAGTGCCTGCGAAGAACGATTCAGGCGGATCTGCACAAACAGAAGGTAAATGCCAGCTGGCTGCGAGACAGCGGACATGCCTACCATTATCTTGCGATCTCATCGGCCATGAAGGGGCAGTTCCAAAACGCCTGCGAGCAGCTCGAAAACGCCCTGGACATAAGACCCGCGGACATAGGCATTCTGGTTGACGCGGGTTTGGTCAACGCTGCAACCGGAAGAAGGCGCCGGGCCGTCCACTGCATTGCAAAGGCCCTGCGGCAGAGGCCGCACAGCCTGCGGCTTCACGCGTTGAGCGGAAGAATGGCCGCAGCCGAACTGATGCGAAAACTGCGGCGCCGCAAAGAGAAGGGAAAAAGGATTGATCAGGACCATTTTTTCGCGGCGAAAAAATGGTCCTGACCCCTCCCCTCCTTTTCTTCCAGCCGCCGATCCGGCTTCGCTACGTTACGCCGCGACAAGCGGCGGCTGAAAGGAAAGTGGGGCAGGCCTCCGGCCTGCCATGGGCAACCGGGACGGTTGCCCCACTTTAAGCAAGCTCACCCGGCAAATCATGCCCGGTTGACCCGTCCGCCCCACTCGAGTATCCTAATCCAAGCGATGCTCCAGGATAGGAATCCGGTACTTGGAACCGCCCGTCACGGCGGGAATATCTATGCAGGGCAAGAAACTTCCCAGGGTGTTGTTCATCTGCACCGCCAACGCCTGCCGAAGCCAGATGGCCGAAGGCTGGGCCAGACAGCTGCGGCGCGATGATTTCGAGCCCTATTCAGCCGGGATCATGCCCGTAGGCGTCAGCCGAAGAGCCATAGATACCATGGCCAGGGCGGGGGTGGATATTTCGCAACAGCGGTCCAAGCACGTGGCTGAGCTTGCGGGCATCGATTTCGACCTGGCAGTGACCCTTTGCGACAACGCGAGGCGGCAATGTCCCGCCGTGCCGAACGCCAGGCGGATGGCGCACCACCCTGTCTACGATCCCACCTTCGATCCAGGAAGCGAACAGGTGCTGGCCGACGCATTCGACAGGACCCGGGATGAAATACGCAGGCTCGTCGAGCAAATCAAGGTCGATTCCGGCGAGGCCTCCTAAGGCACGCAGCGCCTTCGGCGGCAACGGCCCTGCAGCGGGGGGTGAATTCGGCCGAGTGGCGGAACGGCAGACGCTGGGGACTTAAAATCCCCTGCCCTAAGGGGCGTGTGGGTTCGACTCCCACCTCGGCTATTTGACCTTGTAGCCGGTCGGCGCTGCGGCTATACTACGGCCGCTATGGGTGACCTCCAGCAGGATGCAAAGGCGATACTGTTCGATTTCGGCGAAACGCTTTTCAATTTCGGCAGAATCGACGCTGGCAAACTGTTTGCCGAAGGTGCCCGGTCGTCCTATCGGTTTCTGCAGGAACACCGGCAGGCGCCTGGCAGCTTCCGGCGATATCGGTGGCGAAGCATGGTTTCGCTGCGGTTGAATCACTGGATTTCCAATCTGACAGGAAGGGACTTCGACACGCTGGAGCTTTTGAAAAAAATCGGCCAAAAAAAAGGTATACGTCTCGAGGACGAGCAGTGGGAGCAGCTGGCCTGGCTGTGGTACGAACCGCTGGCAAGATCGGGGTCGGCCGAGCAGGACCTAGCCGGCACGCTCGAGCGGCTCAGCAAGATGGGGCTGAAGCTCGGGGTGGTTTCGAACACCTTCATCTCCGCCGGTTCGCTGGACAGGCACATGCGGCAACTGGGCATACTGCGGTTCTTTGACGTCCGTGTATACTCCTGCCAGTTCCGATTCAGAAAACCGAACCTGCGTATCTTCAAGGCCGCCGCCGAGAGGATCGGCGAGAAGTTGGCGAACATCATTTTCGTGGGCGACCGTATCAATACCGACATCAAGCCGGCCGTCAAACTCGGAATGAAGGCCGTCCTCAAGTCAGCTTACACGAACGCCGGCAAGGAACCCCCGCCCGGAGCCGCCCGGATAGACAGTATCGCCGAACTACCGGAACTGATAGGCCGGATCGAACGAAACGAAAACCGCAAACCGCAAATCCACAACCTTCAACCGCGGGCAACAACCCAAACTCCGGCCCGCGGCGCCACCCGCCCGGGAGCCGAAACATGACAGCACAGGGTCATTTCGACGCGGCCTGCCAGAAATGCATAAACCCCGACTGCGCGGCGACTTTCGACTGCGGTGAAGCACTGTTCAAGTGTCCCCGGTGCGGCGAACTGCTGGACGTCGTATATGACTGGGACAAGATCCCTGTCCCGAGCAAGCTTTCGGACGTTGCCGCGCGATGGGCGAGCAGAGACAACAGTCTGGATTTCTCCGGCGTGTGGCGATTCAGGGATTTGCTCGACTTTTGCGGTGACCAGTACAAGGTCACAGTGGGAGAAGGCCAGACCATCTGCGAATTAAACGACGCTGTAGGAGCATACGCCGGCATGAAACCGGGCAGGTTGTACCTGCAGTACGAAGGGCTGAACCCGTCCGGTTCGTTCAAGGACAACGGCATGGCCGCGGCCTTCAGCCATGCGAAAATGATCGGCGCATCCTCTTGCGCGTGTGCCTCGACCGGCAACACCAGCGCATCGGTAGCGCTCTATGCCCACAAGGTGGGCATGAAATGTACAGTGTTCATCGGGGCCGGGCGGATCGCCTTCGGCAAGCTGTCGCAGGCGATGGACTACGGCGCCAGGACGATCCAAATAAAGGGGGATTTTGATGACTGCATGAGGCAGGTGCAGAGCGTATGCAGCGAGTTGGGACTGTACCTGCTGAACTCACTCAACCCGTTCAGGCTCGAAGGGCAGAAGTCCATAATGTACAGGATCATAGAACAGCGCGGCTGGCGGGTTCCTGACTGGATAGTGGTGCCGGGCGGCAACTTGGGCAATTCCAGCGCGTTTGGAAAGGCTTTCGCCGAGCTCAAGGTGTTAGGCCTTATCAGCAGGATCCCCCGAATGGCTATCATCAATGCCACCGGTGCAAGGACGCTGACCGATCTGGTAAACGAAAAGGGCCTTCGATGGAACGGCGGAAGACCCGCCCAGAAGATCATAGACGATTACTACGCTGACCTTCAGGCGAGGGGCTTTTCACCGCATACGTGCGCTTCGGCCATAGAAATAGCCCGTCCTGTAAACCTCAAAAAGGTCCTCAGGTCGATAGATATTTGCAACGGCATCGTTCGAGCCGTCACAGACCGTCAGATATGCGACGCAAAGGCAGTCGTAGGCATGCACGGTCTCGGATGCGAGCCGGCCTCTGCAGCCACCATAGCCGGTCTCAAAGACCTTATCGCAGCCGGTACTATCGGGCCCGACGAAACCGTAGCGTGCGTGTTGACCGGACACCCGCTCAAGGATCCGGACCTGACGGTAGGTTACCACAAGGAAAAACGCGGTCGCTTCAGCAACCCGCCTGTGGAAAGCCCCAACGACCTGGCGAAAATCATCGAGCTGGTCAGAAAGTAATCTGTGTTAATCTGCGTCTTGGCTTCGCGGTTGGCTTTGCAAAAGCCAACCACGGTGTAAGGCGGGCCGGCGGAAGCGAGCTTGCTCGCGGACGGCGGGCCGGCTTGCACCACAAGGCCCGCGACAGCGGGCCGCGAAGCCAAGCTGTGGCTAAAATATAGACTTCGAAACACGCATATTACACTGCAAGGCAATAGATGCCCATCCAAAACGACAGGATCGAAAAACCGGTCAGGAGGCTGGTGACCATCGCCGTTCTGGCGATGGCGACGATAAACGCCTTCTGGCTGCTGGCCGAAAGAGGCCTGGGAGAACACGAGGCGTATGTTTCGGTAACCGCCCGGGAGATGATCGAAAGCGGCGACTGGATCCTGCCCACCTGCAACGATGCGCCGCGACTGGAAAAGACGCCGCTTTCATACTGGCTGACGGCGGCTTCATCCTGGATCGTCGGCGGGATAAACGAGCTGGCTGCCAGGGGCCCCAGCGCGGCGATGGCCGTTTTGACGGCCGCGGCGATCCTGTACTTCGTCGGGCGGATACTGTCATTCCGGATCGGTGCTGTTTCAACGGCGGCCTGGGCCACTTCGCTTGCATACATACGCTACAGCCACAACGCCCGGCCCGAAATGGCCTTGACTTTCTTCGTGGCGCTTAGCCTGCTGGCGTTCTATGCCGGACTGACGGCCGCCGCCCGCCGCCGACAGGTGGTCTATATGACAATTGCGTGGGCAAGCTTCGGCCTGGGTATGCTGGCGAAGGGGCCGGCGCCTCTTCCGCTGGTACTTATTCCCGTCTTCTTGTATGTCGCGGTATTCAGGCACTGGAACAAGGTGCCGCGGCTTCTGCCGCTGGCAGGGCCACTGATCTTTTTGGCTATTGTGATTCCATGGCCGCTGGCCGTGGCAGTCCGGCTCGATTTCGACCTGGTCCTGTGGAAAAAAGAATTCATAGACCGTTTCATGGGCGAGTATAAACCAGGGGGCAAACCGATATATTACTATCTGTACGTGATGTTCCAGTATGCCGCGCCGTGGTCGGCGTTCCTGGCGATGTCAATGGCAGCACCTTTCTACAGGGTATGGAACAGAAAACAGCCCTTCATGCAATTTGCCTGGATGTGGTTCGTTGCGGATCTGGTGTTTCTTACCATAAGCGGCGGAAAACGACAGCACTATATGCTGCCTCTCATGCCTGCTGCTGCGGTCCTCACGGGCATCCTGCTGGAGGATATGATCTTCACGAAAAAGGCGTATACCGGCAGGTTCGCCGGCAACGTGCTTCTCGGACACATTGCGGTTGCGGCGGTGGGTGGCGCCGTCGCGATCTTGTTCGCCGGCGGCGGGAAACTCCGTCTGATCGGACCGCCGGCAGTCCTGGCTGTGGCGGCCGCCGCCGCGGTGGGCCTGCTTTTTCTGAAGAAGAATAAGACCATGGCATGCGCAGCGATGTTCGCCGGCGCCAGCGCCATTTTGCTGGCCTCCATGTACGCCTTCGTCGCGCACGAGGACGAATCGCAACTGGTCCGGTCTTTCGGGGCCGAAGCAGCGGCCCGCATCGGGCCGGAGGACGAGCTTACCTGCTACAAACAGGTCCCCATACGGTTCGTTCATTACTTCGGAAGACCGGTCGGCGAATGCCGAAACCTTGCCCAGTTGTACAGCCGCTACAGTAAAGGTCAATGGATTATCGCTATAGGAGAAAACCTCCCGCCGATTCTAGATGACGACAGGTTCCATCAAGTCGCGTTCCGGAAAAACGCCATGGAAAGCCACGGAAAACCCGTCGCCGCGGGGCTGTTTCGGAAGTAGTATTTAGTAGGTAGCAGGTAGTAGGTGGGTAGAGTCAGAGGGTTGCACCACTTCAAGCAAGCTCGCCCCGGCAGGTATGTGGGAAAATGTTCCTGCCCCCTTTTTCCAATTTGTCCACTTCGTCCACTGGGTCTACTTCGTCCATGCCGATGCCGATTCCGATTTTCTGAACTCTGAACTCTCTTAGCGAAAAAAGATTCCAAATATCTTTTTTTGCTGTGTTCTGGATTCTGAATTCTGTTTCCTGTATGCTGCCAGCATGAAAAGATCGCTGGTCATAAACGCCGACGATTTCGGCCTCTCGAAGGGCGTAAACGAGGCGGTCCGCAGGGCCCACACTGAGGGGGTGCTTACCAGCGCTTCGATCATGAGCAACATGCCGGCCGCCGCCCACGCGATCGAAACGGCCAGGTCCCTGCCGAACCTCGGCGTGGGGATCCACCTAAACGTCTTTGAAGGCAAACCACTGTCTCAGGACACGGCGGTGCAGTGCCTTCTCGACGACAGCGGCCGGTTCGCCCGCTCACCAACCGAGCTGGCGTTTTGGACCGCGGTCAGGCGCGGGGTAAGAATCGCCGTAAGGATGGAGTTCGCCGCGCAGATCGCCTGGGCTATCGAGAAAAAGATTTCGCCGACGCATCTCGACTCCCACAAGCATTTCCATTGCCTGCCGTGGTTGTTCCCGACCGTCTGCGAACTCGCCAGGACTTTCGGAATAGGCTCAGTGCGGTTTTGCCTCGAACCCCGCTACGTCTGGCAGGTGCCCTGGCCGTTGTCGACCAGGGCCGACAGAAAAAGGGCGAGGCTGATCGGCTGGATGGCCAGGATTAACAGGAGACAGAACAGACGTTTTTTCAAGAACCAGGCGCTTTTGGGCATTTCGCATACCGGCAGGATAGACGTCAGCTTTCTCAAGGCCGTAAGCCTGTACAACCAAGCCGCCACGGCCGAGGTAATGACACATCCGGCATCGGGTGATGATCTCGACGCCGGCACAACGAGACTGCTGGGGCAGCGAAATGCCGAACTTGAGGCCCTCTGTGATCCAAAAGCAGGGAGTTTTTTCAAAGAGTCCGATATGAGACTCGTTCACTATGGCCGGTTATAAGGATCAGAAAATACGCTGTTCGGTGGTCGTACCGCTGTACAACGAGGCAGAGGCGGTTGAGGAACTGTACCAGCGTCTCAAGGCCGCTCTGGATGGAACCGCCGTCGGCTATGAGCTTATCTTTATAGATGACGGCAGCACCGACCGCACACCGGCTCTGATAAGAAGTCTCGCCGACACCGACTCGACCTTAACGGTAGTGATCCTGAGGCGGAACTTCGGCCAGACTCCCGCCCTGGCGGCTGGCTTCGACATCGCAAGGGGCGATATCGTCATATCCATGGATGGAGATCTCCAGCACAGCCCAGAGGAGATACCCCGCTTCATCGACAAAATGAAAGAGGGATATGACGTGGTAAGCGGCTGGAGAAAGGAGAGAGTCGATGACTTTCTCACCCGGAAGGTGCCCTCGCGTATCGCGAACAGCTTGATACGCAAGATAAGCGGGGTGGAAATCCACGATTTCGGCACCACCTTCAAGGCATACAGGCGGCAGGTGCTTAAAGAAGTCAGCCTCTACGGCGAGATGCACCGCTTTATTCCGGCGCTGCTTTCGGTCCGCGGTGTAAGGATCGCGGAAATCCCCATAAAGAACATCGCTCGTCCCAAAGGACACAGCAGCTATGACCTGACCCGGACCTTCAGGGTCGCCTTCGATTTGATAACCCTGCGTTTCATGCTGGGATACCTGGCAAGGCCGCTTCATTTCTTCGGTAGGGCCGCATGGTACTGCATTTTCCTTGCCGCCCTGTCGGCATTCTACATGCTCTACGACAAATTCGCCTACAGTGTGCCGATCTTCACGGCGCACGGCCCACTTGCGCTAGCGGCCGGCGTACTGCTGCTGGTCGGCCTGGGTTTCGGCGCCACCGGACTCATAGGCGAGATGATAAGCAGGCTTTATTTCGAGGCCACGCAAAAAAAGCCGTATTCCATACGCGAAGTCCACCGCTCGGACGAGCGTGAAGAGATCAGATATGAAGACCCCTAAAAACCTGTCTTTGCTCCTGCATGTTCTGGCGGTAGCCGCGGTAGCCGCCGCCATGGTCAGGCACTTTCACATAAAGAGCTTTAACGAGGTCCTACCCGGCGTCTTGTACACCAGCGGTCAGCCCCGGGGCATGGACTACACGCGGCTGCTTTACCGCTGGCACATAGCTACAATCGTGAATATCCGCCGAGTCTCAGAGCACCGCGAAGACAACTGGTACCACGAGGAAATCGGCTGGGTCAGGGAAAACGGCGTCAGATACTTTGAGATGCCGATCGACAAGCACGACTACCTGCCCGAAGAAGAGACTATAGGGCGGTTTTCGGCCTTGATGGCCGATCGGGCCAATCTGCCGGTGCTGCTGCACGACAGCAACGGCAAACGGCGGGTCGCCCTGCTCGCAGCCGCCTGGTTAGTCAAAGAGAGGCAGTGGGATGCCGCCGAGGCGCTGCGCCTCGTCGATAAGATCAAGGACAAAGGTCCGGCGGACCGCGAGAGGCTATTCTTGGAATCTCTGGCCAGATAACAGCCGCCTGCCACCCTGGCAGACGGCCGGCCGCCAGCTGCAATTTTGCCAGAAAAGCGGCAGGCGGCAAAACAGCGCAACCGCCTTTGCGGGAATGACTTGTGGGCACTGGAGGCATCTTGGAGGCCCTGGCACAGCATTTGCTGTTTGTGTGGCGCGAGATATTCGCGCCCTGCACGCCGTTGGTCTAAGCCGCGGTTGCAGCCCGAAAAGGTCAGTTGTGGATAATTTTGGCGAAAGGAGCAAGACCAAGATGAAGGTAAAACCATTGGCGGACAAGGTGCTGGTTCAGCGGTTCGAGGCCGAGAACAAAACCGCCGGAGGCATAGTTCTGCCTGACACGGCTAAAGAAAAACCCCAAAGAGGAAAGGTAGCGGCCGTCGGGGAGGGGAAACTGCTCGATGACGGCAGCCGCCGCAAACCCCGGGTGAAACAAGGCGATGCGGTCCTGTTCACCAGCTACGCCGGAACGGAAATCAAGATCGGCGGCAAGGAATACCTGATCATGGATGAATCCGATATCATGGCGGTTATCGAGGATTAAGAGTCAATACATATTTGGTGAAGCGCCGCGGCGGCCGAGCCGAAAATGACGGCCGGAGAGGCGCGGAATTTAGGAGAAGACAACATGGCAGCCAAAAAGATAGCTTACGGCAGCGAGGCGCGGGCCGCTATCCGCGCGGGTGTGCACAAACTGGCCAATGCGGTGAAGATCACCCTGGGCCCATGTGGGAAAAACGTGGTGCTTGAAAAATCATTCGGCTCACCTACGGTTACAAAAGACGGCGTGACCGTCGCCAAGGAAATAGAATTGGAGGACGGTTATGAGAATATGGGAGCCCAGATGGTCAAGGAAGTGGCATCCAAGACCTCCAGCGTGGCCGGGGACGGCACCACCACCGCTACGATCTTAGCCGAGAGCATATTCGATGAGGGCCTCAAGAACGTTACAGCCGGCGCCAACGCGATGCAGGTAAAAAACGGGATTGACAAAGCCGTCGGGGCGATCGTTGGGGAACTGCACAAAATGAGCATCACGGTCGACTCCAGCAAACAGATCGAGCAGGTGGCGACCTGCTCGGCGAACCAGGACGCTGAAATCGGCTCAAAGCTCGCCGAGGCCATGGACAAGGTCGGAAAAGACGGCGTAATCACCGTGGAGGAAGGCCAGTCTCTGGATACAACCGTTGAGCTTGTCGAGGGAATGCAGTTCGATAAAGGATATCTGAGCGCCCACTTCGTCAACAACCTGGAAAACATGACGGTCGTTCTGGAAAAGCCTTACGTTCTGATCCACGAGAAGAAGATCAGCGCCATCAAATCCCTGGTGCCGCTCCTGGAGAAGGTATCCAAGCAGGGAAAGCCGCTGCTGATAATTGCAGAGGACGTTGAGGGTGAGGCTCTGGCCACTTTGGTCGTCAACAAGCTTCGCGGCGTTTTGCAGTGCGCCGCGGTGAAGGCGCCGGGCTTCGGCGACAGGAGAAAGGCTATGCTCAGCGACATTGCCGTGCTGACCGGCGGCGAGGCTATATTCGAGGACCTGGGCCTGGAGCTGGAGAACATAGAGCTTTCTCAGCTGGGCCGCGCCAAGCGGGTGACCATCGACAAGGATACCACCACCATAATCGAGGGCGCCGGCGACACCAAGGCCGTCAAGGGCAGGATCGAGCAGATAAAGAGCGAGATTGACAAGTCCACGAGCGATTACGACATCGAAAAACTCCAGGAAAGGCTCGCCAAACTCTCCGGCGGCGTAGCCCAGATTAACGTCGGGGCCGCCACCGAGGCCGAGATGAAGGAGAAGAAGGCCCGCGTCGAAGACGCCCTGCACGCCTGTCGGGCGGCGGTCGAAGAGGGCATCCTCCCAGGCGGAGGCGTTTCAATGCTCAGGGCCCTCAAGTCTCTCGACAAGATCGAGGCCGGCGGTGACGAGAAGATAGGCATAGACATCGTCCGCAGGGCCGTCGGGGCGCCGATAAAGCAGATCGCCGAAAACGCCGGGCTCGAGGGATCCATCGTGGCGCAGAAGGTAATGGAAAGCAAGCAGAAGAATTACGGCTACGACGCCCTCCGCAAGGAATACGGCGACATGATCGAGTTCGGGGTCATCGTGCCTACGAAGGTCGAGCGCGCCGCCCTCCAGAACGGAGCTTCGATAGCCTCGCTGCTTTTAATGACCGACGCAGTCGTCAGCGAGATACCCGAAAAGAAAGAACCGGCCCCGGCGATGCCTCCCGGTGGAGGAATGTATTAAGCAATAGAGCCGATGCCTTTTCGCTTCTACACGAACGCCGTCTCCCAGGCGTCGAAGAACGCCGCGGCGGCAGTGTTTATCGTGGGCCTGCTGCTGGTGGGCTTCGGCGTGATAATAATAGCGCTTCCGGAACTGTTCGCGACGCTGGCGGCGCTGGTGTTTTTCATCGCGGGCGTCGGTTGTTCGGTGACAGGGGTGAAGATATTTATTCTTCACAGGAAACTGGACAAACTCGACGAGGGGCAGGAGCGGGAAGACCGCGTCAATGTCCGGGTACGCGACTATTAGTGGATTACAATGCCTCCGCTGAGTATGCTCCAGGAACGCCGCCGCGTGGCCATGCGCCTCAAGGCCGCAGGTGTGGACTCCGCGCAGACGGACAGCAAGGCCAGACTGTTCGAAAGTTGCGCCGCCATACTCCTGGCCAACGGCTTGCGGCAAACCAGCCACGCGACAGCCTTTTTCATACCCGCCAGGATCGAGGTTCTGGGCAAACACACAGATTACGCCGGCGGCTGCAGCCTGGTGGCGGCGGCACAAAGATGCCTTTGCCTGGTTTCGGTGCCGAGAAACGACAACATCCTTCGCATCTTTGACGCCTCGCAGAACCGCCACATCACGATACAGCTGGGAACAGACAGGCGGATTCCCCGCGGCCACTGGGCCAACTACCCGGCCACTGTCGCAAGGCGGCTGGAGAGGGATTTCGCAATAGGTTTTGTCGGCGCCGACGTGGGCATGGCCAGCGACATCCCGGCAGCGGCCGGCCTGGGAAGCTCCAGCACCCTGGTTACCGGGTTCTTTTTGGCCCTGGCGGCGGCCAATGATCTGGCCGCACACCACAGGTACCGCCGGAACATCAAGAGCATGGAAGACCTCGCCGAGTATCTCGGCGCCGTCGAAAGCGGCAGCGCCTTCGGGACCCTTCAGGCCGACAAAGGCGTAGGCACCCTCGGCGGCAGCCAGGACCACACCGCCATTTTGTGCAGCAAGGCCGGGTGTGTGCGTATGTACTCATACCGACCGATACGCCTGCTGCGGACAATCGAATTTCCAGCCGACTACGTGTTCGTGATCGCTTCCAGCGGGCACGCGGCCAGGAAGACAGGCGAAGCCAGGCCCAAGTACAACCTTGCCAGCAGGCTGTGCCGCTTCGGCGTGCGGGAATGGAACAATGTTACCGGCCGAACAGACCCTCACCTGGCAGCGGCCCTCGCCAGCGGCCCCGACGCCGAAGAAACGCTGCGTGACATCCTCAGCAGCTGTGAGTCGGACACCTTCACGCCCCAGCAGCTGCTGAAGCGGTTCGAGCACTTTCTCGCCGAGGACTGGCAAATACTGCCCACAGCTGTGCACGCCTTTGCCCGCGGTCACATGTCAGAGTTCGGCCGCCAGGCCGCACGTTCACAGAAACTGGCCGAAACGCTGCTGGGAAACCAGGTCCCGGAAACTACCTTCCTGGTCAACTCGGCCGTAAATCTCGGCGCAGAGGCCGCCTCAAGCTTCGGCGCCGGCTACGGCGGAAGTGTATGGGCGATTGTCAAAACCGAAAAGGCCGCGGAATTCGCCAGGAACTGGCAGGTGGATTACTGCGAAAGGTTCCCTGAGAACACCCTCAAGTCCGAGTTCTTCCTCAACCGGCCCGGCCCAGCCGCCTTCGAGCTGTGAGGTGGGCTTCAACCGGCAGGCTGTTCGACAAGCTCAATGCCCTGGGCATCGAAGGCGATACGGCCGTGTTCTTCTCCAGTGACAACGGCCCCGCACAGGGTTAAATACACCGCCTCGCCGCGGCCACAAGCATCACCGCGGCCACGGCGGCCGCGGTTGTAAGCACGGCCGCCGGCATAATCCTGCCGTATATCCAGCAGCCGGTTGCGAACAACGCTGTGTAGACAGCGGCAGTGCCGAGAAACATGCAAAGTATACCGCCGGGAACCGGCCATGATTCGGGTTCCGTTACCAGCGGTTGCCCTTCGGCGGCCGCCCGCCGGAGAACGCGGCGCCAGCCGGGTCCGCCGGGCTGCGCCAGGCGATAAAAACTGCGAAGCGTGTGCTCGTTTGCCGGCGGCGTCAGAAGCGTCACCGCAACCCACGCGGCGGTCGTTAAGGAAACGCCGGTCACGAGTTTTTGCCAGGCCGGGGGAACCGCAAGACCGGTATGAGGATGGACCAGTTCGAAGTAGCACGCAACAAAAAAAGATGCCGCCATCGCCGTTATCTCGCTGAAAGCATTTATCCGCCACCAGAACCAGCGTAATATAAACAAAAGGCCGGTGCCGGCGCCGATCTGCAGTATCAGGTCAAAGGCCCTCTTGGCGTTCTCCAGGTAGCGGGCAAGCACGCAGGCGGCGACCATCAACAGCACGGTCGAGGCCCTACCGACCAAAACCGATCTCCCCTCGCCGGCTGCCGGGTTGATGAAACGCCTGTAAACATCGTTGACTATATAGGAGGAACCCCAGTTCAAGTGTGTGGAGATCGTCGACATGTAGGCGGCGATAAGCGACGCAGCAACCAGACCCAGAAGTCCGCGGGGAAGGCGGGTCAGCATCGCCGGATACGCCATGTCGTGCCTTACGATTTTTGCTTCGACCGACGGGAAGGCCGACCGGAGAGATTCAAGGTCGGGAAACACCACAATTGAACAAAGGGCCACAATTATCCACGGCCAGGGGCGAAGGGCATAGTGGGACGCATTGAAAAGAAACGTCGCCAGAACAGCATTTTTCTCGTCTTTGGCCGCGAGCATCCGCTGGACAAGGTATCCCCCGCCGCCGGGCTCGCTTCCCGGATACCAGACACTCCACCACTGTACCGCGAGGGGAATGATAAAGACCGAAACCAGAAGGTCGGCGTCGGAAAGCCCCGGCACGAACCGGAGCCTTTCTGCAACAGCCGGGTTGGAAAACAGCCCGTCCAGTCCGCCGACCTCGGGCAGACGCACGGCGACGGCCGCCGCCGCCACAGCCCCGGACATTGCCATCGCGAACTGCAGCAGGTCAGTAATCAAAACGCCCCGCAGGCCGCCGAGCATACTGTAGCAAACGGTCACAACCGCAGCGATGGAAACCGACTGCCATGCCGACATGCCGAAAAGGACCCCGCCGATTTTTATCGCCGCGAGGGTCACTGTCGCCATTATCACGATGTTGAAAAATACTCCGAGGTAGACTGCGCGAAAGCACCTAAGAAAGGCCGCCGCGCGCCCGCTGTACCGCAGTTCGTAGAACTCGATGTCCGTCATCACCCCGCACCGCCGCCACAGCTTTGCGTATACGAAAACCGTCAGCATGCCGGTAAGCAAGAATGCCCACCAGACCCAGTTGCCGGCAACTCCGTCCTGACGGACTATGTCGGTAACCAGGTTGGGCGTGTCGGTTGAGAAGGTTGTGGCGACCATCGAAACCCCCAGCAACCACCACGGCATGTTCCTTCCCGAAAGGAAAAACTCCGAACAGCTCGAACCGGCCCTTCGGGCGAACAATATTCCCACCACAAGCGAAACCGCGAAAAACGCGATTATGCATAACAGATCGGTCGTTTCGAGAATCATTGGCTAATACAAATCCGGTGGTAGGGCATCGGTGCTCACCCATACCGACATCCAGGCGTCGGCGGCGCCATCGCCGCGAAACGCCGCCCGCAGTTCATATCGGCACCCCTTGCGAAGGCTTGTGGTCGAAAGCCCGTAACTGTTGTAGACATTAGCCCAGCCGCAGAACTGCTCGCGCATAATGCTTTCGACGGGCAGGCCATCCTCGAGGAGCTCAACGCCCGATATCACAACTCCGTCGGCGCCCTTGTCGTAGACGAACACCGCAAAAATCCGGTCAGGACGGCCCGCTTCCTCGAGGAAATCGTCTATGCCCCAGCAAGAACTCCGTCGTCTTGTGCCGATGCTGGAAGGACCCAGCAATGCCAGTCGCGCTGTCGGAACATCGCGGTAGTAGGAAACATTCATTCGGTCCAGCCGCCGGTAGTGCGCCTGCATGCGGCGGGAAAAATCCTCCCAATCGCGGAGCCGGCGCAGCGACCAGAACACTTCGCCAAGCGCACAGAGCCTCGGAAAAGCGAAGCTTTCCACCAGCTCCTGGGCCGCGTGGTCGGTCCACATGTTCGCCTCACCGCCGAGTACCCGCCCGGCCGTGGAGCCCGCCGGCAAAAGTGGAACGGGTTCGAAGCTGTAAGCTTTCTCAAGGCCGGTTACCTCGTGGGTATAATCGAGATAGCAGTACCCTCTCGGCGAGACGATTACGTCGTATCCGGCAGCCAGGGCCGCCGCGGCGGGCTCCATTCCCCGCCACGACTGGATCACCGCCTGGGTGGGCAAACCCGGACGCAGTATCTCATCCCAGCCGATAAGCCGCCGGTTTCTGCCGCGCAGGAAAGCCGCCACACGGTTGACGAAATAACCGTGAAGGCCCTCCGGCCCGTCGAGGCCGGCCTGCTCGATCCTCCGGCGGCAGCGGTTGCAGTCTCTCCAGCGGTCAGTGGGACATTCGTCGGCGCCTATGTGAATATACCGCGATGGAAAAAGATCACAAATCTCTTCGAGAACGCCCTCCAGGAAGGCAAACACCTTTTCACTTCCGGCGCAATATACGTCCTTGTGAACACCGGTGACCGTCGAGACCTCGAAGGGACCGCCGGTGCAGGAAAGCTGCGGGTATGCGGCAAGGGCCGCCGTACAGTGTCCCGGCATCTCTATCTCGGGTACGATGGTTATGTACCTGTCGGCGGCGTATGAGACGATATCGCGGATATCCTCTTGGCTGTAGAAACCGCCATGACGGTTGCGCCCCCTTCCGGCCCATGCGCCGACCGATGTGAGCTCGGGGTATTTTTCTATCTGCACCCGCCAGCCCTGGTCGTCGCACAGGTGCCAGTGGAGTACATTCATCTTGTGATAGGCCAGAATATCAATATATCGCTTAACAAAGTCTTTTGTCAGGAAATGGCGGCTGCTGTCCAAAAGCGAACCCCGCCACCTGAAACGCGGCCCGTCCCGGATGCTTACGCACGGAACGGCCGGCGCGGAACCATCTGCACGCGGTCCCAGAAGTTGGCGGAGTGTCTGCACACCACGAAAAAGGCCAGCCGGCCGCAGGGCCCGCAGAGTAACGCCTTCGGCGGTGGCGCGAAGCTCGTAATCCTCGGCCCCGGCGATGTCGTCGCACAATTCCAGCACTATGGCAGCGCCTGAATACGGCCGGTTGCCGGTTTCGACCGGCAACTTCAAGCCGGTTTCATCAGCCAGGCGATCCGCAAGGTATCGGGCGATTCCCGAAATTTCATCGCCGCATGCGACGACGGCCGGGCAATCCTTCAGCTCAAAAACGCCTTCGAAACTACGGACTTCGCGCGGCCGGGGGATGATGCTTATGGTTTCGGCGCCCCCGGCAAAAGCAGGGCCGCCGTGCAGGAGAAACAGCAGCGCAACACAACCGGCAAACCGATTCATGCTGCCAAGTATAGCAGAAGCAGGATGTGGGAGGTAGGAGGTAGGA
>Ga0180434_10003476_pt1 | contig 20037 bp, 19 predicted proteins | sample SS_ome_7_FD_132453 | JGI IMG/M metagenome (GOLD analysis project Ga0180434, IMG submission 132453) | Hypersaline lake sediment archaeal communities from the Salton Sea, California, USA - SS_1_D_2 metaG | ecosystem: Environmental > Aquatic > Non-marine Saline and Alkaline > Hypersaline >...
CGGTCCCGCCGCCTGAGCCTCCCCCCCCACCTCCGCCTCCCCCTCCCCCGCCCCCTCCCCCGCCCCCGCCCCCGCCCCCGCCCCCGCCTCCGGCCCCCAAGGAGGAGGAGGAGATCGGCATGGAAACGCTGGGCCCCGACATCGAACCCGGTCCTCCCGCCGCCGCCGGGGAGGATAAGGACACCTCCCTCGACGACCTGGAGACCTACCATGGTTTTGTCGAACCTCCCGGGGACGACGCCGAGGCCGATTCACAAGGTTCGGAATCCGACACGGGTGACCCGGACGCGGAAAGCGAATCCGGCTGAAATCCCCGGCCTGCCATTCTCGCCCTTGCACACTACGGGGTCTCTTCCCGCCCATGACGCTTGATGCTTTCCCGATTGTGCATGAGAGAGGGGGCCCCCGGGGGGCGTCCCTATGAGAGGATGTCCCGAAGGGCTCCCGCCGCCGTGGAAAAGGCGAATCGATAGCCCCCGGTCTCGAGCCGGCGGGGCCGCGCCCGCTGGCTCGCGAGCAGCGCCTCCTTCGCCATCTCGCCGAACAGGAGGCGAAGCGACAGCGCCGGCACGCGAAGCCAGGAGGGGCGCCACATCACCTTGCCGAGGGTCCGGCAGAATTCCTTCATCCTCACCGTCTTCGGTCCCACCAGGTTGTAGGCCCCGCGCGCCTGTCCGTTCTCGATCAGGAACCGGATCGCGCCGATTTCATCCTTCAGGTGAATCCAGGAAAACCACTGCTTCCCGGAACCCAGGGGGCCGCCCAGGAAGATGCGAAACGGCGTGAGCAGGCGGGGCAGGGCACCGCCCTCCGTGCCCAGCACCACGCCCGTACGGATCACCACCCGGCGAACCCCCGCCTCCTCCACCGGCGCCGTGCAACCCTCCCATTCCCGGGCCACGCCGGCCAGCCACCCTTCGCCGGGTCCCGCCTCCTCGAACAGCTCCTCGTCGCCCCGGTCCCCGTACCACCCCACCGCCGAGGCCTGCACCACCACCCCCGGCTTCACCGGCGCCTTCTCGACCGCCTCCACCACCGCCTGCCCGGCGTCGAGTCGGCTCCGCCGGATGCGATCCTTCCGCTCGGCGTTCCATCGCCCCGAGGCGATGTTCTCCCCCGCCAGGTTGACCACCGCCCCCGCCCCGTCCGCCTCCGATCCCCACCCTTCGGCCGTCCGCCCGTCCCACGACACCAGACGGATCCCCTCCGTCTCCAGGTCCCGGTGCCGGTCCGGATTCCGGGTGGGGATCACCACTTCGTGGCCGTCGCCGGCGAGCGACGCCGCAAGAGCCCGGCCGATGAACCCCGTTCCGCCCGTGACGATGACGCGCATGAGAACCTCCCCGACAAATCCAAGGAAACCTCTTTCCCGCCATTCGTCAAGAGGCAGGAAATACGAGAAGGTCCTCTCCAAGGTGAAGGACGCGAAGCCGCCGAAGGAAGACGACGTCTGAGCCATTCGCGCTGTGGCTGTCCTTATCGGGCTCGGGCTGACGTTCGTAGTGAGCCACGTAGCGAAAGCGGAGTGGCGCAGCAGCGTTGCCGAAGTGCAGGGATATTTGCAGCACTTCACTTCGTTTCGTGGTTCACTACGAACGGTTGCAATCTTCAGCGATGCTTTTCGCCGCACCTCCGGCGCTCGAACAGGCCGTCCCGGGCACAGCGCAACGCTCTCGGATGTCACCCGCGCGTAAGATTGTTTCCTCCCGGTAACGCAGGCCGGTTTTCCAGAGCCCGGAAACCCCCGTTTCCTGGCGGTTTCCCGCTCGGCACGGCAGTTGCATTACCCCTTGGGATGACGCGGGAAAGAAAGCTTTGCCTCTGCCTGCCGGTGCTTGTGTTTCTCCTGCCCCTCTTCCAGGGGTGCGGGGACGATCCGTCCCGGATCGCCGTCCCTCCGCCCGGATCCGACGAGAGGGTCGAGCCATCCGACTCCGGACCGGAACGGCTCGAGCTCGAAAGGACGGTCCCGGCCCCCTCGACGCTTCCTGATCTCCCACGGGGGAAGTTCGAGGACCCCGGTTCAAAACGGGAAGGCGCCTTCGCCTCCCCCGTCGTCGGCGAGGACGGCAAGGAGCGATGGTTCGGCCGGACGCTGGAGGCATGGATCAAGGCGCTCTGTGATCCTTCAAAAGAGGTCCGCGAGAAGGCCATCGAGGCGCTGGGGCGCATCGGGCCCAAAGCGGCGCGCAGCGCGCCCGGCCTGATCGATCTTCTTGCGGAATGGGAGCACCGGGACCACGCGGCCTGGGCGCTGGCCCGGATGGGTCCGGTGGTGGTTCCCCTCCTGGCCGAGGCGCTGCAGCATACGGACAGGAGCGTCCGCGCGGCGGCCGCGCAGACCCTGGCCCGCTTCGGAGACGACGCGGCCTTCGCGGCCCCGGCACTCGTGGCTCTCCTGGACGAGGTATGGACGGAAGACGAAGCCAGACGAACCCTCATGATCCTGGGCGAAGCCGCCGTTCCATGCCTCCTTAAGGAACTCGTCGACCCGGATTCCGAATGCGCCTCGGCTTGCGCGGAGACGCTCGAGAAGATGCGGTTCGAGCCCGAGACTCTTCTCGCTTTCGTCGACCGAAGATTCCCGGGGATCGAATGGTCGTTCAACGTGCGTCTTCTGAAGTTCCTCGTCGAAAGGACTCCGGATTCGGAAACCTGCCGGCGCGCGGTTCATGCCTTTCTCGTCGAAGCGAGCGAGGAATATGTTGCCGTTTCCGATCTTTCGGAAGTCTGCGAGGCCTGGGGCGAGCGCTGCGTTTCATTCCTCATCGGACATCTCGATGATCCCCGGACGCGGATGACGGCTCTGGAAGGCCTTCTTGATCTTCTCCGTCGCGAAAAGGAAGCGTCCGAAGCGCCCCGGGAAGACGTCCCGGCCTTGCCTTCCTGGGCGGAGGAGGAGGAAGAAGACGATCCGCCGGTTTGCGTCTCCTCGAAACTCGCCAAGCACACGCTGGCGCGCGCTTTCGACGCGGCGCTCTTCGATCCGGGCGGCCGTGACATCGAGAAGATCCTGGATCTTTTCCTATGTCATGGGCACGAAAAGCCTGTGATCGATTACATGAAAAGGGCATCCGTCACCCAAAGGGCCGTCGCCTTGCTGGAAGACCCGGATCCGGAAACGGCAGGCAAGGCCATGGAACTCCTGAACAGCCTGTACTGGGATCATGGGATCCAACCCCCGGATTTCGATAAGACCATTCTGCGGGGATTGAACGGCAAGAACGAATCCATCGCCCGGTATGCCTTTCACATTTGCAATGATTTGCGACTTCCCTTTCACGTTCTCGAATCCTCCCTGAATCGACACATCCAAGGGGATGCGGGCCTTTCCGAGTCTCTGGCGAAGAAACTTCTCTTTCACGTTGCAACCTACGATCCCGCGGCATGTGAGCGAATCGCCGAGTGGATGCTCGACGGAACCCTCGAGGTCAAGGCCTACGAGACCGACAGGAATAGGAATCGCCCCCCTCTCCGGCCGCCTCCTTCCTTGACGCATCTCGTCGCGGACCTTCTCGAGGCCGAAAATCCGGTCGCCCGCGCCTCCGCCGTTCGCGTGCTCGACCTGATCGGCCCGCCCGCCGCTGGAAAAGCCGGCGCGATCTCCGACCTTCTCGACGACCCGTCCTGTGAAGTTCGTATCGCCGCCTGCGCGGCGCTGGGAAGACTCGCGGCGGGACGCCCGTCCTTTGCACCCCTTCTTGCCGGGCGTCTTCGAGACGAGAACGAACGTGTCCGAAATGCCGCCGCGAGTTCCCTCGTCTCCGTAGCCCCGTCGTCCTCCTCCGCGGCTTCGGAGATCGGCGCGGCAATCCTGGAGGACAGGATCGATCCTGGACACGGCCTCATGGTTCTCGATGCCCTGGACGAAACCGTCCCCCTCCCCCTCGGTCCGATGGAGCGGGTTCTGAAATCCTCGCACGCCCCGTCCTCACAAGCGTGCAAGGCCCGGGAGATGCTCAAACGGGTCGATCGAACGCAGAGGCGGAGAAAGATTCTCGAAACGCTTCATCGCGATCCCGGTTTCCTTCTGGACCGGTGGCCCGCGGAGGCGATCCTCGGGCTCGAAATCGATCCCTCCCTTCTGGCTTCGAGGGTGATCCGCTTCTTCAACGCGAACGAGCGCGACGGACGGGCCCGGGTGATCCTCAGCGGCCTGGGGATCGAGGCCACCCTGGCGGCCGCCAGAGACTGGGCGGGATGGGAACGGCGGGACGACGACGCGTTGGCGTCGTTCCTCCTGTCCTTCCCCCTGCCCGCCGGAACCCTCCTGGCACGCCTCGCCGAGGACCCTTCCCACGCCCTTCGCCGCCTGGCCGTGGCCGTCTGCGAGGAAGCGAAGCTGGGCCCGAAAGCCGTTTTCGATGCGATGGCGCGCCTTGCCCGGGACGAGGATGCGGGGATCCGCGCCGCGGCCGTCCACCGGATCCGCCACATGGAAACGCCCTTCACGCGCGCCCTTCCCGTCTATCGGCAGGCGCTGGAGGACGAAGACGCTCATGTTCGTTACGCAGGCATCTACGCTTTCGCAGAGAATCCACCGCCGTCGCGCGACGTCCTGTCCCGCATCGCCGCGCACGCAGACGATCCGGACGACACGATCCGCCGATACGCGATCTACATCCTCGGGGAAGCGGGACACCGCTATCCGGAAGGGCTCCCCCTGCTGCTGCGGGCGCTCGGCGACCCGGATCGAAGCATGCGCGAGAGGGCCGTCCGGGCGATCTGCGAGAACAAAGCCTTTGCCGAGCAAGCCCTGGAACCACTCGGAGCCTTCCTGCGTGGATCGGACGTGGAGCTTCGTATCCTGTCCGCGGCCGGAGTCTTGAAGGGCGGTGCCTCGAATCCCCTGGCCTTCGACGTGATTCGCTCGGGCCTCGACGACCTCGACCCGACCCGGCGGCGCATGGCTCTCGAGGCGGTACGGATGCTCGGCTCGAAAGCGAGCCCTTTCGTGCCGGCTCTCCTGCCTCGTCTTCGCGATTCCGGCGCCCGGATCCGCGAACAGGCGGCGCTGGCGCTGGGCGCGGCGGGCGTTTCCGGCGCGGCGGTGAAGACCTCGCTGGAAAGGCTCAGGAACGATCCGGACGCGTACGTGCGCGAGGCGGCGGCTCGAGCGCTCTCGATGCTTTCCCGGAAGCGGTGATCGCCGACGTTCGTAGTGAGCCACGAAGCCGAAGGCGGAGTGGCGCAGCAGCGCGGCCCAAGGTGCTTGCCGCACCCCGCCCTCCGCCTCCGCCTGGCTTGCTTCTGCAGGGACTACGGTGGACTATGGGCCTCGTGCTTCACGACGAACGGCCGTACGATGCCCCTGGACTCTTCAACGCGAGGAAGAATTCATCTCTTTCTCGATCTTCTGAACTCGGCACATCCGCGCTACACTGGTTTCGTCTCGTTTTTCGGACAGGCATCGAGGAGGAACCATGAGGCTCTATCTCGTGCGGCACGGCGAGGCCCACGGCAAGGACGTGGATCCCGAACGGGGACTGACCGGCAAGGGGCGCTCGGACGTGGAGAGGGTCGCCTCCTTTCTCGCGAGCGCCGGCACGAGCGTCTCCCGCATCGCCCACAGCGGGAAGAAACGAGCAGCGCAGACGGCCTCCATCCTGGCCTCGGCCCTCGGCGCGGAGGGAGCGGTCGAGGAGGCTTCCGGTCTCCAGCCCAACGATCCCGTGGAACCGTGGGCGGAGGAGGCCGGCGCGTGGCCGGACGACGTCATGATCGTCGGCCACCTGCCCTTCATGGATAAGCTGCTCTCGCGCCTCGCGGCCGGCAACGAAGCCGCGTCCGCTGCGCGTTTCGAGGCGGGCGCCGCGGCCTGCCTGGAAAGGGACGCGAAGAAGGGATGGATTCTGACCTCGATGGTGTCCCCGTCGCTCCTTCGCGAGTAAAATCCGGGTGAATCGAGGCCGCCCTCCATGCGACTCTGGACGCTGCACCCGAAATACCTCGACGCCCGGGGCCTCGTCGCCCTCTGGCGGGAAGCCCTGCTGGCCCAGGCGGTTCTTGCAGGGAAGACGCAGGGGTACGTGAACCATCCCCAGCTCATCCGGTTCCGGGAGACGCGCTCGCCCGAAGCGTCCATCGCGGCCTTCCTCAAGGGCGTGCACGAGGAGGCGACGCGCCGGGGGTACGATTTCGACGCGGCGCGGATCGAGCGCGCTCCCGGGTCCGGGTTCATCGAAGCCACCGAGGGGCAGATCGAGTACGAATGGGCCCACCTCGAGAAGAAGCTCCGCGCGCGCGCTCCCGCGTGGCTCGCCGCGTTGCCTTCCGTCTCCCGTCCCGACGCGCACCCTCTGTTCCGGGTCGTCCCCGGGCCGCCCGCATCATGGGAGATCCGAAAGAAGACTTGAACGAGTTCCGAGCGAGTTCGGCTCGGGAGGACCCTCGCCCTCCAACGCGGAATGGTCGAAAGCGAAGGCGGGAAGCGGAGACACACACCTCGCGGCGGATCGCGCCTGCCTGTCGCCGTCAGCGACGGGAGACAGGGACATCCTGTCCGCATCCCCTCGGTCCGCCCAGCAGAATCAGGTAACAACGCGATGGGCTCTGAAGGATCCATTCGCGCTGTGTCTGTTTTGATGAGGCGCGGGCTGACGTTCGCGTGAGCCACGTAGCGAGAGCACCGTGGCGCAGCAGCGTTGGCCGGCGCCGAAGTGTTTGCGGCACTCCGCCTCCGGCTTCGTGCCTCACTACGAACCGTTGCTCTCTTCTCTTTGATGCGATGCCGGGCTGGGCCTGCCATGCGAAACGCTGTGATGACGAACGGTTGTTGACGCATCCCACCCGGGCCGGTAGGACTGTACGCGCAAGGCTCCTCGCGAGACCCTCGATGGAGCGAAGAACCCATGGACATCACACGGCACGAGACTCCCGGCGCCTTTCTCGAGCGCGCCGGTTCCTCGACGGGGGGAAGCGATTCTGCTTCCTCTACAACGATCTCTCCAATCCGACCTCGAACAAGATCTATCGCCGGCTCGGCTACGAGCCGATCTGCGACATGCGCGACTACTTCTTCGGCGAACGTGAAGCGTGAAGACACCTGTTGTGTCCGGGCACCTTCTGTCGCATGCTGGTAACGCGCCACATCTAAACTTATCGGTTTGAATTGGAGGGCGAGCCTCCCGGCGAGCCAGGAAACTCGTGGCTCGGGAGGACCCTCGCCCTCCAAAACAGCTCCATTGAACCGATAAGATTAGGTGTGGCAATGTACTAGGTCTTTTGGAGATTACCTTCAAGACCGGGTAGGGGCGGGCCCATGTGACCGCCCCAATCTTGCCGGACGTTTGGGCGACCACACGGGGTCGCCCCTACCGCGCGAACGGCCAGCAGGTACACTCTGGGAGTGACGCCGATGGACACTTCCATGCTCGCGTTCGTGAAGACCTTCATCGAGTCCCGCGACCCGATCGCCACGGGGCTCGAGACGCGCTTTCCCTTCCGGCGGCTCTTCGGCCACTGCGTGCGGTGCGCGCGCTGGGCTCGCCGTCTTGCGGTGGCGGAGGGCGCCGAGGTGGAAGTGGCGGAGGTCAGCGCGCTGTTTCACGACGTCGGCAAGGCGGTGGATGCCTCGGACGAGGGCCATGCGGAAGCAGGTGCGAAAGAGGGCAGCACGTACGTTTCCGCCTACGAGCGGATCGCGGCTTCGGCCACGAAGCTGCAGGCTTGTTGGGTGGAGGCCTTCCACACGGCCACGGCGAGGGAGATCGCGCGGGGAAGGCTCGATGTCCTGAACACCTTTATGAAGGATCTGGCCTATGAGCTCGGCCGTGCCGAGAGCCCGGACGGTGCGGGATGATCGAGATCGTTTTTCACGGAGTACTGCGGGCGAGACGCCCGCGCCCCATTCTGCCGCTGACATCGACTATCGAAATTCGAACATCCTTACGATGCGTAGATGGAAGCGATGCTGCTGGTGTCGACGGAAGGAGCGGTCATGGAACGAGCTGGCGTGTTGACATGCGGGGGATGCCGCCGCACGATCTTGTGGGTCATCGGTCTTTCCAGGTGGACCCCCTGAAGAAAGGAGACACGCCATGCCCGAGTTCGGATCGCCCTTTTCGGGGCTCAAGCACGAGAGGAAGCTCACCAGGGAGGAGCTGGTCCGCGCCGTCCGCTTCATGGTGGCGGCGGAGTACGAGGCGGTGCAGCTCTACATGCAGCTCGCCGAGTCGACGGACGACCAGCTCGCGATCGAGGTGCTCAAGGACATCGCCGACGAGGAGCGCGTCCATGCCGGCGAGTTCCTCAGGCTCCTGCACCACCTCGAGCCGGAGGAGAAGAAGTTCTACGACGAGGGCGCGGAGGAGGTGGAGGAGGAGATCAAGAAGCTCTCGTAACGCGCCAATCGCAGGGCAACCGCATTTCGCCTGGCGGGCAGGGGCCTGCGCCCCGGTCTGCCGCTGCAATCTGAAATCCGAAGCCCTGAGCGAGCGAAGCGAGTCGCAGGGTCGAATCCCCTCGCGCGGCATTCGTCTCGCCGAGCCGCTAGCGTGACCGCCTGCGCCTCGGAGACCGTTTCGGTTTCGGCTTGGATTTGGGGTCTTCTTGCAGGGTGATCTTGCCGTCGATCACCCCGTCCTCGGCGTCGATCTCCTGCATGACGGCCTGGAACGAACCGGGATCCAGCGTCCCGTTCTTCCGGAAAAGGGTGAGCAGCGAGCGGCACAGAAGGGCCAGCTCCCCCACCTGGTTTTCCAGGTCCTCGATGCGGGATTCCAGTTTCCCCGTGCGCCGCGCCATCCGGCGCCCCATCTGGCTGGAATGCGTCTTGAGGGACTGGATGTCCTCCCGTTGCCTCCAATCGTTGTCGAAGATGTGGTCGAACAGACTGGCCATGGAATCCTCCCTCTCCTCAAGAACCTCGAGAGCCTCGCGTCCGCGTCGGGGTTCACGCGTCCGCCGCGATCATGACGTTGGACGCCTTGATCACGGCGAACACCTCTTTGCCTTCCTGACCGTGCATTTCAGCATGTTCCGCGCGCTGATCTTCATGGGGAACTCTCCTCTTTCAAGAACGCGTTCAGACACGCCGAAGCTCCCATCGCGTCACCAGGGCCGCGGGGATCTCGGCGTGCACCTTGCCGAAGAGCGAATCCAACCCCTCCGGAAAGACGGGCTCCTCCAGCCCCGTAAGCACGAACCCCGCCTTGAAGCATGCCTTGAAGAGGTCCTTCAGGGGCCGGTGGAAGTAGTACTGCAGCTCGGGCTGTCCGACCATGCCCACGCCCTTGTAGGCGAAGGAGCGGATGTATTCGAAGACGTGGACGCCGTAGCGCTGTTTCAGACCTTCCTCCACCTCGTCTGCCTCGTGCACCATTCTGCAGGGCGACGACTTGAAGCAGGGATGGACCTGGGAAAAGACGAAACGGCCGGAAGGCTTCAGCAGGGAGGGAAGGGTCGAGAGCAAGGAACCGATGGAAGACATGTCCATCAGGGCCATGGTGCAGACGGCCGCGTCGAATTCGCCTGCAGGAATGGTCCCGAGCGCTTCCGGGTCGGTCGCGTCCAGCACGCGGTACTCGATCGTTCCCGGGCCGGGTACGCCTTTCTCTCGCGCGCGCTCCACGAAAACCTCGGCGACGTCGAAGGCGAGAACGTCCGCACCCTGCTTCGACATCCACCGCGCGAACTGGCCGTTCCCGCACGCGACGTCGAGGACGCGCTCCCCGGATTTCAGGCGAAGCATCGCGGCCTGGGAGGGTTCCACCAAGACCCGGTGGAAGTCGTTCCCCTCCCCCATCCGCTCGTCCCAGAACGCAGCATTGGCGTTCCAGATGCGGCGGACCTCGTCGTTCAAGGATGCCGGCTTCCCCTCCTCGCCAGCCATTCACGGGTCTCCACGTCAGACGTCTCGACGCGAGGAACGTCACGTGGACCGATTCTACCCGCGAAGGACCCAAACCGAAGGGAATTTCCCTGGCATGGACAATCTGCAGCCTTTCATCGTGCTTGGGCTCGGGAGGACCCTCGCCCTCCAAGGTGTCACCGAAATTCTCGGTTTCACGATGTAGCCTTCCCGTCCTTTGGGATTCAGCCGTTTTGGCCAAGGAATCCTCATGCCAGCAGGTCCCGCCCCACCGCGCGGGCGACCGCTTTCGTCGCGCTCGCGAGATCCCGGAACTGCTCCGGAAGCAGGCTCTGCGTCCCGTCGCAGAGCGCCTCGTCCGGGCACGGGTGCGACTCCACGATCAGCCCGTCCGCGCCCGCCGCGATGCCCGCCAGTCCCGCCGGGATCACGTAGCGGCGATGGCCCGTGGAATGGCTCGGGTCCACGATCACCGGAAGGTGGCTGAGATCCTTCAGCACCGCCACCGCCGTGATGTCCAGCGTGTTCCGCGTCTGCCGCTCGAACGTCCGGATCCCCCGCTCGCACAGGATCACGTTCGGGTTTCCGCCCGCAACGATGTATTCCGCGGCCTGGAGCATCTCCTCGATCGTGGACATCATCCCGCGCTTGAGAAGCACCGGGTTCTCGGCCCCCCCGGCCGCTTCGAGCAGCCGGAAGTTCTGCATGTTCCGCGAGCCGATCTGAAGCACGTCCGCGTGCTCCCCCACCCGCGCCACGTCCTCCGGGGCCATCACTTCCGTCACCACCGGCAGGCCGAAGGCCTCCCGGGCCTCGGACAGGAACGCGAGGCCCCGGTCCTTCAGCCCCTGGAACGCATACGGCGAGCTGCGCGGCTTGAAAGCGCCGCCGCGCAGCAGGTGGGCGCCGGCCTGCTTCATGGCCTCGGCCGCGCGGAACAGCTGGTCTCTCGACTCGACGGCGCACGGCCCCCCGATCAGGACGACCTCCTTCCCCCCCACCGGCACGCCGCTCACGTTCACCACCGTGTCCGCCGATTTGAACTCGCGGCTCACCAGCTTGTAGTTCTTGCTGAACGCCGCCACCCCCTGCACACCCTCCAACGATGCGGCGAGTGCCTCGACCCGACGCCGGTCCGCGCCCGGCAGGCAGACGGTGACCCGTTCCTCCTGCCGCATCACGTAGGGCGAAAACCCCGCCTCCTCCGCCCCGGAGAGGACGTTTCCCACCTCCTTCAAGGACGCCCCCCGCTTCATCATGACCTTCATGGTTCACCTCTTTATCAGCGTCGTGTGACTTGCACGGAACGCCTGCTCCCAGCCGGCGAATACCACCGGGGAAGCAGGAACGCCATCCTGTTCGGGCAATCCTTCATTCCGAATATTTTCCCTGGATTGGAGGGCGAGCCTCCCGGCGAGCCAACGTGATTGGGCTCGGGGGGACCCTCGCCCTCCAAGGAAGACCCATGCAAGCGGAAAGCAATACCTGGACATCCTATGCGCCCCTCAATCCCAGTCGATCGCCTGTTTCGACGTAGGCGTTTTGGTTCGAACCGTCCAGCGCACCGCGCATCTCCGACAGCAGCGCAAACACCGCCTGGGCCGGATCCGAAGGCCTCGAGCGCGCCGCGCGGATCAGCGCGCTTCCCACGATCACCCCGTCCGCGACGGCCGCCGCCTCCGCCGCCTGGGCGGGCGTCGAGACCCCGAATCCGATGCAGACCGGCAGACCGGAGCGGAAACGGATGCGCCTGACGAGATCGTCCAGCGCGAACCGGGCCTCCGGACGCTCTCCCGTGACGCCGGTCACCGACACCAGGTACGCGAAGCCGCTTCCGTGCCCGAGGACGTCGGGCATCCTGTCTTCGGACGTGTTCGGCGCGACCAGCGGAACGAGGTCGAGATCACGGCTTTCCGCCTCCCAGCGGATTTCCGGCGCCTGGTCGAAAGGCAGATCGGGAACGATGAGCCCGCAGGCCCCCGCCTCCTGCGCGTCGTCCATGAAGGCCGCCGCGCCCCGACGAAGCACGGGGTTGACATAGGTCATGAGAAGGACGGGGATCCCGATCTCCGCTTCCTTCACCGCTTGCAGAACCGCCTGGAGCCGGACGCCCCTGGACAGGACCTCGTGCCCTGCATCCTGGATCGCCGGCCCGTCCGCAAGCGGGTCGGAAAAGGGGATGCCCACCTCCACGGCGTCCGCGCCGGCTTCCTCCGCGCGCGCGAGAAACGCGGCGAACGTCTCCCGATCGGGCCACAGACCCATGAAGTACGGGAGAAGGGCCTTGCGGCCCTCGTCTCTCAAGCGGGCGAAGGTTGCCCCGAGAGGATTCTGCATCGTCGCGTTTCTGTTTTTCATTTCTCCGTCCTGCTTCCGATCGAAACTCCGGTCTTCTGTACAGACCCTCCCGCTGAATACGACGCGTACGTGTGGAGGTCCTTGTCGCCGCGTCCCGACAGGTTGACGACGATCAGGCCTTCCGGCCCCAGCGTTTCCGCCAGCGTCCTCGCCCCGGCGACCGCATGCGCCGATTCCAGGGCGGGAATGATTCCCTCCGCTTCGGAAAGTTCCTCGAAGGCTTCCAGCGCCTCCGCGTCCGAGACGGCCGTGTAGTCCGCCCGCCCCGCCTTCTTCAGCCACGCGTGCTCCGGTCCCACCCCCGGATAATCCAGTCCCGCCGACACCGAATGCGTCGGCGTCACCTGCCCGTCGGCGTCCTGGAGGAGGAAACTGCGCGAGCCGTGCAGCACGCCGGGCGCGCCGAACGCAAGCGTCGCGGCGTGTTGCCCCGCTTCCGGACCCCGCCCCAGCGCCTCTACGCCGACGAGGCGGACCTCCTTGCGACGGAGGAAGGGGTGGAACATCCCGATGGCGTTCGATCCGCCCCCCACGCAGGCCACGACGACGTCGGGCATGCGCTTCTCCGCGGACAGAACCTGGCGACGGGTCTCCCGGCCGATGACGGACTGGAAATCGCGGACCATCGCCGGGTAGGGATGGGGCCCCACGGCCGAGCCGAGAAGGTAGTGGGAATCGGCGACGTTCGTCACCCAGTCCCGGATCGCCTCGTTGACCGCGTCCTTGAGGGTCCGCGACCCCGTCTCCACCCCGATCACGTCCGCCCCGAGCAGGTGCATCTTCTCCACGTTCACGGCCTGCCGTTCCATGTCCACGGTGCCCATGTAGACGGTGCACGAAAGCCCCATGAGCGCGGCCGCGGTGGCCGTGGCCACGCCGTGCTGGCCCGCGCCCGTCTCCGCCACCAGGCGCTTCTTGCCGAGCCGCCGGGCGAGAAGGGCCTGCCCCAGGCCATTGTTGATCTTGTGGGCGCCCGTGTGGTTCAGATCCTCCCGCTTGAGATAGACCTTCGCCCCCCCCCACCGCGCGGTGAGGTTTCGCGCCTCCGTGAGAGGCGTCGGCCTTCCCGAATACGTCCCGAGAAGCCCCATCCATTCGCGCCGGAACGCCCGATCGCGCCTGAAACGCCGGCAGGCCGCCTCCAGTTCCATCAATGAGCCCTGCAGGACTTCCGGAACAAACCGTCCTCCGAAGGGGCCGAAGCGCCCCTTGTCATCCGGGTATCGCATCGTCTCACCTCCGCGACGAAACGCCGCATCTTCTCCTTGTCCTTCAAGCCCGGGCGGAGCTCGAGGCTGGAGCTCGCGTCCACGGCATCCGGCCGCACCGCCGACACGACGCCGGCCACGTTGTCCGGATCCAGCCCTCCCGCCAGCACCATGCGTCCGAGCGTCGAGGCCCGCTTCGCGAGCGCCAGATCGACCCGCCTGCCCGTCCCCCCGGCGCGACCTTTCACGAAGGCGTCCAGCAGGAACGTTTCCGTCCCGAATGACCGGATCGACTCGATCACGTCCGCGTTCCTCGCCCGGAACGCCTTGAGGGCGGGAACGCCCAGCCTCCTCGCGAAGGCGGGCCCCTCGCTTCCGTGCAGCTGGACGAGGTCCAGACCCACTTCCTGGACCACGCCCTTCACCTCCTCCGCGGAGGCGTCCACGAACACGCCGACAAGCGTAACGCCATTGCCGAGCCGCCGGGCGATCCTCGCGGCCCGCCCGACATCGATCCGCCGGGGGCTCTCGGCAAAGACGAACCCCAGCGCGTCGGCCCCGGCCTCCTGCGCCGACAGGGCGTCCTCGAGATGGGTGATGCCGCAGATCTTGATTCCGGTCATGGCCGGCCCTCCTCCCTTTCCCCTTCCCGCGCGGGCATCATCTCCCGCGCTTTCCGCGCGGGGTCGGGCGCGATCACCAGCGCCTCGCCCACCAGCACGGCGTCCGCGCCGTACCCCGCCGCCCGGGCCACGTCCTTCGCGTCTCGCAGGCCGCTTTCGACCACGAAGCAGGCGGAATCCGGGACGCGGGGCGCCAGGGCTTCCGCCGTACCCCCATCAACCGTCATGGTCTCGAGGTCCCGATTGTTGACGCCGACGATCCCCGCCCCGGCCTGCAGCGCGCGCTCGAGCTCCTCCTCGTCATGGATTTCCACCAGTGCGTCCATGCCGAGCGCGCCGACCGCCTCCAGCATGTCGCGGAGCGCGTGTTCGTCGAGGAGCGCGACGATGAGAAGCACGGCGTCGGCTCCGAGGGCGCGGCTCTCGGCCACCTGGTAGGGATCGAAGAGGAAGTCCTTCCGGAGGACGGGGAGCCGGATGGCGTTGTGCACCCGGGCCACGCGATCCGGTGCGCCGAGGAAGAAGTCCTCCTCGGTGACGACCGAGACGGCGGCCGCGCCCCCTCGTTCATAGGCCCGGGCGAGGCCGGAGACGTCCAGGCCGGATTGCAGGACGCCCCGCGAGGGAGAGGCGGTCTTGATCTCGGCGATGAGGGCGATCCGGTCCGCGCCGTCGAGGGCCTTTCGGAACGGCCGCGAAGCGTCGGCGCGCCTTGCGCGAACCAGCATCTCCCGCGGCGGAACTTCGGCCCTCAGCGCCTCGAGCCTTCGCGCCTTGGCCTCGACGATTCCATCGAGAACGGTGCCGGTCTTTCGGGCAGTCGTATCCATGTTTCGTTCCGTCTCTCGCACCTTTGGCCATGGCCCCAGGGGAACATGGGACCATGGCACAATTTGACCATTGTCTAGTTGTCGAGCTGCTCCCGCGTTCCGGTCAGGACGCCGGCCCCCGCCTTCGCGCCCTGCCCTTCGAGGGGTTCCGCCCGGTCCCGCGTGAAGGCGAGGAACGCTTCGAGCGTGTGCAGGGCCTTTCCCGTATCGATCGCCGCGCCCGCCTGCGCCACGCCCTCCGGAAGATCCTTCGCCCTGCCTCCGACCGCCAGCCCCAGGGCCGCGTTGAGCAGCACGGTGTCGCGCCGGGGTCCCTTCTCGCCCGCCAGGACGGCCCGGGTGATGCGCGCGTTCTCCGCCGCCGCGCCGCCCTTCAGGTCGCCGGCGTCCGCCCGCGCGAACCCGAGCTCCCGGGGATCGAGATCGAGGAAGCGGACCGCACCGCCTTCGACGAAGCCGATGCGGTTGCTCCCCGCCGTGGTGGCCTCGTCGAATCCCCCCCCGCCGTGGACCACGGCACCGCGCCGCGCCCCCAGCGTCTTCAACACCTCGGCCAGCGGTTCGACCAGATCCGGCGAGAACACGCCGATCAGCTGGGAACGCACCCCCCCGGGGTTGGTCAGGGGCCCGAGCACGTTGAAGATCGTGCGCAGCTTCAGCGCCCTTCTGACGGGCGCCACGTTGCGCATGGCGGGGTGGTAGGCGGGCGCGAAGAAGAAGCCGATGCCCGTCTCGCGGAGGCACCGCACGGCCTCGCGCGGCGAGAGGGCGACCGTCGCGCCGAGGGCTTCGAGGAGATCGGCGCTTCCGCAACGGGAGGAGGCCGCGCGGTTGCCGTGCTTGGCCACGGGAAGCCCGGCCCCCGCCGCGACGAACGCAGCCGTGGTGGAGATGTTGAACGTGGCCTTGCCGTCCCCGCCCGTGCCGCACAGATCGCACGCCTCCATCCCGGCAAGGTCGGCCCGGACGGACCGGTTCCGCATGCCGCGCACGCTTCCCACCAGCTCGGGCACGGCCTCCCCCTTGGCGCGCAGCGCGACCAGGTAGGCCGAGACCAGCGCGGTCCCCGCCGTTCCGTCCATGATTTCCCCCATGACCGCCTCGGCCGCATCCTCGGTGAGGTCGGCCCCGTCCAGCAGCGTTTCGATGGCTTCGCGAATCATGATGCCTCCTTCACGGACAAGGCCCTCCCGGCCTGTCCGAGGTCCGATGTCCGGTTTCCGTGTTTCCCGCCGCCTTTCCGGCCTTGCAGGGCCAGAAAATTCTGGAAGAGGCGTCGTCCCCGCTCCGTGAGGAAGGACTCGGGATGGAACTGGACGCCTTCCACGGGATGATCCCGGTGACGAACGCCCATGATCTCCCCGTCCGTGGTCTGGGCCGACACCTCGAGACAGGCGGGCAGGTCCTCCTCGGCCACCGCCAGGGAATGGTAGCGCGTGGCCTTCATGGGGCTCGGGAGCCCGGCGAAGAGCCCCGCGCCGTCGTGGTAGACGCGCGACAGCTTCCCGTGGACGAGGTGGCGGGCTCTTTGGACCGTGCCCCCGAGCACGGAGGCGATGCACTGGTGCCCCAGGCAGATGCCGAGGATGGGGACGCGCCCAAGGAAGGTCTCGATGATCGCGCGGGACACCCCGGCGTCGTCGGGCGTGCCCGGACCGGGGGAGATCACCAGGGAGTCGGGCGCCATCGCCAGGGCCTGATCCGGCGTCACGGCGTCGTTCCGGACCACCTTCACCGTCTCCCCCAGCGCCCCGAGGGCGTGGGCGACGTTGTAGACGAAGGAATCGTAGTTGTCGATGAGCAGGATCATGGTCCTCCCTCCACGGCGATGCGGACGGCTTCCTTGAGCGCCGCCAGCTTGTCCTCGGTTTCCTGGAACTCCCTTTCCGGATCCGAATCGGCCACGATGCCCGCCCCCGCCCGGAGCGTCGCCGTGTCCCCCTCGATCTGGATCGTCCGGATGGTCAGGCAGGCGTCCATGTCGCCCCCCGGGGAGACGTAGCCCACGCATCCGGCGTAGGCTTCCCGGTTGTCCCGTTCGAGCTCGTTGATGATCTCCATGGCCCTGATCTTGGGCGCGCCGGTCACCGTTCCGGCCGGGAACGCGGCCCGCAACAGGTCGAACGCATCGGTCCCTTCCGCCATCCCGGCCGTCACGTCCGAGACGATGTGCTGCACGTGGGAAAACTTCTCGATGCGCATCGCATGGTTCACCTCCACGCACCCGGTGCGGGCGACGCGCCCCAGGTCGTTCCGCGCGAGGTCCACGAGCATGACGTGCTCCGCGCGTTCCTTCTCGTCCGCGAGCAGATCGGACGCCAGGCTCGCGTCCTGGTCGGGATCCTGGCCCCGGGGACGCGTCCCGGCGATGGGCGAGAGGAGGGCGCGGCGCCCCTCGAGCTTGACGAGCATCTCGGGGGAGGAGCCGACGAGCTTCCTCTCCCCGAAGTCGAGGTAGAACATGTAGGGGGAGGGATTGCCCATCCGAAGGGCCCGGTAGATGCGAAACGGATCGCAACGCAGGGCGACCCGCTCGCTTCTGGAGAGGACCACCTGGAAGATGTCGCCGGCGAGGATGTGCGTTTTCGCCTCGGCCACCGCATCCAGGTAGGCCTGCTTCGGCTCGACGGGCTCGAACACGACCTCGCCCGCGGGGTCCGGCGCGTCGCCCGGAGGCCCCCCCGCCAGGGCCTCGAGGAGAACCCGGTTCTTCGCTTCGGCCCGCGCGCGCCCTCCGTCGCCGACGCGCGTCAGCACGGCCGCGCGATGCTTCAGATGGTCGAACACCACCAGGGAGTCCACGATCACGAACCGGCAGAGCGGCCCGGAAGCGGGAGGCGCGTTCGGGAGCCTTTCGATCGTTTGGACATAGTCGTAGGCGATCATCCCGACGGCGCCGCCGAGCAGATGGCCCGGCGGGTCCGCTTCCGGACGGGCGCCGGCGAGACGGCTCTGGATCGCATCCAGCGGATCGTCGCACACCTCTGTCGAGACGCCGTGGGGTCCGTGAACGCGGACCGTCCCGTCCCGTCCGCCCTCGATCTCGGTGGATCCGAACCCGATGAAGGAATGGCGCCCCAGGGCGCCTCCGGTCTCGGCCGATTCCAGCAGGAACCTCGCCCCCGCCCCCCGGAGCTTGAGAAAGGCGCCCACCGGCGTCTCGAGATCGGCCGCGATCTCGTCCACCACCGCGCGGGGAGTCGTTTCCATCGCTTGTCCCATCGTCGCCGTCATGGTCCCGTCCTTTCAGGGCAAAAAGAAAGCCGCCGCCAAATCTCTCGATTTGACGGCGGCTTTTCTCGTCTCGGGCTTTCAGGTTGTCGGTCGAGAGCGCCTCACGCCGTCAAATCACGGAAAGGGCCAGCACCAGGACCAAGCCCGGCTCGCCGTCGCCGCATTTCCGTGATTCGATTGCATGATGACACTCCCGGGGAACGTTGGTTCCCTTTGCTCTGCAACTATGCGGGTGAACGCGGAAAAGTCAAGCGATTTTTCGATTTTATTCGACTGTCGTGTCCCAGCCAAAATGAGACGGTTGTCCCACCCATTTTGAGAACGTATCGTTTCAATGCATCTGTTTTGGAGGGCGAGGGTCCTCCCGAGCCACGAGTTTTCTGGCTCGCCGGGAGGCTCGTCCTCCAATCCAAACCGATCCATGTAGGTGTGGTGCGCCACGAGCACGGAGGCGCGGGGATGGCCTCGCGGAAATCGTCCGGAACCAGACGCGAGGTGCCGGGGCGTCCTTGCCGGCGGCCCCCGGCGGAGGGCGGGCCCCCGGCGATTTCGAGAACCGCCTTGCTCACCAAAGACGTGAGAACGTGAGGGGTGAGTCCCAACAAAGGTGGGATGGCAATCTCAAAAAGAGTGGGATACGACAGTTTTCTCTTGCATTCCAAATCCGGAGTGTGTTAGTTTTTTTCTTCAAGCAAGGGAGAACGACATGCGACTCCAGTGGACCGGCTGGCTCGGGCGCGTTCATCACGCCCACCACCATCACGCGAAAGCGTGAGGGAAGCGGTCCGCCTGGAGAGACAACACGATCGAACTCGACAGAAGGCCCGCTTCCCGCGGGCCTTTTTCTTTGGCCCGCGACGCCGGGCCCAGGAAGAGACCACGAGGTCCAGAAAGGACGGAAGCGCCATGGCTGAAAGCTTGAGACTCATCCTGCCCAAGGGAAGGATCCAGGAGAACGTCCTCTCCCTCCTTCGGAAGATCGGCCTGCCCTTCTCGGCGAACGGCCGCTCGCTCCGGCCCGCCTGCGGGGACGGCTCCATCGAGGCCAAGATCCTGAAGCCGCAGAACATCCCGACACTGGTCGCGCTGGGGCGCCACGACGCGGGCTTCACGGGCCACGACTGGATCGTCGAGCAGGAAGCGGACGTCGTGGAACTCCTGGACCTCGGGTTCGATCCCGTCCGCATCGTCGCGGCGGTCCCCGAGACGCTGGCGGAAAACGACCGGTGGAAGCGGGAGCGGCTGGTCGTGGCTTCCGAGTACCGGAAGCTCGCCGAAACGTTCATCCGGGACCGGAAACTCGACGCCGTGTTCGTCCAGAGCTTCGGGGCCACCGAGGCCCTCCCGCCGGAAGACGCGGACCTCATCGTCGACAACACCGCCACCGGCACGACGCTGCGCCAGAACCGCCTTCGCGTCGTGGACGAGCTGATGCGCTCCACCACGCGCTTCATCGGCAACCGGGATGCCCTGGAAGATCCGGACAAGCGGAAACGCCTGGACGAGATGGTCATGCTCATGAAGAGCATCCTGCAGGCGAGGGACCGCGTGCTGCTCGAGATGAACGTCTCCAACGACTGCTTCGAGAGCCTGGTGGGCGACCTGCCCTGCATGCGCTCCCCCACCGTGGCCCCGCTGCACGGCGAGGCGGGGTACGCCGTGAAGATCGCGGTGCCCGCGCAGGAAGCGCCGAAGCTGATCCCGAAGCTGGTCGAGGCCGGCGCGCGGGACATCCTGGAGTTCCGCCTGGAGAAGATCGTGGCGACCTAGCAGGTCGGCAGGCCTGGAAGATCGAGGTAGGGATTTCAGATTGGAGATTGGAGATTGAAGTCAGCCATGAGACTTCGGCGCTCCCAGAAACCATGAAAACTTGGAGGGCGAGCCTCTCCTCCTTCGCTTGCCGGCATCTGCGAGAGCTACGGAGGACCCTACGTAGCCTCGAAGATCCGATCGGCGAAGTACGGGCTGGCGAG
>Ga0180434_10003477_pt1 | contig 20035 bp, 19 predicted proteins | sample SS_ome_7_FD_132453 | JGI IMG/M metagenome (GOLD analysis project Ga0180434, IMG submission 132453) | Hypersaline lake sediment archaeal communities from the Salton Sea, California, USA - SS_1_D_2 metaG | ecosystem: Environmental > Aquatic > Non-marine Saline and Alkaline > Hypersaline >...
CCGCCGGTTCACCCCCACGCGTGTGGGGAATATTTATCTATGAATTGCGCAAGATGGTTCGCTTACGGTTCACCCCCACGCGTGTGGGGAATATGACTTGGGCGGCAATCACAGGAAGTGCACAATCTGGTTCACCCCCACGCGTGTGGGGAATATTTGCTCGAAGGCTTCCTCGTAGTCGAACCTTGCGGTTCACCCCCACGCGTGTGGGGAATATTCCTTTGTCACACTTAAAGTGCCAATATGTCACGGTTCACCCCCACGCGTGTGGGGAATATGCCAGCTCACGTGCGCGCTCCAGGCATTGAACGGTTCACCCCCACGCGTGTGGGGAATATATCGCCGCCACAGGGAATGACCTTGTGGTAAGCGGTTCACCCCCACGCGTGTGGGGAATATGGTTGCCCATTTCTCAAACTCATCGGAAATAGCGGTTCACCCCCACGCGTGTGGGGAATATGCGGAGATGATGGGCACCGGGACGCCGTACATCGGTTCACCCCCACGCGTGTGGGGAATATTTTACCATCTGTGCAAGTGCGGCGCTATGTGGACGGTTCACCCCCACGCGTGTGGGGAATATGTTGGCTAATCACGGTAAGCACGCCAGATTTGCGGTTCACCCCCACGCGTGTGGGGAATATGCCTTCCCTGCGAGGTCATCGCCTCGTAGATACGGTTCACCCCCACGCGTGTGGGGAATATCTCTGGCGACACGCCGACCTCACGCATCACCTCGGTTCACCCCCACGCGTGTGGGGAATATACTTAAAACCCTGGTTGCGGATCTACTTCCACAATCCACGGTCAGGTGCGCGCAGTGGAGTCTTCAGATGCGTCGACAGGCACGCGGATCAGTTGAAGGCCATCCAAGTTTACCACAGATCGCTTCGTCTCGCCAGCCATGCGCATCTGGAATCGCTGCTCGGTATTGGTCGACCATATCTGAACGACGCCACCGGCCCGTCTCGACTTGCAGCACTTCTTCCAGAGCCGGTCACGCACCATCGCGTTGACGTGGCCGACGAAGACGCCGGTGTGGGGCTCGATCAGCCAACGGGTCAGCTCACCCCGCAACGAGGTCGGCACTTTCTCCAGTATCATCACTACCATGGCCTATTCCTCGTTCTTCTTTCCCGCGTCTGCGTCGGACGGCGGCGACCAGAGCGGCTCCGGGCGCGCCGGGTCGCTGTCGGCTTCCTGCCCCCTGTCGAGCACGTCGTCCGGTACGTCCAGCAGATGCTGAATGTCGGGCAGGATCTGCTGCAGCAGCCGGTGTTCCTTGAAGGCCTGGCGGCAGGCGAGTCGCACGCGGGCGTGCAGGTTCTCCGTCGACTCGGCCACCGTCTGGAAGGCAAGTGGGATGGTCACCTCCACCTTATAGAGGTCGGCGATGTCGTAGACGAAGGACAACTGCTTGCCGGTGTGAATGAAGCCCAGCGCCGGCGAGTACCCGCCGGAGACGATCCCCGCGTGGCACAGGCCGTTGAGCAGTGCGTTTGCCGCCGAAAGTGCCCGATTGATCGGGTCGCCGCTGTTCCAGTTGTTCCTGTCGTAGCGCCGCCCGTGCCACGGCACGCCGTATTCGCGGCTGGCGCGGGCGTAGGCCTGGCGCACCCGCACGCCCTCGAGCCCGCGGATCTGCGCCAGGTTCAGCCCCGGCTGGAGCTGTTCATCAAAGCGGTAGCTGTACATGCGCATCACCACCTGCACCCGCTTCCTGGGATCGCTGGCCAGCTCGGCCTGCTTCAGCAGGTGGTAGGCTTTGCGCGTCTCGCCTCCGCCTTGAGCGTAGCAGCGCGTACCGTCCTCGCCCACCCAGACGACCAGGCAGCCGTTGTCGGCCAGCGCCTTGACCGCCGCGTGGGTGATGGACGTGCCAGGGCCGAGCATAAGCACCGCCAGCGCGGCGGCGGGGATCATCGTGCGTCCTGTCTTCTTCTCGATATACTCAACCGCTTTGTGCTTCTGCGCGATGCGTCCGCGTTCCAGGTACAGATACGACAGCCCATCGCGCAGTTTGGGCAGTTCATGCAAGTCACGCATTTTGCAACCTCCTATTCGGTTGGTAAGGTGCAAACCCGGGCTTGCACGATCCTGGAGCAGGTCGCGATCCCGCTCCGCTCTTCAAGTTTGTCAGTCCCTCTATCCAGCGCCAAAGCAACAGGCTGAGAGGTCAGAGCCTCACTGCGGAGGCGAACTCTTCGGGCGCGTCTGAATGCTCACGTCCCCAGATAACTTCAGGCTGGCCGCGGGGCCAGGGAGAGCAGGCCAAAACCGAAGGCCTTCCCGCTGCCGACGCCCGAGCGAACGGCTTCGTGCAGCCGCTCGGGGTCGGTCACCTGCAGCAGCCCATCGTAGCGAACGGAGAGCAGGCGCAGCTTATGGGGCCGGCCGTTCCGGCGGATCTTGCCGCCGATCATCGCCTGGTTGCTCGTGTGTGCGGAGACCAGGCGGAAGCCGCCCTGCTTCGCCTTGCGCTCAAGCCAGTCCATCTGCTCTTCTTCGCGGCAAAGCCCCACCCGCTTGCGCGTGCCATCCGGCAGCCTGCGCCTGGCGGTGGGATTGGCCCGCAGGCGGAAGGCCAGCAACTGGCCGGAGGCGAGATTGAGGTCGAAGGGCTTGGTCGCGGGGTTCTCAGGTGCACGCAGCGGCAGCAGGTGCTCCGGTAGCAGGTAGCCACGCGTATCCGGCGCCTCGAGCCAGGACCAATCGGGCGGGTTCCACGACTGGACCAGCAGCGTGAGCGCGCCGGTGCGGGGGTGGCTCTCCAGCCGGAACAGCACCCGCTCCTCGTCAGGCGCCAGGTCGTCGGGAAAAGCGCGCATCAGGCTGCGGTGCATTTGGTAGGGGTCGGCGATCTCCTTCTGCACGCGGCGGTTGCGTGGGTTGAGGATCAGTCGGGAGAGGTACATGGGACTTTCTCCTCTCTGGGCGGTGGTGCCGGGATGAAGGTCGTGGAGACGCGCCGAGGCGCGAAGCGCCGCTCGGCGAAGGATCGGGGCTGGTCGGGCCGTACCTCGGAGCCGGCCGGATCTTCCAGCACCAACCGCACTTGGTCAGGGTGTTCTTCGGAATCGAGCCCCAGCCAGGGATAGGTCCGCAGTGCTTCAAGCAGGGCCTGATCAGGTTGCAGACCATCCTCCAGCCAGACCGGTTCACCGGGGACGAACGCCTTGCGCCCCAGGTAGAGCGGCCAGTGGGGATCGCGCAGGGCACTGTGGAGCTCCCGCAATAAGGTCAGATCGTCGCCTTCGAGCCCGACCAGGAAGCGGGCATCGGCCAGATAGTACCGGTTGGAGACGACCAGACGCCGGCGGTCCACCTGGCCACTGGCCTTGAGGATGCCGCCTTTGCCGGCGGTGTGATAGTCGCGGGCCATTGTGCCCTCCTGGTCCACGCGCACACCCATCGTGAGGTCGGCCAAGTCATCCACCGGCTCGTGGCGACGGTGGCCCAGGGCAGCGCAGAGCAGCCCCACCACGCCGCTTTTCGAGGGCTCCAGCCCTGTATCGCGCACGGTGAAGCGGCTCTGCACGCCCCAGGACTGCATCGGCCCGGAGAGGCGTAACAGCAAGACGCTCATGCGACCTCCTCTCCGGCAGGCAGCGCCTCTGTCACCGCTGTTATCCACGCTTCCAGGTTCTCGACCTGGTCGGCTGCCAGGTGTTTCAGCGATAGGTCAGGATCGAGCGGCAGCGCAGCCACCCGGATCAGCGTGTCGGTGCCGTAGACCTGGCACAGCCGGGCCCAGTAGATGTCCAGCGCCTCAACGGAAGGAGCCACCAGGCCGGAGTCGTGGCGTGGACGGACAGGGCGCTCGAAGGCGTTGGTCAGCGACCAGCCCATGCCGTCCTCGCGCGCGACGGCCAGCAGCAAGTTGGGTGGGTTGTTGGCGGCGAAGGCGTTCTGCTTGCCGGAGGGAACGGCGGCGACGGCGGCACGGAGGAAGCCCTCGACGGTACGACGGGCTAGGTCGGCGTCGCCGTTGAGATTCTGGGCCAATTGGCCCCAGTCGATGCGGGCGTAGCGGTAGAAGCAAGCGCTGTCAAAGCCGGTGAAGCCCATCATGCCGGCACCAGCGGTGTCTTCGGGGTTCAGGTCATCCACGGCGGTGTAGAAGTCCATCTCCATCGTGACGCGGTGGGTGGAGATGGCGTGGGCCACCTGGCAGGCAGCGTCCAGGCTCAGCCGGGGATTCTCGGCCAGCATGCGGCCGAAGAGGGCGATGTCGGGGGCGCTGGTGCAACCCTCGTGCGCTTTCACGAGCGTCTTGACCAGACGTTTCAGCGCCTTGCCATCGGAAAGCTGATCCCAGTTTTCGAGTAGGGCCTGGGCGATGCTGTCCACCTCGTCCTCGCTCACGTAGAGCAGAACGGCGGTTTTCTTGCCCTCGTCGTCTTTCTTATCCAGCTTGCTGGCATATTGGGGCACGAAGTCGGTCAGTGCCTCAAAAGCCTCACCTTCCGATTTTCCGGCTTCGATCAATCGTTCACTCAACCGATGGATCAGCCGCTTGGTGCGCGTACCGATCTTGACCCTGGTCGTGTCCTCGAAGACGGGCGAGGTGCGGATGGCGCGCTTGATGCATTGGGACGAGACGCGGGCACGGCGGACGCCGCCAAACTCGCAGTCTTTGGGATTGTTGGTGTCGTCCCGGTTCAGGTTTGCTGGCGCAAAGTTCTGGATCATGTGCAGTTCGACGAACATGTCTATTCCTCCTCTGTATTCTGAGTTTCCCGGGCCGGGCGGCCCCAGAAGGCGCGTGCCCAGTCCTTTTGTACGCGGTCACGAAGGTCAGGATGGCTCCAGGCCATCACGTCGGATAACAGTTGGTGCCAGTTGACCGGCACCTCTTTGGACTTGAGGAAGCTCACCACCTGGCGCAGGTAGGAGGGGAAATCGTCGGGATGGGCGGCCAACAAGGCGGTGAAGCGGCGCTCGATGGCTGTATTGTCCCCCCGAGATTCTCGGGCGCAGGCGAAGTGATCACCCAGGTTACCTGTCCCTCCTTCCTTCGGATGGTAGGCGAAGAGGGCTGCGATGAGATAGTAGGCGTCTTCGCACCACGGGCGTGCATCATCCGATAGCCAGGGGACGACGTAGCGGTACATGTCGGCCACGGTGCCGGGTGGCTGGCCCAGTCCGCGCCGCAGGGCGGCCAACGCGCCTCGATTTTCGCGCAGGCCCTCCAGGTAGGTGACAAAGGAATGCTTTTCGGTCATCAGTGCCTCCTAATCGTGTTTTTCTCTATCCGTGGTTCTCTGACTCGATAACCCGCGCCATGTTTTTCTCCAGCGTGCCGCGTGCCAGCGTGATGGCCTTGAGGCCCCGGGTGGGGTCGCTGACACCTTCGGCAGCCTCGGTGAAAGCGCCGCGCGCGGTCCGTTGCAGGGTCTTCACCCAGCCACCCAGCGCAGCCTGGTGATCCTGGGGCAGGTCGCAGACGAAGCCCTGGAACTCTACCTCCAGGCGCGACCAATAGCGGCGATCCAGATTCAATTGGGAGAAGACGAGTCGGGTGTCGTCTCGGTGGGCTTTTTTCCTGTCGGCAGGCGAGACGACCCATTGTGCCAGTTCCCAACCAGCCCGACGCAGCGCCGAGCCCACGCCTTCGGCGGCCTGCAATGCCTCGCGCAACTTCTCTCTCAGTGTCTCATCTGTCAGGTACTTCAGCAGCAGGGGCATGCGCTCATGACGAAAGAAGTAGACCTTGGCCTGCTTCTTCGACATGCCCAGCGCCAGGTATCGGTAGACAAACGACTCCGACAGGTATGCCCTATCCGCCAGATCTGCAAGCCAATGGAAAACCTGAGGAGGTTGCTGCCCCTCGTCGTGCAACTGAAACAGCGCTGCGCTGTCTCGCCAGAGCGCCCGCCCTTCGCGGAATGCCAACGGTATCGGGCCACGCTTCTCGTCTCGGCGATAGTGCGTCATTGGGTTCAGGACACCATCGTCCAATCGTAGCGCCGGGGCTATCGTCATCTGTCGGACGACGAGGCCCTCAGGCGCGTTCTCGGGCTCCAGCAGGATGCGCCGGTTCTGCCACGTAAGATAGTCCAGGTAACCCAGCGGTACAGACCGCTCGGGGACAAAGGGATCATCCATTTCCCAGGCCGGCCGATCATCAGGTTCGCGCGGCATCGGTACATCGCCCTTATAACGCGCCAGGTTGAGGGCCAGCGTCTCGAAAAGGTTCTCTCCCTGCACCAGGAAAACGATGCCTCGCGCACAAGAGCCGTCGGTGAACTTCTGTCGCAAACCGCTCAGGCCGGCCAATCCGAAGGACTGGGCGGCGACCAGCGCTCGGGCCGCCTGGGCCGGGGTCAGGGTGATACCCTCCGCGTCAGTGTGGTGGTCGAACAGTGTAGGGTTGTTACCGGATGCTGTATAGAGCATCAGTTTAGTAATCGATTTGGGCTTGACGCGCCTGTCGGCGGCTTGGTAGAAGGGACGCTCTTCATCGAAGAGGTTGAAACGGTGTCGCCATTGGTCAAAGTAGTCTCGCAGGGCCGTCTCGTCCCAGCGTCCCTTGTGCCACAGTTGGGACCACGCCTTGCGGCTCTCCGGGCCGAAGACGCGGTGCAGCACGGCCAGCAGCAGGCGGTGCAGCGCCGCCGTGCCCAACGGCGTCTCCCCGTGCAGTTCGCGCAGGGTATGGGCCTGGGTCAGTGCGTCGTACAGGCCCAACTCGATGGGCTGCCCACCGGTTCGGATGCATGGCAGCCAGGGTTCGTCTACCAGGTTAAATTGTACGTTCATCAGTCCTCCTTGTCTTCCAGCATCAGACCCAGTTCCGGATCGAGCGTCAACCAGTATGTTCCCAAATCGATCCTCCCTCCTGTGAAAACAGCCGCACGGTAGTAGCGCAGCAGTGGGTGCTTGTGCCAGCCAGGCGGCGGGTCCTTCTCAATGAAGTGTTTGAACACCGGATAGGTGGAGACGGTGACCGTGCGATGGGCCAATTCGGCAGTCAGTTCCCGATCTGGGTGCTCCTCCAATGAGATCAATCGCTCGCCACCGCGGTCGAGCGCAAAGCCGTCAGCTAGCCGGTGCAGGCAGACCAACGTGACACTGGGGCGGACCAGGCGTGTCATCGCTCGCCAGGTATCGTGCAACTCGGGATTGTCCTCGTCCAGTTGGAGGTTACCCGCGCTCAAAACGTCCTCGTCGTCGGGTGATGGGATTAAGTTCTTGCGGGCCTTGTAGCGGTGTTGCCTCATCGTTTGGGTCATCACCTGGTAAGCTTGCTCCAGCGCCTCACGCAGCGGGGTGTCCAGGTTGGCAGGGATGGGATTCTCGTCGTCGTAGACGGCGTCGATCAACGGCTGCACGTTAGCCGGGACGGCGATTTCCGCAAGATCGCGCAGCGCCACGTAGGAATGCAACAGAACGTAGGGTTCGTACACATACCCGTCGCTGCCCCACTCGGGAATGCCCCCTTGCATCTGGGGCGTCGTAATCAGTAGTCGCGGGGTGTTCAAACGGGGCGGACGGTGCGTATCCCGGTGACGCTGCAACCGCCCGGCGCGTTGCAACATCAGATCTACCGGGGCCGGGTCGGTGATCATCAGATCGAAGTCCAGGTCGAGGCTCTGCTCGATGACCTGGGTAGCAACGACGATGGCGCGCTCTGGCCGCGTCCCCCCCTTGCCGAATTGGTCCAGCACCAGCGATTCGGTTTGCTGGCGCAGGTGCAGGGGAAAACGGGCGTGAAACAGGGTCAAATCGTCGGGTGGTACGATCTGGGCGTCGCGCAGCGTCTGGTAGATGGTCTGGGCCCTTCCCACGGTGTTGCAGATGACGGCAGCACAGCCGCCTTCCTCGAGTTCGGCCCGTAAGGTTTCTGCCAAGGCCTGCGGCCGGCCATCGACCCATTCCACGGTCAACGTACGGGTGCCAGTGGCACTGGTTTCCACAGGGAGCACGCCGTCGGCCTCGGCGGTGGCCCAGGAGATGGACGGATAGGGGCTTGATTGGGTGAAGGGGCGCCCCGTGTAGGCTTCCATCAACTGGCGGCGGGTCTGATCCGGCAGGGTAGCCGACAGGAGAACGACCGTGGTCTCCATCGTCGCCAGCCACTTGAGCAGGCGCTGGAACAAAGCAGACATGTAGGTATCGTACGCGTGGACCTCGTCGAAGATGACGGTCTTGTGGCTCAATCCAAACAGACGAACGAAGAAGTGCTTGGTTTGCAGAATGCTCATCAAGGCCTGATCCACGGTGCCCACGGCGAAGGGAGCCAAGAAGCTGCGTTTCTTGGGCAGGAACCAACTATGGGCGACGACCGTGTGCCCCTCGGATTCGTCGACGGCAGCCAGGCGTAGCTCTTCCATGTCTTGCGACCAGGCAGCGTTGCCGTGGAGCAGCAGCAGTTCCACCTGTTGATCGGCGTGCCGCTGCTCCAGGAACCGCTTCACACGACTCAGCATCTGGTTGCTGGTGGCTTGCGTGGGCATAGCGACGTAGGTTCCGCGCTGTTGCTCGGCCTGCAGCCAGTGATCGGCCAGGTACAGGGCAGCTTCGGTCTTGCCCTCGCCGGTCGGTGCCTCGACGATGACCAGCGCCGGAGCCTCTATGTGTTCAGCCAGAGAAACGACCGCCTCCTGCAGCGGTCGGGGTGTGAAGTCAAATAACTCTGAGAAACCAGCGGTCTGCGTCGGCGGCGACCAGCCGGCCCAGCCCAGTTGTCCGAGGGCCAGGTTGGCTTGCTGGCGGGCCAAATCTGCGTAGACATCCAGGTCGGGCGCAGTGAGGTCGAAAAAGTAGTCCTCAATGGATCCCAGCCAATCGGCAAAAGAGGTCAACCCGGCCAGCATGGTCCAGAAGGTCTGGTCGTCCGTCAGCCTCTTCGGCCAGGGCGGCAACTGGCGCACGTCCACCAGATCGGCCAGGGCATCGAATAGGTCGGCACGTACGGCGTCCCAGTCCACCCCTCCCCGGCGGGCGGGTCCGATGTTCTGCAACCCGTGAGCTGTGGGAAACACGCCGTGGTGTCCACCGACCGTGTGTGCAATCTGGCGCGCCAGCCCGTCGTCTACGTCGAGCTGCCGAGGGAGCAGCCGACGCAAGGCCCAGGCCGAAACCCAACCGTGGGGTGTCCTGGTGCGGACGCGCTGCTTCTCGAACGAGAGCCCGCGCTTCAAGAGCGCCTGTTTGCTGGCTTCGTGCTGGGATTGAAAAGCGGGACAGGCCTTGCCCAGGTCGTGCAGCCCTGCTGCGAAGGCCAGCCATTGCCGCGCTGACGCCTGGTCCATTCCCATTGCGCGGGCAAAGTAACAGCGGGTGGCCTCAGGCAGAGATCGATCCCACAGCGCCAGCACCACCTGGGCCACGTCTATCAGATGGTAGATCAGGGGATGAGTCTCCGATCTGTCCCGGCTGGTTTTGGCCCACAGCAATTGGTACGTTGGGATGGGCCGAATACCGTAAACGTCTGCCAGCCTTCGCGCTTCGTTCACCAACGCCTTCCGCAACCTCTCCGGCTCTAGCACCTCCACGTCGGCGCCCCAGCTCCGCACCCAGGGGAGAAAGTCGATCAGGTCGCCGATCTGGGCCGTCCAGATGCATCCGCCTGGGTTGTCCGGGTCGTCGACGATGTCCTGCGAGGGATGCCAGCGCGACTCCCGCACCCGCCGCGTCACCCGCGGACTGAAGCGCAGCTTGACCGGGATCAAGTCCTCGCCCGAGATGATCGACCAGGCGCTGCGCAGGTACTCTAGCCCGGGGAAATCGGGCGGCACGATGTACTCCTCTGTGGTCAGGGTGGCCTGCTGGATGCGCTGTAGCTTGTACGTCCTCAGCGCGTCCACGATGCTACTGTGGCCGATGACGTAGGTGGCGTAGCCGATGGCCGAGGGCTCCAGCAGGTAGGGCGATAGCACGGTTTGAAAGGGCTTTCCGTTCAGGGGATGGTAGGTGACGGATGCCTTGCGGCGATAGATGTAGCTCTGCATCACCGTGCGGAATACGCGGCTGTAGCTCTCGTCGCCGGGCCGACGGGCCAGCTCCAGTGCAGCCTGATGGATCTCGTGTCCCACGCCGGCGTCGCCGGTCAACACCTCGGCCAATTTGACCAGCGCCGCCTCGGCCGATTCGTTGCGCTTGTCGTGCTGCTTGACCAGCAACCGCGTCGCCAGGTAGAGCGTCATAGCCTCCTCCGGCGAGATCTCCAGGTGACGCAGGCGGGTGCGGTGGTAGGGCAAAGCGAGCCACAGGCGCCCATCCTTGTACAATTTGCCCTGGATCTCCAATTCGCGCAGGTAGTTGTTGACCGTCCGGCGGCCCATGTTGAGCGTCTCCGCGACCTCTCGCTCGGTCAGCCCGTTGGGGTGGCGAGTGAGCAGATGAAGAACCAGGTCTATACGCTTCCACTTCGTATCTTGATCCATCTTCGGCATGGTGTTTCTCCCAACATAAATCTCAGTGCTCGGTCTGCCTACACTTATTATACCGGCCAGTTGGAAAATTACGGCGTTTTCTTGCCGGTTTTTCGCCGCTAGTCGGCAAACCAGCACCGCCCTTCCTTGTAGACGCGTCCCTGCTGCTTTAGCTCACGCAGATAGTTGTTCACCGTGCGGCGCTGCCAGCCGAGCTCGCACGCGAGCTCAGACTCTTTCAGGCCAAATGGATACCAGCGCAGCACCCCCTGAACGCGACGTTCCCTCTTGGACTTTTCACCTTTCCGCAGCCGGGCCATAATGCACCTCCTGAAGAGTAGTTTGATCCTACTTTCAGGATACCGGCTGCTTGGAAAGTTTCTTTCCAACTTCGTCAGGTCAGTTCAAGTTCGTCGGGTTTCTCTCTGTTGGAGTCTGCAAAAAAGACAGGCCGCTGCGTCGCGGGCGGCCTGTCTGCAATCTGTCATCGTCGTCTGTACTGCGGGGCCAGGTCTGGGCCTCGATTCCGGCAGGTGTATCGTTCTCATCGCACGGGGTCTTCTCATTGGAACAAAGCTATTGTAGCATATCAGGCATTGTAGGGCAAACTGATGTTGGGCGAGCGTGTCGCATTTTGGAGGAGTTCGTCGTCGTCCTCTTGAAACCCCAGGACCGCATCAGCACCTACCGGGTGGGCATCGTCCTGCTGTGGAGACGCTGATCGCGTGGGAGGCTCAAGGGGGCTGCGAGGCCGCCTGCCCCCTCACTGCTGGGTTGAGCCGGAATGGGGTGATGGAATAACGAGGAATAGGACACGGATTCTTGATGATTTTTGGCCAAATCTGTGAAGATCTGTGTGAATCCGCGTCCAAATTCTTTGTCGGTGTCAGTGAAAGGTGTTCGAACGGACGGGCTACGGCTGCCTGGCGGCGGAGACGAACGTCGGCGTGGTCCACGTCTGCCACGCGGCAGGCGGCGATATCGAAGGTTTCAGAGGACCAGGCCCGTGTGCTGGGGAAGCTGGCCAATCGAGCAACAACCGGAGTTCGTTGAGCACGTTGCGACCCAGGACGGTCTCGTCCCCCAGCTCATCACCGACGACGTAGACGCCGGGCAAGGTCAGCTTACCGATCTTCAAATCGACCACGTAGAGAAAGACCGAGCGGCGTTCGCCCCATTGGCTGCGCATGCTGGCCTCGTATGCACGTCGTGCCTCACAATACGCCGCAGGTGCCGGATGGGTACTATCGTGCCATCGGCATCGGTATCCACAATCGCTGTCAACTCGGGACGCTGATCGGTCGCCGGGGCGGGGCAACACGTCGAAGCGCTATCCATTGAGCAAAACCGATCGGGAGGCCGATGATCAGAGATGACACTGGCATTCCAGGAATCGATGGCAGAAGCAGGCGCATCGCAAGCGCTATCATTCCGGGAGGCCGTTATCAAAGCAATAGTACAGCTTCTGATAAGATTGCCTGAACTCGACTACATCCTCTATCACCGTTGCAGGTGCTTCCTTTTCAATCAGGACGCGCGCCATAAAGTCCGCGATCGTCTCCATTTCCTCCTCACGCATTCCCAGGCGGGTGACTTCGATTGAGCCCATTCGCAATCCGCTCGGGCGATCCCAGTCCTCCGGCCGATCCGTCGGAAGCAGGTTCTTGTTTGTGATTATGTTGGCTCGAGCCAACAATTGGGCAACGGCGATGCCGCCTCCAAACTGCCGCACGTCGGCAATGACTTGCTGGGTACGGGTGTACCCCTTGTGCGCGCCCAATACGGGAATGCCCCGCTCGTGTAGTGCCGCACCGAGCGCCTGCGCATTGCGGACAATCTGTCCCATGTAGGCTTTGCCAAATTCTAACATTTCGGCTGCCGACACAGCCAGTGCTGCAACCCGGTTGACCTGATGAGTCGCCACCAACACCGGGAAAATCGCGTTGGTGATGGGCACGGTCAAATCAGGGTCGTTCCAGACGATAATACCACTCTGTGGCCCACTGAAGGTCTTGCCAGCCGACCCGGTCATCACGGCAGCCCCCTCCGCCAGGCCATCCTGGAAAAGACCGGCAGCCACTAAACCCAGTTGATGCGCCCCGTCAAAATAGATGTGACCGCCCCACTCAGCGACGATCTCTCGCATCGCCTGGATTGGAAAGGGAAAGAGCGTCATCGAGAGGCCCAGCGAGACAACCTTGGGGCGCACCAGAGGCGCTACCTTGCGGAAGAGATCCAGGTCGACTTCGAGTTCAACCGGGTCAAAGGGCACGTCAACGATCTTCAAGCCGCGCACGCCAGGAGGCCCATCGACCAGGTTGCTGGAGTGACCACCAAAGGGCTGAGTCACACTCATAATCACGTCGCCGGGTTGTGTCAGCGCTGTGTAGACCACCATGTTGCCCAGCATGCTCCCCATCAGGCGGTGGTCGGCGTAGCGCGCACGGAAAACCTTCTTCAACAACTCGATACACAACGCCTCAAGCTCGTCAATGTGTTGCGTACCGGCAAACCAGCGATTGACCGAACCGATATGCCCTTCGGCTGCGCGGATACCCACTTCAGCCGACAAGAGCGCCCGCACCGTCGGGCTGGTGGGTGCTTCTGGAGCCAGCAGATTGACACAGCGCTTGCCGCGCCACTCCTCGTTGCGCGCTACGGCGGCGAGCACCGCCTCTTTCATCCCTTTAGCCGAATGGCACGCATCTAGCACAGCCCGTGCCTGGGCCAGTACCTCTGGATCGTGAACTTCGAAGTTGGCCTTCTCGTTCTTTTCAGTCATCGTATGTAACCTCCGTCAGTAGTTCCACGAGTTTTCCCAGTGACCCTCCGATTATATTGCCCTCCACAACAAAGTCAAACTACCGTTGCCTGGGCCTGGTCGTGCCGATGATTAGGGGCTGCGCGCTCCCGCGGTGTGCTGTGCTGATCACAATCGCTCTTTGAAAACCGGGTACCCAGGAGCATGGAGCCGGTCCCCGTAGCGGGGAACCGGCTCATTGGTGTGCCGGGCACGCCCTGTAGCTGGGAGGGATGATGGAGCCGATGACGACCGGCAGGTAGTAGTAGACCCGCTCCGGAGCAGCAGCGGGTGTGTAGACGACGTAGTTTGCGGCATAGCCTACGTTGGAGGTCCCGTAGCGGATCCGCATGTACCCGTCCTCGCCCCAGTCGGGCCCCCAGGAGTTCCGCAGGATCCACGCCTGATCGGCGTCGTCCCATCCCACCAGGACGACGGCGTGATTGACCGCGTAGTTGCACGTCTCGTCGGTCTGGAACACCCCGCCGGTGTACCGATCGAACTGGTTGCCCACGCACACGGCAACCCCAACCGGGCCAAAGGTATGGATGGCTTCCTTGATCGCCGCCACGGCCGGAACACTGTGCCCATCTCCGATGTAATCCCAGGAGGTCACCTTGAATGGATGGTCGTATGGTCCCGCGCAGGAGACTTCTGACGCCTGGTAGGGGAACGCCGACTCCAGCACGGCGCCAGCCTGTGGCTCTCCCGGCGGCATCATGTTCCAGTGGTAGTCGTGGGCCCACCAGCCGCCGTCACAGCCCCAGCCGTGCGTGTTGCAGGAAAGCAAATACTGTTCCGCCAGGTCGACGTTTCCCTCCGCGCCTCCGTACTTGATCCACGCCTCGAGTGGCCCCACTGTGCCGAAGGCCCAGCAGCTCCCGCATCGCCCCTGGTTCCTGACCGGCGGGCATCCACCGTGCGTCTCACACCAGTTGTAGACCTCAGGCAGGCTTTGCAGGGACGAGTGGGGATCAGCCTGTTCAGGTGCTGGACTGCGCCGCTGCGGATGCTCGTCCTGGGCTCGGGCGGCAGATGCGTGGGCAAGGAGCTCTGTGCTGAGTATCGCACAAATATGCGCCAGGTCCAGACCATCGGCATCGATCGAGATCGCGACCTTCGGTGAGCGCTCGGTCTCCCACGCCCGCCGATAGGCCAGGCGGAAACCCGTCTGCCCCGTCTCTACAGCCCACAGCCGGATGACCTGTTGGGCAGGGACGCCCAGTCCTCTCGCTACCTGCCGGGTCTCCACGTCACCCGCCTGGGAGAGCGCGGTTCCCCCCAGTGTCTCCACTTCCCAACTGTAGCCGGTCGAAGGATTGCCTGGCAGCGTGATCGTCATTGTTTGACCTGCGCGGATAGCCCCACGCAACTCCAGCGTCACCGGACCCGACAGCCGTTCCACGGCATATCCCGCCTGGAGCGCCGCCTCGGTAATCTCGCTGGCGTCATCCCCTTCTATCGAGAGGGTGTATGTCAGCACATGTGGGCTGCTCTTGGTCTCCGTCCACGTGTGCCGGACGTCGAAGTCTCTGAATATGGCCGCTGCCTCCCGCCGCACCTGCCCGTCCAGTCCCTCACGTTGAGCGGATGGCGCCGGCGATGGAATGGGGAAAGTGACGAGTCCCTCACCCGCCCACGTTCCGTCTGGACGAACGGTAACTGAAAAAAGTGCAAGCGGTCCTTCGCTTTTGGCGCTGCTGGGCCGGGCTGAGGCTGGCGGGGGTGGTGGGCCGGCTGCGCACGTCAGATAGATGCTGGTGACCAGCAGCATCGATAGCCACAGCCGACCACATGGGTTTCTCTTGAGCACCTGCATAGCCTCCGGTGTTGATACTTCACAGGATACATCAAAGACCGGGTTCTTTCAATAGGAATTCTTGGCTATCCCGATGATCAATACTCGCGGGAGAGCAAATGGCGGTTGCCGATGCGCACCGTGTGCAGCCCGGCCGCCCGTGCGGCGGCCACTGTCTCCTCCGCGTGGCGCACGGAGGTGCGGGGCAGATCGGGGAACACGAAAGCGTGCTGGCGATGACCGGCGGCGGGGTGGGCCGCGTCGGAGATTGGCAGCGCCTCCTGTGGGCGGTCGCGGATGCAGTCCAGGCACACGCCCAGTTGAGCGGCAATGAGGCGTGAGCGGCTGCCGCAGACGCTGCATACTTGCTCGGGAAGTGGCTCAGCCGTCGCCACAGGCCACATCGGTTAATACCTGCCGCACGAAGTCGCGCGCGCGGAGAAACACCGCCACGTCCTCGACCTGGGCCGGCTCGAGGATCAGCGGCCCGCTGTACCCCACCGCCTGGAGTGCGCCCAGCACGGCCGGCCAGTCCAGCGTCCCCTCGCCGGGCGGCAGGTGGCGTGGCCCGTCCGGCGCATAGTCGGCCAGGTGCACCGTCGTCAGGTGGTTGTCCATTGCGTGGATCAATGCCGCCGGATCGGCGCCGCTTTCGCCGGCCTGGAAGGTGTCGAACGTGAAGCCCACCGGCAGGCCGGCCTGGTGAATCGCCGCTACCTGCTCGGGCGTGCGCAGGTAGCACCAACTGACGTTCTCGATGCACAGCTTGACCCCTGCCGCCCGGGCTTGCTCGCCGGCCCAGGCCGTGCTTTCGAAGAAGGCGGCCACCAGGCGGGGGTTGTGGACGCCGTAGCGCAGTCCGTGCCAGGTGAGCGCCTGGGCCTCCAGCGTGGTCGCGACTTCCAACAGGCGCTGGAATCGATCGCGTGTCTCCTCGATCAGGCGCGGGTAGGGGGTCCACAGGTCGAAATAGGGGGCGTAGAGGTGGATGGAATGCACGCGCACCCCCAGGTCGCGCCGCCGCCGGTCGAGCTCGGCGCCAAAGGCTGGCGTGTACTCCTTTTCGGCCTGGAGGAAGACCTCGACGACGCGGAACCCCAGTCCCGCGATCGTCGTCAATGCGTCCTCCGTCAGGTGTGTTGGGTACAACGCCGCCGTCGATACGCCGATCGTGTTCGTCATCCCCCTCCACATGTCGCCCGGAATTGTAACACCGCCACCTGGAATGGTCAACCGAGCATGGAGCGATACCCTCCGTATCACGTTTGACCGCTTTCCCTAAGTTGAGTATACTACACTCGAATATGTGCATACAAGGAGAATCCTACGATGACAAAAGTCACTAAGAAACCCGGCGCCGTTCTCTACCCCGTCCCTGCCGTGTTGGTCAGCTCTGGCACCGGCGATCGCGCCAACATCATCACGCTGGCGTGGGTGGGCACGCTCTGCTCTGAGCCTCCGTTCGTCGGTATCGGCGTGCGGCCCAGTCGCCACTCACACGGCCTGATCGAAGAGGTCGGCGAGTTCGTCGTTAACCTGCCTTCCGCGCAGCAGCTCAAGTGGGTCGATTACTGCGGCGTCGTGTCGGGCCGCGACGAGGACAAGTGGGCGGCTTGCGGCTTTACCCCGGCGCCTGCCTCCCAGGTGCAGGTGCCCCTCATCGCCGAGTGCCCGGTCAACATCGAATGTCGCCTGCATCAGACCCTCTCGCTCGGCAGCCACGACCTGTTCGTCGGCCAGGTCATCGCCGTCCAGATGGACGAGGCCGTCCTCGACGAGCGCGGGCGCCTCGACCTGGCAAAGGCCAGCCCGTTCGCGTACCTGAACGGCGAGTATCGGGAGATCGGGGAGCGACTGGGTACCTTTGGCTATTCCAGGAAGTGACGGCGGTAGAAACCGGGTTTTTCCCAAAAACCCGGTTTCTCGTCCGTTTCCGAAGGAGCGTATATGCAGAAAGTCATGACGTGGTTCGAGCGGATCATCATCTCTGCTCTCATCCTGCTAATGGCAATCACTGTTCTCTTCTCCGCCAGGGTAATCTCCAATCAAGTTGTATTGACCTCTGGAGGAAATCGGATATGATTGATGCTGCTATCCCACGTGAGTGCGTCTACAAACAGTTTGAAGAGCACCCGGGCCCCTGCCCGCGGTGCGGCGGTCCTCTGCAATCGCATCAAGCCACCTACCTGATCGTCACCCGGCGTGGCGGCAAGAGCGCCGATAGCTTCTTTGTCGGCAATGACATGGGCTGGTTCTGCGCCCGCTGCCCCACCGTGGTTGTCAACCCTGACGAAGTAAACGAGTACCTGCAGTACAGTTTGCCCGAGTGGAATGTGGGCACCGAGTTCGTCGTAGCGGGCATCGTGGACCTGGATGCTGTCCCCGAGGAGAAACGCGACTTGCCGCTGGGGGACGACGACAACCCAATCCCACTGGTGGAGTTCACCGCCGTCTCTGACGAGAGAGCGCCCCGAGAGACGACCGGCCCGTCTGAAGTCACTGCCCGGCCGCGGGCCCGAACACCGCGCGGCGAAGGCGGGTTCGAGCAGCAGTACGAGGATATCTTGCAGAACATCGAGTTTGGCATCGTCCAGGTCTATCGTGAGCATCCCGACATGACCGACTGGGATGCCCTGAATGCCGTTGAAAATCTGATCCGCTTGTACAATGCCGAGGTCAAGGGACGCCAGCCTGCGTTGCCGTCTCTGGATTCCCTGGCACAGAGTGTCTATGAGTCGGTCAAAATGATGTGTGAATGGCGGCTGGGACGTGAGACGCCGTTTAGAGATGATGAGGGAGCGCCGGTCGAGACCGTGTTGGACCCTATTACTCTGGATGAGATGATAGACTGTCTGAAGCGCGTTCGAAAGTCCATCAATCGATGGCATCGCGAAGGTGGCCTGCAGGGGTACCTCACCTTCGTCAGCGAGTTTATCGCGTAGCCGCCCTGATTGGAGGGACGCGTCTGCTCAGATGACTGCCGACCAGCGAATCGACCTGTACGACCTTGACCTCCCGGCTCTCGAGAATCTCCTCGCCTCATGGGACCAGCCACGCGCCCACGCCCGGCCCGTGTGGGACTGGCTCTACCGCCGCCTGGCGACCCGCTTCGACCAGATGACGACGCTGTCCCCTGCGCTGCGGGAGCGGCTGGCGGCCGAGACCGGGCTTTCCATCCCTCAGGTGCTGGCCCGCCAGGAGGCGCCCGGCGGCGAGACGCGCAAGGACCTCCTGCAGCTTGCCGACGGCCAGCAAGTCGAGGTCGTGCTGCTGCGCTACCGCCAGCGGCGCAGCGCGTGCATCTCCACCCAGGTCGGTTGCGCCTGTGGGTGCCCCTTCTGCGCCACCGGCCAGATGGGCTTCGTCCGCCGCCTCACCACCGGCGAGATTGTCGCCCAGGTCCTGCACCTGCAGCGCGAGCTGGCGGCTCAGCACAGGCAGCTCTCCAACGTCGTCCTGATGGGCATGGGCGAGCCCCTCCTGAACTACGAGCCCACGCTGGAGGCCATCCGCCGCCTGGTCGATCCCCGGGGCGTGGGGATTCCCCCCCGGCGGATCACGCTCAGCACCGTCGGCATCGTGCCCGGCATCCGGCGCCTGGCCGACGAGGATCTGGCGATCAAGTTGGCCGTCTCGCTCCACGCCGCGACCGACGCGCTGCGCGACCGGCTGGCGCCCGTCAATCGCCGCTACCCTCTGGATGACCTGTTCGCCGCGCTAGGAGCGTACACGGCTCGCACCGGGCGCCGCGTCTTGCTCGAGTGGGTTATGATCGACGGCGTCAACGACACCCCCGCGCAGGCACAGGCGCTGGCCGACCGCGTGGCGGGGATGCCCGCCCACGTCAACCTGATCCGGCTGAACGCGACCGCCGACTACGCCGGCCAGCCCTCGACGCCGGAGTCTATCGAGGCCTTCACCGCCGTGCTCGATCGGGCCCACGTCCCGCACACCGTGCGCCAGCGCCGCGGCGCGGCCATCTCCGCCGGCTGTGGCCAACTCCGCTCTCGGGTCAGGTGACGGGCGATATTTGGCGTGAGACTTCGGGAGCCTTCAGTCAGAACTCTAGGAGGTAGGGCAGATTTAAAACTGCTTCGAAAGTCGCTGGATCGAACGATTTTTGGTTCCCTGCGACGTGTAGCGGGCAGCGACCTACCTGGTCTTTCACAATGAAGGAACACACCCATGAAACACACAACCATCCTGCACCTGCACGGCTTCGCGTCCTCTGCGCGATCCACGAAGGCCCAGTTCTTCCGGCGTAAGTTCGAGTCGCTCCCTCAGGTCGACTTTCACGCCATCGACTTCAACCCTACCCCCCGCGACTTCGAATACATGACCGTCACCGGCATGATCAACCGCCTGCGGCAGTACGTGCTGGACCGCGATCTGGGCACCGCCCGCGTCATCGGTAGCTCCCTGGGTGGGTTGATCGGCCTCAACTACGCCCACCGTTTCGGCAACCAACGTTTCGTTGGCCAACGCTTCGGTGGCGTCGACAAGATGCTGCTCCTGGCCCCCGCTCTGTCCTGGCTGTCCGGTGGTCTCACGGAGGGGGAGCTCGGTCACTGGGAGAAGGCCGGGGTCGCGCCGGTCTTCCATTACGCCTTCGAGAAAGAAATTCCCCTGCGCTATGACCTCCATGTTGACGGGCTTCGCTACCTCCAACCGGTTCCACCTCCGGCCCCGATTCTGATCGTCCACGGCCGAAGCGACGACTCCGTACCCATCGCAAACAGCCGCGAATATGCTGCCGAGTTCCCCGACCGGGTTCAACTGATTGAGGTGGATGCGGGTCACGACCTCAACGACCACTTGCCCTTCATCTGGGACCACGCCCGGTCGTTTCTCCTGGCTGAACCGCAACGCCGTGAAATCTGAAGGCTCTCTGGCATTTCGCAGGGTGAGACCCTAAAGGTTTTAGAACATTGAACCATCAATTGAGATTCTTCAGGAAATGCACCGAAATCCTGGAAATCTTTGAGGTTAACATTGAAACCTTCAGGGTCGTGATCAGCGACCCCGCAAAGTCCTGAAGAGCCAATCTGAATTATTGAA
>Ga0180434_10003478_pt1 | contig 20030 bp, 15 predicted proteins | sample SS_ome_7_FD_132453 | JGI IMG/M metagenome (GOLD analysis project Ga0180434, IMG submission 132453) | Hypersaline lake sediment archaeal communities from the Salton Sea, California, USA - SS_1_D_2 metaG | ecosystem: Environmental > Aquatic > Non-marine Saline and Alkaline > Hypersaline >...
AGCGGTATTTTTGCTTCTGTCTCCAGAGATCGGCTCGCAACTGCTCCTCACCCACGATGCGCACAAATGCCTCCTCCAAGTTAACTGCGTTAGTCTGAGCAATGAGAGCCGCTGGCGTATCTACAGCCTGCAAACATCCCCTGTGGATGATAGCGACCCGGTCGCATAGTCGCTGCGCCTCATCCATCAGGTGAGTGGAGATCAAAACGCAACGCCCCTCATCACGGAAGCGAGTGATAAGGGCGCGCACACTGCGAGTGCTCATCACATCTAGACCAGCGGTAGGCTCATCCAAAATAACATTGGGTGGATCGTGAACCAGAGCCTCACCCAGGATCACACGGCGGCACATACCAACCGAGAAACCCTCGGCGCGCCGATCAGCAAAATCCGCCATCTCCAGCATCTCCAGGACGGCGTTAACTCGCCGCTCCAACTGAACACCATCCAGATGGTGAAGGCGGCCATAGAAGCGGAGGTGTTCACGAGGAGTGAAGCGGGCATAGAGACCAGCAGTCTCAACCAGGAGACCAATACGGGCGCGTACGCGTCCGCTCTCCCTGCGTACATCCATCCCATCCACCAAGGCAGTACCAGCAGTCGGTTCCAGTGTAGTGGCAAGTAATCGCAGTAAGGTGGTTTTGCCCGCGCCGTTGGGTCCCAGCAAACCAAAGACCTCGCCGTCGTGGCAAGTAAATGAGACGGTATCCACCGCCACCAATTTCTTGAACCGCTTTGTGAGCCTCTTGATGTCAATCATCCAAGCCTTCTCCATTGTGTGTGAGCCGGGTCAAACATGCCTTCGTCGCTGACCCAAGAGCACAGTCACGCGCACGGGAGATACGACAAAACGTTGCACGTGCAACATGTCATACCCGAGAAAAACCGACATCCAACCTCCACCGGATAAATCCAACGAGCAGTGCACTATGCCAATGGAGAAACGTCAGACGCTCCCCATTCACCTACGCACATTCGACTTCCAATACCCGTGCTGCACCGCGCGAGCCTCCTTCACTGTCGTGATGGCATTTTCATCCACGGCTCTGGCAATCCCCAACACAACATCCACACTCTTGCGGGGGACAATAGCTTCGACGATACCCACAGCATTTTTGCGACCATATCCATAATATTCCGTCACGCCAAATCCTTCCTGACGCAATGCCTCTGCCAGAGTGTCACTTTTTTGGATAGAAATGACCCGCACCTCAGCAAAACCCAGAGCCAACCGTCGTTCCAGTGTCATTCCAATCAACGTACCCACAGCGAAACCGCCGCAATAGGCAAGTACATTCCAGATATTACCCAAGTTCGCCACAACCTTGCCGATAGCAATGACATAGACCAGTGCACTAATGAATCCCGCAACCATGGCGTACAGTCTGCGCCCCTGTACTGTCATCAGCGTCGCCAGTGTACTGACAGTAATACCCAGCACGCGCAACCCAAAGATCAACAGAGCTTCCAGAAATATACTCACTAATTCCTCCTCCAACATTATACCCCAAGTCACAACACGCGAAAGAAGCGGCTCCAAGCAACAGCCGCTTCTCCCTATATGCCCCTGGCGCGATTCGAACGCGCGACCTTGAACTTAGGAGGTTCCTGCTCTATCCAAGCTGAGCTACAGGGGCCTACGCTGATTATAACATATCCCTTGTAGCACGGCAAGCACCCATCATCTCATTGAAAGCTTTGTCCGGTATGACTTTATGAGACTCGACAGCCCCCAAGGGTTTGGTAAAGAGCTTCGATCTGATCTGCATGCTCTTCCAGTGTCATTGGAAAACGCACATTTGCTCGAAGTCGAGCCAACAAATCCCGCTCGTCCACCAGTCGTTGCAGCACTTCCCGCCAAGCGCTCACATCACCCGGAGGCACTAGAAAACCATCCACACCATCACGAATCCGATCAGCCAGAGGTCCCAGTCGGGAGGCAACTACCGGCGCACCAGAAGCGAAGGCTTCGGAGATAATGAAAGAGAACGTTTCGTACCACAGGGAGGACACCAACACCACATCCACTTTGGCCAGAGTTTCCCATACCTCCTCCCGTGTCAGTCGGCCTAGAAAACGCACGCTCGAGGTAGCCCGCTCGTGCAGACTAGCAACATAAGCAGGGTCAAAAGATTCGTCGCCGGCAACCCACAGCTCCCACGCTCCACGGATCTCGTTGAGAGCCTCAATCAGTATGTGAACCCCCTTCTGCCAGGAAAGTCCTCCAATGTAAGCAAAACGCACCATCCCATCTGATCTCTGCCGAGGCACAACAGGAGTGTAATCGAGTCCAGGCAAGATCGTCAAGAGATTCTCCGTCGGTGCGTTGTGCGCGACATACCAGCGACGCACAAATTCTGTGGGGGCAACAAGCCTGTCAGCAGCCTGCATAACTTGATGCAACAAGTGGTTACGACAGGCCAATAGCCCTGCCATTAGCGGCAGAACTGGCCAAAACCCGGGGAGTTTGGAGCGAGCCAAGGCACAGCGAGCGCAATTCAGGTACATCTGAGGGCCATCGCATACCTGTTGACTGTAGTTGGTCAGCAATTGGGCATTGGCGCAGACCCACCAGAAATCCCACAAGGTGATGATATATGGAAGCCCTTGCCGCTGGATAGAACGAATCAATGCGACTGGAAGCCCCATTAAATGCTCGATATGAACCAGATCGGGATTAGTCTCCTCCAAGACGCATTCAAAGGCACGCTCCATTGAAGAATCTCCAAAGGTGGCCAAGAAACGGCGAACGGGACTCTGCAGACCGTTCCAGGCCGTCCATACATTTACTCCTTCCTCAAGACGATGTTCTTGGCCAGCGCCCTCAGCGCTGCGACGATAAAAGATAGTAATCTCATGACCTCGCTGGCTCAACGCTTGCGTCAGCCAACGAGTGTAAAGCTCAGTACCACCTACGTGTTCTGGCATATATTGATGGACAAGGTGCAGAATACGCATACTCACTCCTTCAGCCTCCTACAAACTTTGACCACATCACTATACTATGTTAGAATGCCAAAGTCAAGCCTGGGACAAGCTTACTGGAACACGAATGGAACTTGCAGTCATCACCTTGAACTGGAATGCAGCAGCAGATACCGTACGCTGTGCTCAACACGTCGCTGCCTGGAAACATCTACGCCCGAAAATCTGGATCGTAGACAACGGTTCTACCGACGGCAGCCTTGAGATCATTTCTCACCAATGTCCTGACGTGCGTCTCGTCCGTAACGCGACCAACCTGGGCTTTGCCGGTGGAAACAATCGCGGGATTGTCGAGGCACTCGCAGTGTCAGACATTCCCATCCTTTTGCTAAATAACGATGCCCTTGTAAAGGAAGAGGGCACTATCAGATTGCTGGAAACCCTCCAGGCCGATGAGCGGATCGGTTTTGTCGGACCGTTGCTCTTCGAGGCCGACGACAAGGACCGGTTGCTCGCAGCCGGCGGCAGGGACCCGGTCCGACACCACCACTCGCACATTCTCAAATTGACCCCTGGCGATCCTGTCCGCATCGTTGAGTATGTGCCGGGAACAGTGTTACTGGGACGATCTGATGTCTTTCGCGACGTGGGGTTCCTGGATGAAGACTATTTTTTCACCATGGAAGTCGCCGACTTGTGTATGCGCGCCAGGCAACACGGCTACGTCAGCGCCATAGACACACGCGCGCGGGCCTTTCACGCTCTGAATCGCTCATCCAATCTGCGAGAGACGCTGCACACTTATTACATCATCCGCAACCGGTATCTTTTCATCCGCAAATTTTATTCCAAACAAAAAATTCTGTTATACGGATTCTGGACGCTCTACAGCCTTGCCTTGTCTTTGAAAGTACAACTTGGCGGCAAGCCAGCGACAGCGCGGGCGATCTGGCTAGGACTTTTCGATGGGTTGCGCGGGCGATTTGGAGGACGGAACGAGCTTTTTCTGAGATAGTCTGATGAACATTCTCTATCACCTCACCATTCTTCCTCCCAAAATGCCGGAGTGCGAAGCTATCTCGCAGGAGATCCACACTTTGCGCAGGCATTTTGGCGGCGAATTGATTTACCTCAATCCAAACCTACATTCTCCCATCTACTTACCAAGAGTACTGTTCGGGTTTCATAGACTGAGACATTTGCGGGCTTTGGAAACGAATCTGCACTTACACCATCTGTACAACCCCGATCCATTTCCCTTCCCAATACTGCGTGCATTGCATCGCCCCGTCATTTACTCCCTGACCGGTGGAGTGAAGCAGCAACCCAAAGCATCCTTCTTCTCGTCGCTGGCCGCTGTCACAGTGACCGATGAAGGTAGTCTGGAACGTCTCAAAGCATGGGGAATAAACAACGCTTTCCTGGTCCGCCCTGGCATTGATACAGGCCGATTCACACACTCCCTCCTACCATTGCAGTCAGAAATCAAGTTGATGGTCGGTTCAGCCCCCTGGACGAAGGAGCAGTTCCGCACCAAAGGAGTGGAAGCGCTGTTGTTGGCGGCCCAGCAAGCGCCTCACCTGCGATTGATTTTCTTATGGCGAGGAATACTGGCGGATGAAATGGAATACCGGGTGCACCAGATGAACCTGGAAAAACAAGTCACAGTGCTGAATGAGAAAGTAGATGTCAACCAAGTACTGGCCAAAGTACACGCCAGCATCACACTGGCCGCCACCCCGACTATCGTCAAATCGTATCCCCACTCTCTGCTTGAATCGTTGGCAGCCGGGAAGCCCGTATTGATCAGCCGGGCCATTCCTATGGCAGATTACGTGGAGCAGACAGGATGCGGTGTGATAATTGATGAAGTGAATCCTGCAAGTATACTTGCTGCTGTTCAGACATTAGCAGCTCGGTATGAAGAACTGCGAAAATCAGTCCAATATTTGAATCCTCAAGATTTCTCGTTGCAGACTCTGGTTGCTTCTTTTCAAAAAGTGTATCAACGCATAATCGATCAAGATTCTCGAGGAGGCAAGTGATGAAACGTACAAACTCCCTAATCGTGTTGGGTCTCTTGGGATTGCTGGCTATCGGCCCTTGGCTAAACAGTCAGTCTTACCCTGCATCGGCGCTATCCGATTATATTACGATTACTTTGAGCGGCGCTTCAGTTGTCGGCTCCGCACCCACCGCGGCGGACTTTGATGGAGATGGCTACAAAGAAATCGTGGTCGGCGGCAGCGATGGCATTTTGCACGTCGTTTCTTTCGATGGTTCCAGTTGGTCGGAGGTCTGGGCGTACCAAACCAACGCCGACATCAATGCGGCTAATCCTCCAAATCCCAACCCGGACAACAACATACGCACATCACCGGCGATCGCGGACCTGGATGGAGACGGCCACCTCGATATAGTGGTAACACTCGGGGGATTCGTCCATACCACGCAGGAAGATCGCAGAAACGGAGGAGTTCTGGTCTATCGCTATCAGAGCAACGAACCTTGGAGCTTTACACTGATCGAACCGCTCTCACCGGATGGATCCCAGGGATGGCCCCAACCACGCATCGACGAGATCGGGGCTGGAACAGGCGAGGGATACCCGGATGGATTATGGGACGGTATCCCAACCTCGCCTGCCGTGGGGGATATTGACGGTGATGGTGACCTGGAGATCATTGTCGAGGGGATGGATCGCCGGATACACGCCTGGCATCACAATGGCGCCGCCGTAGCAGGCTGGCCGATATCCCAGTGGGATGGCGACCCATTGTGGCGAGGCGGGCGATCTTCACCGGCGCTGGGAGATCTAGACAACGATGGCTTACCCGATATCGTGGTCGGCACGATGAGCCCGAAAAAGAATGGCGAGCAAGGGGAAAACGCCACACTGTGGGCCATCAAGGGAGACAGCAGCAGCGTGCCGGGTTTCCCGATACAGACGGAACAATGTATTCATTCCTCTCCTGCCTTGGGCGACATTGATGGCGATGGACACCTGGAAATCGTCGTCGCTGTGGGGAATGGCGTCGCCGATGGAAGGGAGAATATCGTCTACGCGTGGAACCACGACGGAACTCCGGTTCAAACACCAGGTGGGAAGCAGTGGCCCCAGGAAACGAACAATGGCGTGCTGGCCCCGCCGGCTTTGGGCGACATTGACGACGATGGCGAGTTGGAGATAGTGATCGGTGAAGGCAACTACGATATGACCTACGACAACAAGGTATACGCCTGGAACGCCGACGGCAGTCTCTTGAGTGGATTCCCTGTAGAACCACCTTCACCAAGCCCTTGGGCAACCGGGTCTCTTCCTATCCAGTACACCCCAATTCTGGCGGATTTTGACGGCGACGGCACCATCGACATCTTGGTGACGCACGTTAATGCTAATGGTTTCATCGTTGTCGATCCCGATGGGAGTATAAGCGATTCCACTAGCTATAGTCTAAATCAAGGATTGTTTGCAGCGCCCATGGTGGACGATGTGGACAATGATGGGCTGCTGGAGATAGTGGCTGCCAGCGGCGACGCGGACAAGAAAGGCGTGATCCGGATTTGGCAGGAGAACGGCCCGCGCACCTCTGCGCTTCCCTGGCCGATGTTTCATCACGATATCGCCCGCACAGGACTTTACGTCGAGCCTCCAATTCCTCCAGAATTGGGTTTTCCCGCTCAGATCAACTTGCTCCATCAGATGGGATCGGGCGATCAAGCCACAGGGACCCTGAGAATTTGGAACAAAGGGGAGGGCGAGTTTGACTGGACGCTGGATTCCTCCGCTACCGAGATTCAACTCACGCCCACCTCTGGAGCGTTGACGAAAACGGTAAATGTGCAAGTCACAGTTGATACGAGTGCTTTGCCTCAGGGTTGGACGACAGTGGGTACCATCACCGCCACAGCGACTTTTGAGGGCGAAGAGATCGCCAACAGCCCCGGAGTAGCGCCGGTTAACGTTTACATCGGTGACGTTGCGCACATCTATCTTCCCCTGGCACTTCGATGAATAGCATGGCTACAGATATATCGAGACATATGATGAAAGGCTCTAACGATTCGCTTTTTGAACCCGATTACCTGACCATTCTGAAGGATTTCGTCAAACGTCTCGTAAAAAGGGAGCTGCATCTTCCCCCGTGGTGGTTACGAGATGTGGGCGGGAGTGATTTTATAGCCACGGGGCAAGAATTTCTAGAGTTATTCATTCGAGTAGGGAATCTACAGCCGGATGAACACATTCTAGAGATCGGCTGTGGCAGCGGGCGTATGGCGATACCTTTGACTCGCTACGTGAGCAGCGATGGAGCTTACAAAGGGATAGACGTTGTCAAGCAGTCAATTGCCTGGTGCCAGCAACATATCTCGCGCCGCCATTCTAATTTCTGCTTTCTGCACGCGGATCTATACAATAAGCGCTATAACCCTGCCGGGCGGTACCAGGCGAAAGATTACACGTTCCCATTTCAGGATGCGTGTTTCGATTTTGTCTTGCTCACTTCCGTCTTTACCCACCTCTTGCCGGAGGATACCAAACGCTACTTGCTAGAAATTGCCAGGTTGCTGCGTCAAAACGGACGAGGTTTCTTTACCTTTTTTCTGCTCAACGAGACCCAACAGACGTTGGCAAGACAGAGACGTAATGACATCCAGTTCAAGTACGGCACAGACCTCTGCCGTATGCGAGACGAATCCGTTCCAGAAAGCGCGCTAGCTTACGACGAAGAATACCTGCTCGAACTGTTATCGGCATGTGGATTGGAACTGTGCGCCCCAATCCATTATGGGACCTGGAGCGGTCGTGAGGAAGGGTTGTCGTATCAAGATATCTTGCTAGTTCAGCGCAAATCATACCCGTGACAGTGCATACATCTACTGCGCAGCCTCAGGTCACCATCGTGATTCCCAACTGGAACAATATGCGCTGGCTGCCGGGCTGTTTGGATGGGTTGAGCGAGCAGCGCTATCGAGATTTCCAGATCATCCTGGTTGATAATGGCTCCACCGACGGTTCTGTGGCTTTTGTTCGGAAACACTATCCTCAAGTCCAGATCCTGACTTTTGCAAAGAACCGAGGCTTTGCGCCAGCCGTCAATGCCGGCATTCAGCAGTCGCGCTCCAGATACGTCGCTCTGCTCAACACGGATACGATACCCCGGCCCAATTGGCTGCATTGTCTGATGGAGACAATGGAGTCAAGCCCGCCCGATGTGGGGTGTCTGGCGCCCAAGATGCTCAAGCTTGGAGATCCCAATGTCATCGATGACGCTGGCGATATCCTAAGTTGGTATGGGTCCGCTCGAAAACGGGGCATGGGAGAACCCGCCGACACTTACACCAAAGTCGAGCAGGTCTTTTCTGCGTGCGCGGGCGCGGCGCTTTACCGCCGCGCCTTTCTGGAGGACGTGGGAGGTTTCGACGAGTCCTTCACCAGCTATCTGGAAGATATAGACCTGGGATTACGCGGATGCTTGATGGGTTATCGCTGCCTGTACGTTCCAGGCGCGGAGGTGCTTCATCAGAGCCACGGCTCTGGCATTGCCCGTTCGCGTTACGTCTACTTGATGACCCGTAATCGCCTCAGGTTGTTGACCAAGAACATTCCCCTGCCTCTGTTGCTCAAACACGTCTGGACCTTGCTGCACGGCCAGCTTTATTTCTTCCTGGTCTATAAAAAGCCGGTGCATTCAATAGCTGGCACGCTCGCCTGGTTCATCGATCTACGTTATATCCTGCGCCAGCGCCGCGATATCCAGAGAAAACGGCGGATTTCCAATCGAGAGTTGGATGCCGCGCTTTCGAATGACATGGGGGAGATACCTCTGAGAGAGATTCTGAGAAACAAACTGCGGAGAAAATGACCATCGACATCCAGCTACCCCCTCATTTTCCAACAAAGATACTCCTTGGTGTGCCTCAACATCTCGGACACGCCGCCTAACCGGAATGCGCGCCAGCTCCTGGTCAAAAGGTGTCTCAACCGACTGGATTGAGCGGAGCCATCCAAGAAAAGACGCTGCTTCAAGAAATCCTTGTCGGAGGCAAAAGATGGGGCGGCACAGAAATTCACCAACGGACGTATCAAGGTATCCCAACGGTAAGCGGCTGCCATCTCTCTTGAACGGGCTGCATAGTCGGCCCACAAACTGGGGTTCTCCAATAAGCTCAAAATGGTTCTGGCCACCGCTTCAGAATCACCTGGCTTCACCAGGTGAGCCAACTCTTCGTCAGCCAGGGTCTCTCCCATAACATCTCCTTGAGTGCAGATAACGGGCAATCCGGCCCACAAGTAATCCAACAGGCGCGTTCTGAAAGCAAAGCGGGCTTCGATATGATCCAGATGCAGACTAATCCCAATATCCGCTTCCAGCAAATAATTCTGTCGCTCGTTATACGGGACCCAATCGTTGAAAAACACATATTTATCGACAAGCCCTAATTCCTCACTATATGTGATGGCTTCATTGACAGCTTCCATCGTTGCAGCTTTTTGATTAGAGCGGTTAATTCCCATAAAGAAAACCTTCACATCGTCTCGCCGCTCGAGGATACGCGGTACCGCTTTAATCAACGTCGGTGCATCGAGCCAGTTCCAGATCCCTCCACCCCAGAGAATTACCTTATCGTTAACACCGATACACTTGTAAACCCCCTTCAAGACGGGTTGAGTATGCTGAGGAGGCTGACCTGCCAAACCGAAGGGCACGATGTCTATGAGACGGCGCAGAGTAGGATCCTGGCGATAGGTATAGGGATTGATGCGGCCCATCGCTGCGAGCATCCCTAACCAATAGTCGCGTTGCTTCTCGCCCGCGCAGATAAAGAAATCGCCCGCACGGATTTGAACTCGGAGCGCCTCCAAATAGTTCTCGTAAGACGTCAATTGTTTCAGCAGATCGGCTCCGGCCTGACGTTGCAGATTCTCCAGCAGGAAAGGATCGTACATATCCAGTACCAGGGGTTTGCCCAGCTCACTGATAAACGGATAGAACAGTAAAACCACCCCAAGAGTGACAACAACGTCACAATCTTCAACCAAACTGCGCACATCCTGTGCCGAGGTACAGACATGGAGAGTGGCGGGTAAATTTTCCGCCGAGGGAACAGCGCTCATTGATACAAAGGAGGGTACAGCCAACGCGACGGTAAAACGCCGGCCCAAGAACCGCGCAAACTCCCAATAGCGTATGCCGGGACCGGCCATATTTTCGCCGACGATGTCATTGCAGATTAGGAGAATTCGACTCATCCACATCTCCGAAGATTGTTGAAGCCTGGAAAAAGATCAGGTCCTCCAGCTCGTTGACCAGAGGAAACTATTATACCACGATTCTGTTGAAATTCATCTACTGCCGGGCATTGGGTCGTTTGTCAAGAGCATAGGGACGTGTTATAATCCGAGCGTCGTCACTTTTTGAGTGTCAGACGTATCTCCCAGAATCGACAGACAAATATGGTCGCCATCCCACAAGTTCAAACCGTTACCCCACCTTCCTATGACGAGCCGTCCCAACTGTCTGGCGTCCTGTTTGTGATCGGTTGCGAAGGCGACACGGTCCGCTATCGCTGCTATCACCCGCGAGAACAACTGATGAGCCAGGGCGTGCGAGCGGCAACCCGCTCTTGGAACGATCCACACCTTTTCGGAGATACCCTGGACTATGACTTGTTTATCCTGCATCGGGTGATGTACAATGGATTTATCCCCGACCTGATTGACTTGTTGCATCATTTAGGCAAGATCGTCATTTTCGACACGGATGATCTGGTTTTTGAGCCAACGATGGCCAGCTATGACAATCTTTTGGCGACGATGAGCGACGAGCAAGCGAAACACTATCGCCAAAGCATTCACCTGCGCGCGCAGACCTTGAGCCATTGCGATTATGCCCTGACCGCCACGCAGTTCCTGGCCGATCGACTGCGTCGTCACGGCAAGCAGACCTTTATCACCCGCAACAGCCTGAACGACGAGTTGGTGCAGATATCTGAGGACGCTTACCGGCGTCGCGCTCCCCAGGAGCATCGAGTCGTCATCGGCTACTTTAGCGGCAGTCCATCCCACGACCAGGATTTCGCCGTCGCCGCGCCAGCCTTGCTGCGTCTGATGGAGCGCCACCCGCAGGTGCATCTGCACGTCTGGGGTTACTTGTCGCTGGATGGCCGGTTCGCCCAATTTGGCGAGCGGGTACAACAAACGTCCTACGTGCCCTGGCAAAAGCTGCCCTACGAGATCGGGCAGGTAGACATCAACATCGCTCCACTGGAGTTGGACAACCCCTTCTGTCAGTCAAAGAGCGAACTCAAGTACTTTGAAGCGGGCATTGTCGGCGTACCGACGGTAGCCAGCCCCACCGATGCTTTCAAATTCGCCATCACTCACGGCGAAAACGGCCTGCTGGCGAGCACGACCCAGGAGTGGTTAGCAAACCTGGAGCTGCTGAGCCTGGATTCGGCGCGCCGGCAAGCGATGGGTGAGACGGCTCGCCAGCACGTGCTGGCGCACTACACTTCGGCAGCGCGGGGAATAGAATTAACGCGCGCGCTGAATCAAATCTGGCATGACGGGCGTGCTCGTTTCCCGGCCTCCAACGTGTCCCACCCGGCCTCGCTGGTCATCGCTCAGTTGATGCGCCAACTGACCGGCATGGGCGCCACTGACGATCCGGCGCGAACTGAACAGCTCATCACGCGCCTGGCAGATGAGCGGGGCAGCCCCCGTCCCTGGAGCCGGTTGTGGGCCTGGAGCAAAAATTGGATCAAGAAACAATTGCGCCGCACCTATGAGCGCGAGTTTTTCGACCAAACCTGTGTGTTATCCACCGAGTTGACCGCTGGCAAGAAACAGGGAGGCTGTTTTACAGCTACCCGGCCCAATCTATATCGTCTCGATATTCCTTTCGCCACCTACAGTCGGCTCAATACGCCTGACGTGATCCTGCATGTAAAGGCCTCGCCCAACGACCGGCAAGACCTGGCCACCGTGTGCGTGTCAGCGGCCCTGCTGCGAGACAACCAACCCTATCGGTTTACCTTCGAACCCATCCCCGATTCGCAAGGACGCGAGTTCTACTTTTACCTGGAATCGCCGGACGCCTTCCCGGGCAATGCCGTCGGTCTGTGGATAACACAAGATCGCCAACAGCCTGCCTTTGCACCGTACTATTTACCAAAAGAGAGAGAGCCTTGACATTGCCGCCCTCCTTCCAAGTGCTATTCATCAGTGGTCAGGATGGTGGAACGCGCCGCTATCGCTGCTACCACCACCAGGAGCAACTGGAACAGCAAGGCATCGCCACCGACTTTCGCGAGGCGACGGATTTCCACTTGCTGGCCGATGCGCTCAACTATGACGTCTTTATCTTACATCGCGTCCCTTACAGCGACCTGATAGGCCGGTTCCTGGAACTGGTACATCAGCGCGGCAAGATCGCGATTTTCGAGACCGACGACCTGGTTTTTGAACCAGACATGGTGCAGTACGACGGGATTTATCGCACTTTGCCGCCCGTCGAAGAGCGTCAGTATCTACGAAAGATCCGTGGATGCCTCAAGACCTTGCAAAAGTGCGACTATGCTTTGACGACGACTGAATACCTGGCGGATAGGTTACGGCGTCGGGGAAAGCAAACTTTTATCAATCGTAACGCCGTAAGTGCCGAGTTCGTGCGCCTGGCCCGGGAGGCGGAGCGCAACCGGATCGAAGAGACGAATGAGCGGGTCCTGATAGGGTACATCAGTGGCAGTTCCTCTCACGATCAAGATTTTGAGACCATCTCGGATGTGCTGGCGCGGGTGATGGAGAGACACCCCCACGTCGAATTGCGCATTATAGGACCTCTGAATCTGAGCGAGCGCCTCAACCGTTTCCACGAACGCATCCATTCGCTCCCCTTTATCCGCTGGCAGGATATTCCGCGTGAAAATCAGGCGATAGACATTAACCTGGCGCCTTTGGAGCAGGATAACCCCTTCTGCCAGTGCAAAAGCGAGCTCAAGTATTTCGAAGCGGGCATTCTAGGCATCCCCGTCGTGGCCAGCCGGACCGAAGCGTTCGAGTTCGCCGTCCGCCACGGCGAGACCGGTCTCCTGGCCGGCGACAGCGACGAGTGGTTCGAGTACCTCGACCTGTTGATCACAGACCCAGACCGCCGGCGAGCCATCGGAGAGGCCGCCCGTCGCGACGTACTGCAAAATTACACCTCCCAGGCTCGCAGTCTCTCGTTCTCCCGGTTGTTGCGCGATCTCGTCGTTCAACACCAGCCGGATACCGACGTTCTCCTGGAACCGGGGCAGGTAGAGCGTCAGGTGATCGCCCATCTGGCCGACATTCTGGAGGAACTGACAGCGCCGCCCGATCTGTCGCACCCGGCCAGGCTGGAGGATGACATTCGATGGCGACGCCACTACCTGCTCCAACAACTGGGCGAGGCCCTGGTCATAGTGCGGAGAGAACGCCGCCGTCCCCTGGCGCGGATCAAGGCCTGGGTGAAGCATCTGGCAAAGCGAATGACGCGCCAGGTTTACCGCTTGGAGAGAGAAAAGCAAGTCTACCAGTTGATTGGCGAGCTGACCGGCGGCCAGGTCTATAGCCAAACCTTCCAGGCCTCCGCCCCTAACCTGTGCCGCGTGGACGTTCTGTTCGCTACGTTTGGGCGGATCAACACCCCCGATCTCATATTTCGCCTCAAAGAGTCCCCAACAGCAAAATTGGACCTGGTTACGCACACGGTGTCGGCCAGCCTGTTTCGCGACAATTGCTTCTATCCCTTTACCTTTGCTCCGCTACCCAATTCAGCCGGCAAGCACTACTCCTTTTCCATCGAATCACCCGATGCGGTACGAGGAGACGCGCTGGGCGTGTGGACCCAACCGGGCGTAACGGAGGCGGCGGGCACGATGTACAAAAATGACCGGCCCGTCGTCAGACAGTTAGCTTACACCGTTCAATACAAAGATCAGGATGCTCGCTGACAGGACTATGGAAATGAACCTTGAGCGACCTCTAACCCTCTATTTTGTCAGTGGCTGCAACGTCGGCACCACGTTCGAGTACCGCGTGCTGCACAAACAAGAGCAACTGGCTCTCTGCGACATCCAGAGTGTCGCCCGACAATACCTGCCCCATCGCGAGGTCACCCTCGAAGAGGCGCTGTCCCACGACTTGTTGTACCTGTACCGCGTTCCCTACGATTCATTCATCGAGGAATTGATCGAGGGCGCCCGAGCGCGCGGCATCCCGGTGGTCTTTGGCACCGACGATCTGGTCTTTGAGCCGGAACTGGTCCACTGGGTAGATAGCCTCAGAACGATGTCCCACGACGAGGTCGCTCTGCATTACGAGGGCGTGTGGCGCTACCGGCAGACCCTGTTGGCCTGCGACGCCGTCGTGACCTCTACGCAATATCTGGCCGAACTTGCGCGCGCCCTGGGTAAACCGACCTTTGTCCATCGCAACGCGCTGAGCGGGGCATTGATCCAGATGGCCGAACCATTGTACGCAGAACGGCAGGCGCACCCACCAACCGACGACGAACAACTCATCATCGGCTATTCCAGCGGCACAGCCACACATAATCAGGATTTTCTCGAAATCAGCCCGGCGCTGGCTCAGATATTGGAGCGTCACCCTGAGGTCAAACTACACATCGCGGGGCCATTGGCCGTGCCACCCGAACTGAACCACTTTGGCGAGCAGGTGTGCACCTTGCCATTGGTGCATTGGACCGAGGTGCCTCGCATCCTGAATGCCTTTGACATCAATCTGGGACCGCTGGAGCGGGAGAACCCCTTCTGCCGCGGCAAGAGCGAGGTCAAGTATATCGAAGCGGCCATCTTGGGCATACCCACCGTCGCCAGCCGCATTGATGCGTTCGAGTTCGCCATCCGTGACGGGGAGAACGGGTTCCTTGCCGGTGATACGGACGAGTGGGTGGAGAAGTTGGAACGGTTGCTGATCGACCCGGCGCTGCGCCGTCGGATGGGCGATGTTGCGCGTGCCGATGTATTGGCACGCTACTCGCCGATGGTGCGCGGCCACGAACTGAGACAGACGCTGGAGACCATCCAGGAAATCTACACACAGCAGTCAGCACCAGCACCCGACTCTCACAAAAGGCCGTTGGTTTTGAACTGGGTTTTTACCGAGCCGGTTCCAGGTTCCGGCGGTCACGCCGACATCATCCGCATGATGAACCTGTTGGCCCGCCTGGGGCACCTCGTCAACGTCTACACGGTGCCTTACGGACGCCTGTCGAACAAGAGCGATCTGGAAATCCGCGATTTTGTGCGGCGTCACTTTGCCGACCTGGAGGGCAACCTGTTCAAGTGGACCGGCGGCCCGATGGCCGACTCGGACGCCGTGATCCTGACCTACTGGAAGACGGCCTACATGCTCGACGAGCGGCTCAACGCATCCAGGATATTTTACTTTGTGCAAGATTGGGAACCGTTCTTCTACCCCATGGGAACTCGGCACCTGCGCGCCGAGCAGACCTACAAGATGGGTTTTTCCTGCATTACCTTGGGACCCTGGCTGACCGAACACCTGCGCAGCCGGTACGACGCCGACGCCGACTTTTTCGATCTGGCCGTGGATCACTCGATCTATTATCCCCGTCCGGTGGACAGATCCGAGCGCCCGCGCGTCTGCTTTTACGCGCGCCCCTCTACACCGCGCCGTCTCTTTCCCATCGGAGTCGAGGCCTTCCATCGAATCCACCGACGCCATCCCGATGTCGAGATCGTCTTTTACGGCGCCGACGATGCCGCCTTGCGCCCCTACACGATCCCCTTCCCCTACACCAATCGGGGCATCTTGAGCGAAGACGAACTGGCCGAACTGTTCTCCTCGTCCGACGTGGGCGTGGTGCTCTCGTCCACCAACTGCTCGTTGGTCCCCCCGGAGATGATGGCCTGCAAGTGCGCGGTGGTGGACCTGAACCGAGAGACGGTGCGCGGAGTGCTGGAGCACGACGTCAACGCGCTGCTGGCCGAACCAACACCAGAGGCCATCGCCGACGCTGTCGTGCGCCTGCTGGAAGACGAACCGCTGCGCCAGCGGCTGGTGGAAACCGCCTACCAACAGGTGCAGGATCGCTCCTGGGAAAAGTCGGCTCGTAAGATCGAGGCGATCTTGTACGAGAAACTGCCGGCATCCCAGCGGGCGCTGGACCGGCGCCGTCCGGTTCCCCAGTCCAAACCACCCGCCTTGGCAGGCTTGCCCTCAGTCCAGCAGGAACATCTGAATGCCATCCACGACGAGCGCCGGCAGATGAACGCGCAGGGACGGACCAGAGTCAAGGACTGGGTCAAGCGCCTGTTACGGGCCAGCCAGGGGATGCTCCTCAATCACAAACCGGTCCAGACGTTGGGGGAATTGACCGGTCGTCGCTGCATCGGGCAGAGCTTTGTGGCCCGACGCGACAACCTGCATCGCGTGGATGTGCTGGTAGGCACCTATGGCCGGCGCAACACGCGCGACGTGATCCTGCATCTCAAAGAGTCGCCCACGGCGACCCAAGACCTGGCGACGGTGCGGGCCAATGCCAGCCTGCTGGCCGATAACGGCTACGCCGGTTTCGTGTTTGAGCCTCAGCCGGAATCCCATGGCAGGACCTACTACTTTTCCGTCGAGTCGCCGGAATCTGTGCCAGGGGACGCTATCACGCTATGGGCCTACAGCCACGTCGATCTGCCCGACGCCAAGCTCTATCGTAACGGACGCCCTGGCGAGGGCCAACTGGTATTCGGCTTATTCTATCTGGATGACCGGTTTGGCGAGATGGGGGAACGTCCCTTGCTGCGCGACTGGTCCCGTCCCATTAGCCATTGGGATCGGTTGGAGAAAGTCTATCGGCTCCTCTCATCCCAGGGTCTGTGGGGATTGTGGCGCGAGGCGATCAGCTACTGGAAGTGGAAAACCGGCAAAATGTAATGAGCGCACCCCATCAACCAGGAACAATACGAAACACCCTAAACATCAAACTCAAAAGCATAATCCTGTGGCGTCTCGTCGATCTTTTCCCCAAACAAACGTACTCCTAGAAAGGCTGGCCATTTGTAGCCATCGGGGTCATGCGGCGCATAGATTCTGGCGGGAAACTCATAGTCTGTCGCAATGACTCGGAACCCCATTTTTGTCCCAAACAATCCAGCTAACGCCTCACGAGAAAACCGGAAGTAATCATAAGGATAAGCATGGAGTGGACAGGTCTGATGCGTTTGAATAAACAGCACTCCGCCGATCTTTAGCGCCTTCATAATCTGATGGGCAGCCAAGTGTGGGTATTTGAGATGTTCAAAAGTCGAGCAAGAGATAATCACATCGAATTGCTTTTCTCCCACAACTTCAGTTAGCCGATGAACATCGGCTACGACGTCGACATCTATTCCATCCTCAATGTCCGATCCTAAATACTCCCCGGCATTTGGAATCCAGGCATCGCGTCTAGTTGAACGATCTGGAATTGAGCGTTTTGTACCCAGCTCTAAAACACGTGGCTTGTACATTGCCTGGCAACGGGCGAGAAAGCCTTTTAATAGAAGCTGACCACTGGGCTGTTCTGGCCCAATGCCGAAGGTTGCCAACGCAAAGATTGTCCGCATCCAGAGCTTTTTAATAGATTCTATCATCACTTCCCCGATCTATTTGTAGGTATTCACGCGAACGGACGGCCATTTGCCACGACATCGTGAAACGATTGCTCCGCATATCACAACTTTTCCCCGACCAACTCCGGCGGCAGATCCAAAGCAGTTTTCCCCTTGGTCGCATAAACGTAACACTCTACCCCGCGATCTAATCCCATCAGCCGTTGGTGAGTGGCGTTGACGTTGGCGTTCAGTCGCCGCAAATAGTTCTGTTGGTACGCAATCGTGCGATTGAAGTGGACGATGTGGCGATTGAGCGTATACACGTTCTCGTTGATCTGCATAGCCAATCGGTCGAGGAGCGGTTGCACGAGGAGATGCACAGCAAACATCTTGACAGCGCTGATCAACCGGCCCAAGACATTCCGATACCTGGACGGCAGCGTTGGATCACAATGTACGGAACGCGGAAGCCCCAGCTCTCCGGCAGTGTCCAGTTCGGGATCCACAGGGACAGGCAGTTCATCGGGATCGGACCAGGCGACGTAGCGCCACAACGGTTGAGCCATCCGGGGATTTTCACCGGCTCGCGGTTCAGAAAAACCCCAGTAATCCAGGAAAAAACTGAGCAGCCGGGGATGATAGAACGTCACGTGCCCAAAGTGCATGTAAAAACTTTCCAGGTGAGGAAAGAGACCGCGCACGTTCGGTGTGGCCAGCAAGATAATACCACCCGGCTTGAGCGCCCGGTAGGAAAGCCGGATCAGTTCCATCACTTGCTGGTAGTGCAGATGCTCGACCAGGTGGAAAGAGCAGATACCGGCGAGACTGTTCTCCTCGACTTGCTGAAGGTAATCAAACACATCGGCACACACGATATTCACGCCGCGCTGGCGCACCTCGGCGCAGCAAGCCGGGTCGCCATCCACGCCCAGCGCCTCGACACCGTGCTCGGTCAACAACTGAACGAAATCACCGTGACCGCAGGCCAGGTCGACCACCAGGCCCTGGAGCTTGACGAAAAAGGGGATGTAGAAACTTTGAATCCGGCGCTGATTCTCCGGCGTGGCCTGAATATAGCGCAAGAAAGCATCGTCCAAACCGGGGTATTTCATATCGTTCATAATCCATTCGTAGTAACGACTTTAGTCGTTTTGACCGCCCAACCAGCGACTAAAGTCGCCACTACGAACCTCACTAGGGCTTCTCCCTAAACTATTCCTCGTGGACAGCCTTCCGCTCCTGGAGATAAGCTCCCAGTGCCTCTTGCCAGGGGCGCATCTGGTCAAGGCCGAGTAGCTGCAGCGCCTTGTTCTCCAACACCGAGTAGGCCGGGCGGGTGGCTTTTTCGCCGAAATCGCCGGTCTTGGCCCGGCCCAGGTTGGGGTCAAGACCGCTCTGGCGAAAGATCTCCGCGGCAAACTCGTACCAGGTGCAATCGCCCTGGCTTGTGGCGTGGTAGAGACCATACGGCCCGGTCTCGACGACGGCTGCGATCTGCTGGGCCAGGTCGACGGTATATGTGGGCGTCATGCGCTGGTCGTCAACCACACGGATGTCCTTGCCTTCCCGGGCCAGGCGCAACATGAGTTCGACAAAGTTGCCCCCTTTGCCGCTGGAACCGGCCACGCCGTACAGCCCGGTGACGCGAAAGATATAGTAACGCTCCAACAGATAGCGCACGAACTGCTCGCCCGCCAGCTTGGACACGCCGTAGGCGTTGATGGGAGCGGGCGTATCGGTCTCGACGTAAGGGGTATGGCGCATCCGGTCGCCGCCGAACACGTAATCAGTGCTCATGTGTAGCAGCGCCGCATCGTGGGCGCGGCAGGCCAGGGCCAACTCGCGCACGCCGAACGTATTGACGGCAAACGTCCGTTCGACCTCTTCCTCACACACGTCCACCTTGTGAAAAGCGGCCATGTTCATCACCAGGTCAGGGTGGTGTGCATCCAGCGCAGCATCAACGCTGGCCCGATCTGTGACCTCGATATCGGCATGGGTGAGAGGGACCAGATCATGTCCCCGGGTGACGAGCACCTCTGCCAGATCGCTTCCCAGTTGTCCATTAGCACCGATGAGGACAATGTTCATCTCGTCTTCTCCTTGGTTTCTATGATTACCGCAACCCCAAATGGCGCAGCAATTTATCCGCCTCGTTCAAAACCCGCATTACACGACCCTGGTTAATGCGCTCCAACAAGTCCAATAACTGATCTCGCTCTTGTTTCAGATTATCTCGCTCCTGCATCAACTGAGCGACTTCCTGCCGCGTACCGCCTAACCAGGCATAATAATCCCTCACATCGTCAATCGGTGACTCGGCCGGAGTTGGGTGTGCCCGAGTTGGACCACCCGGTTCGTCAAAGTCAATCGGGTACCCCCAGGCTTTCATCTCTTCCCCACACATATCTACAAAGTGTTCTTTCTGCTCATCACTCCAGTCGATCCGGTACTGGTAGTCTCCGGGTGGTCTACCAGGAAAGGCGCTATTTTCCCGACGGGAG
>Ga0180434_10003480_pt1 | contig 20025 bp, 13 predicted proteins | sample SS_ome_7_FD_132453 | JGI IMG/M metagenome (GOLD analysis project Ga0180434, IMG submission 132453) | Hypersaline lake sediment archaeal communities from the Salton Sea, California, USA - SS_1_D_2 metaG | ecosystem: Environmental > Aquatic > Non-marine Saline and Alkaline > Hypersaline >...
AGGCAAGCACGCTACAAAAGACTCTGATTATAAACCCCTTTTCGGTTCTAACTTTCATTGTTCGAGGAAGATAACTCGTAATTTGACTGAATACTGTCTCAACGTATCCGTTCAGGGGGGGGTATCAAATTGAAGGAGCCGAAACCATAGGATTGAATGTTGAGCTATAGGCATCTGTAAAAAAAGAATAGGCCTGTTTTCCCTGTTTCTTTAAGGTCATCCAAACTGATAGCGCTCTTTCCATGAAGCGGCTTCCCCCTTCGCTTTGTGTTCCATAGGAAGTCTTTCTCCATAAAACAATATGCCTTAGCGATCTCTCTGCTGCATTGTTCGTAGCCTCTACTCCCTCATACCGAGAGAAAAGGAACAATTTCTTATATTGTGATAGGAGCCTCTCTGCATATCTCGACATCTTATCCGAGCCATTTGCAATGGTGTCATCAAGGATATTCTTGAGCCTCTTCTTCCGATAGGCTACCCTCGACTGCATGGTTTTCCTGCAATTCTCATGCGTGGCTTTAAATATTTCGTCCATTTCGAAGAGGGCTCGGATCCCAAGTTCTCCGTCGGGGCCATCTCTCTGAGCAAATTTCTTGAAATCTCGGTAGATGTGCGCTAGACAGTACTGTTGTCTCTTGTATTTGTAGACTTGGTATCTATCTGTGACTGTAATTCCTGGATGTGATCTCGGTCTGACTTGTGCCAAGCTTTTCAAACACCTTGTTGGTAATATCTTCAGAAGAGTGGCTGTGGCTGTTGTTGCTGTCCAAACATAGTGAGTTTGCGCTTGCTCTCTAAAGCTTGTCTCATCGACATAAGCTATTTTAGATCGGTCCACACTCTTCTCTATGCTCCTAAAGCTAGGGTACAGGGCTCTTGAGATTTTCTGCTCCATTGCTGAAATACTTCCTAGGGAGATATCTATGTTGAGAAGATTCTTTAATAACTCTTGGGTTGTCCGCTTACTCATCCGATAAGCGGTGCTACAGAGGCTAATAAAACTGATTAGCCTTGGGCCAAAGCACGTCCTATCATATCCTTCTGGCATAGCAGAGACTTGTTTCCGGACGCACCCTTGGCATTGATACTTGCAGCATTCAATCCGAGTCACTAGGGGCTTTATGTCTGGAATTTCAACTTGGTCGAAAAACTGAGAGGGTCTCTTTTCAAGCTTGTTGCTAATGCAGTATCGGCACTGGCTTAAGCTTGAAGTGACATGCTGATCAACGTGATTGGAGAGATTGCGGAAATAACCTGGATGCCCTTTGCGAGCTCCCCCTTTTGGTTTTTTTTGTTCTTTTTTTGGTCGGTGCTTGGGGGCTTTGAGCTGTTGGTAGAATTTAAGCCGAGACGTTCTTCAAGCTCAGCAACTCGCTTTTACAAACGATTAATGGTTTTGCGCTGTTCTTCAATAATGCGAAGGAGTTCTTCATACGTTGGCTTCATGGAAAGGCATGATAAACCTTAACATTTATTTTGTCACCACCCCCCTGAACGGATACGTTCAGTACTAGAATAACCCCACTTTCTAAAAAAATAGGGACATCCATTTCTAGTAGCTAGTTTCATCTAGAACCACCTTGCCGCGGAAGATGCGGTAGATCCAAAAGCCGTAGGCAAGGACAAGAGGCACCCCGATGATGGCAATGGTCAATAGAACCTTTAGGGTCAGAACCCCTGATGAGCTATTGAACAGCGTGATGCTGTTTTCCGCCGTTGCCACTGTCGATCTTAAAATCACAGGGTACGTTCCCAATCCAAAGAGTGAAAAGAGCAAGATGATGCTCGCGCATGAGCTTAAAAAGGCCCACCCATCATTCCCCTTCAGCGCCTGACGCAAGATGTTCAAAATGGCCAAGAACGTGAGTAATGGCACAACAAAGAGCCACGGATGATCAAACATGCGCTCTGTCATGTAAGGCAATTTAATGATTGTATAGATCGATGTCGCCAAATAGACGGCAAAGAAGGCACTCACTGAAGGGACAAGAAATTGTCTCACATGATCGTGGACGTCCCCATCTGTTTTCATGAGTAGGTAGATGGCCCCATGCATTGTGCAGAGGGTCAAAGAGAGCAGCGCGACAAGGAGTGTGAAGGGAGAGATATAATCCATAAAGGTCCCCACAAAATCTCCATCAAAATCTAGGGGGATTCCCTCGATTAAGTTACCGAGGATGAGCCCAATTCCTAGGGCGATGACAATCGATGCTAGGCTAAAGGAGACATCCCAAAAGTGGCGCCACTGGGGCGACTCTTGCTTTGAGCGGAACTCAATCGCCACAGCGCGGAAGATGATCCCTGCCAAAAAGGCCATAAGGGGGGTGTAAAATCCCGAAAAGATTGAGGCGTAGGCGCCGGGGAATCCGGCAAAAAGCCCCCCTCCAACCACAACGAGCCAAACCTCATTCCCATCCCAAACAGGGCCAATAGCATTGAGAAAGACCCGTCTGTCGTTATCATTTTTTGCAAAGAGGTGCAAAGCCCCCACACCAAGGTCAAAGCCATCGAGTGCGGTGTAAAATATGACAGAGGCACTTAAGACAAGATACCAGATGATTTGCAGTACATGAAGGTCCATTCTATTCTCCTTGGCTCAATACGACACGGTCAGAAAAGAGTTTTTCGCGATCCTCTTCGTCATCTCCAGGAGGTCCATCCATAATTTTATGGTTGAGAAGGTAGATAAAGAGAGTGAAAAGGAAGGCGTAGATCACGATAAACATCAGGATACTGCCCAGGACCTGATTCCCACGGATTGAGGCAGAGACGCCATCAACGGTGCGCAGTAAGTGGTAGACGATCCAGGGTTGACGCCCCATCTCAGCGGTGAACCACCCCGACTGGTTGGCGATATAAGGGAAGAGTATCGAGATCACCATCGCACGCAGGGTCCACTTGGCATTCCACAAACTCTTCCGCTTCCAAAAGACCATGCCAAAAAAGGTCACAAGGAACATTAAACCCCACATAGCAATCATCAAGTGGTAAGTTTGAAAGACGTAGGGGATGTTGGGCCAATCGTTGGGATCAAATTGATCGAGGCCTGTCACAGGCTGTTTAAAATTGCGGTAGACGAGGAGACTCAAGAGCCCTGGGACTTTGACGCCGTAGACTTTTTGTTTAACGGGGTCGACGAATCCAAAGAGATAAAGAGGGGTGTACTCCTCTGTCTTGTAGACTCCCTCTAAAGCCGCGAGTTTTTCGGGTTGGTTTTCGGCGACACCTCGCGCAGTGCTATCGGCGGAGACGAGCTGAAGGATGACAAAGAGTGCCGACATGCTCAGACCCAATTTCATCCCAATGCGGGCAAAGTCATTGTGCCGATTTTTGAGGATATAGTAAGCTGAGACGCTGACAACAATGAATGAACCGGTGAGCCAGCAGCCCAAAATCACATGGACGAGGCGATCAATGGCTGAGGGGTTGAGGATCATCGCCCACCAATCGGTCACAACGGCTCGAGCCTCTTGCCCTTCACCGACAATTTTAAACCCAGCTGGTGTTTGCATCCAGCTGTTGGCAATGGTGATCCACACAGCGCTAAAGTGGGCACCCAAGCTCACAAGTATGGTCGCCATATAGTGAACACCCGGCTTCACTTTGTTCCACCCAAAGAGCATCAATCCCAAAAATCCCGCTTCTAAGAAGAAGGCAAAGATCCCCTCGGCGGCCAATGCGCTCCCAAAAACGTCACCGACATACCTTGAGTAACGCGCCCAGTTATTCCCAAAGGCAAAGGCCATCACAATCCCCGTTGCCACCCCCATCGCAAAGGTGAGGGCAAAGATCTTCATCCAAAATTTGGTGAGTTTTTTGTAGATGGGTTTTTTGGTTTTGAGGTACATCCCCTCCATGATGACGAGCATCAAGGAGACCCCAATACTTAGCGGGGGGAATAAATAGTGAAAAGCAATTGTTAGAGCAAACTGTATTCTTGAGAGTAAAACAACATCCATGTCTTAAAAGTCAAACCTTGCTTTGATGGTTAAGCCTTGCAAGACGAGATCACCGATGTGATCGGTCTCTGTCGGCACTTTTATGAATTCATTCTGGAGAACCCACATTTGGTTGTCCCATCCCGCCTGGAGCAGAATGTGAAAGCGGTCATCGCTAAACCACATCTCCCACCGCAGACCCGCATCGAGTGCAAGGGTTGGCTCGAAAGTGTGTGGTTGACCTGAGATGAATAGATTGGTTGTATCGACATCGTTGCGGATGTTCCGATCGCGGCGTGAGACCTCAAATTGACCCCACAGTATGGCCAGAGCAAAATCGGCAAAAAGGCTAAAGTTGTGGTTGAATTGCCAGGCCGTATCGAGCCCGGCTCTTAGACCCATACCCCAAAAGTCTTGCTTTAAAGAGAGTCTATTCGTTGAGCGGTTGAACGCGACAGTTTGGGTCACTTCGTAATCTTGATTGATCCACGCCCCCTGCAGCCCGGCGTGAATCCGCATCTTGAAGAACTGGCTGAGGTAAGAATTGCGCCCGAGCGAGAGGCACAGACTCTTAAAGTGCAGATCCCAAACGGCCTTCGAAAAAGAGAGGGTTTCGTTGGGTATCCCATTGCCAGACCAATACGAGACGAGATCGCTTGTTGTCCTATCTTTGCTGACCGAGTCCCTTGCATTGGCGTTGATCCATGTGTACTCAAGAAACACATCCCACCCATCGTGGGGAATATTGAGACCGAGCCCCACCTGAAATCCAGCATCCATGCCCCAGTTCAGATCGTGAATCGACCCTTCTGTGGCATTGCGCGATACACCTGATGCGGCGTGAATCAACCCATCCTCACGCACTGTCCAATAAATGAACGATGCCGTTGTGAACAGATTCCAAGAGCGTCTCACTTGAGGGCCCGCTTCAGGGGTCACCTCAATACAGTCGCAGTTATAAAAATAGAGGGGCTTGCAAGGGTCTTCGCAATTCCCATAAAGTGATAAAGCTGGGCAAAAAAGCCATAATAAACGGGATAATTTCATAGCCTCGAGCATGCCAGAGAGGATAAATTTATCAAATGATTATTTTTGATTAGCGCATGTACGGTCTTGGACACCTATTCGTGAAAGTTTTTTCACAAACAGAGTAAAAGTCTTCGATTTTTTTTGACTCTATTGCATAATGAGACCTTATGCACATTTGGCAAATGATCACTCCCTTCATCGAACTGATCGTCATCACCGTGATGATCAATACTCTTCTCTCTTTCTTCTGGAACACCCGTTCGATGGATCTTGTGTTGGGACTCTTGGCCTTTTTGCTCATCTTTGCCGCCTCGTCGTGGCTCCGCCTCCCCGTCCTTCACAAGCTCATGCTGCAGGTGGGACAGTTTGCCGTCTTTGCCATATTGATCATTTTCCAACCCGAGCTTAGGGTCGCTCTGTCCAAACTCAGCTTAAAAGGGCGGCGCTATAAAGAGATCACTGAGTTTGACAAGTTCTTAGATCAGCTCGCCAACTCGGTCTACCGCCTCTCTGAAAAGCGGATTGGGGCGATCATTGTCATCGAAAATGAGGACCTCCTCGATGAGTACGCGCAAAAGGCTGTCATCGTCAATGGCAATTTCACCTCAGAGCTATTAGAGTCAATTTTCACAACGACCACCCCCCTTCACGATGGGGCGATCATCATCCGCGATATCACCATCATTGCGGCGGCTGTGATTCTCCCACTGGCAGAGGACACCACGCAAATTGCCAAGTCAATGGGAACGCGCCACAGAGCTGGCCTTGGCCTCTCCCAACTCTCCGATGCGTTAATTATCGTCATATCAGAGGAGACAGGGAAAGTCTCGATCGCTCGCGATGGGATCATGACGCGGGGTGTGAAAATCGATCGCTTCCGCGGCATTATCCGCAGCGTCTTCACCCCTCCAGCTAAGAAGGGGCTGCAACACCGCTTCAACATACGGGAGTGGATGAAACGATGAAAAGTTTGTTAAAGCGCATCTTTATCGACAACTGGCCGAGAAAACTCGTCTCTCTCATCTTAGCAATCATTATCTGGTTTGTCACAGCACAATCCCTCTCAGTCTCGCGCACTATTACTGGTGTAGGAGTGCGCATTGTCCATTTACCTGAGGATATGACTGTCGATGGGATGCAAGACAACGGCCTCCTCAGAAAACGGACCACTCTCATTGTCAACGGGAATCGCAATGAACTGAGCGAGCTCACAGCCAACGATATCGAGCTGATCATCGACGCGCGCGACCATCAAAAGCCATGGGTTGAGACGATCTCAAAAGCTCACATCATGGCTCTTAACCCCGAAACCAACATCTCGGGAATCAACCGGGTCATTGCCAAAAGCATCGTCGTCAAACCACGCAACCTCTACCGCGAAAAAATTCCGATTATTGTGACACAACCGATCGGTGAGGCCCCACGCGGCTTCCAATTCCTCGACATTTGGCCCTATCAGCTCAACATTAACGTGAGCGGCCCCGAGGAGAAAATCAAGCAACTCAAAACGCGCGGTGTCAAGCTCACCTTTAACTTGAGCGATATCTCAAGGCGGGAGCTCGAATCTCTTAGCGATCAAACAGGACAGGATGTCACGAGTTTTTCTATCCCTAAAAGTTGGAAGAAAGTTTATATCCCTGAGCTCTCTGAGCACCCCATTTCAATTGACGACCCCGACAGCCAATACCTCCGTATCGACTTTGTCAAACGGAACCTCATTCCCCTTAAGGAGCCTGTCCAAATTGGCCTCTTCTACCCGATCACTCGGCGACAGTCGACCCCTCCCTCTCCTCTGCAAATTGCCTCGACACCCATTGTGAGAGCGCAAAAAGGGGTGAGCCTCCTTAGCAAACACCTCTACGCACGTGGGGTCAGTAACCTCTTTGTCGATGTCATCAAGCGCTCCTTAAAGCTCGAGGTGATCCTCAAAGGGAAAGGGACCTACCGCGAGCCGAGCTGGAGTTTGCAGTACATCAACCCCCGCGAGCTCGAGGATCACTACGTTTCGATGATCATGTCCGATGTCACCGATAAGAATGAGAGCAATCTCCTCCCACAGGTGCGCGAGGAGTACCTCCGCAACCGATTCCGCCATTACATGAACCACATGGAACTCTGTCTTGAAGATGGCACCCCACTAAAGCTAAAAATTGCCCTTGAAGGGAGCAAGGTCCTGATTAACGAGAACTCCGATGGAAAGTAAACCCCAGGTGACTCTCGTCAAGTTCCGCCTCTCAACACAAGGTGGTCTTGAGAAACAGACGTGGCGCATAGCCAAGGCCTTCTCCCGCAGAGGCATCCCCGTGCGCATCTTAACGGCAGAAGGGCACGTCAGCCGCCACCTTTACCCCTTAATTGAGATAGAAAATCTCCCCGTCGGCTCCCCCATTTTTAATTACCAAAAGCTGCAAAAATTCAATACCGCCTGCCGCAAATTTTTAAAGGCGCATCCCACCGATATTGTGTTTGGTTTAGACCGCACCTCGTGCTCAACGCACATGCGGGCGGGCCTAGGTGTCCATGCCGCTTTTCTAAAACTCAGAAAGCTTCAAGAGCCCGCCCTAAAAAGCCTCTCGTTTAAGTGCAATCCCCTCCACCGCACTGTCCTTCGATTGGAGAAACAGGGATTTGAAAACCCCAACCTCAAACTCCTTTTCACTAACTCCCATATGGTCAAAAAGGAGGTGATGGCCTACTACAATACCCCTGAAGAGAAGATTCAAGTGATCCACAATGGCGTCGAGTGGAAAGAGCTCGCTCGCCCCTTTAATGACTGGACCCTCTCAAAAAATCAGATCGCCAACGATCTCAACCTCGACCCGATCGCCTACCACTTTCTCTTCATCGGCAACGGTTACAAACGGAAAGGGCTCGATCTCATCTTAAAGGCCTTAAGCCCACTCAAGGATGAGCCCCTCCACCTCAGCGTGATTGGAAAGGATAAAGAGGTTAAAAGTTACATCGACATGGCCGATTCTCTAGGGATAGGGAGCAAGGTGAGTTTCTTTGGTCCCCAGACCGATGTGACCAATTTCTACAAGCTCTCAGACTGCCTATTGATCCCCTCACTCTACGATCCCAATGCCAACGTGACCATCGAGGCTCTCGCCATGGGTCTCAATGTCATCAGCAGCAAAAACAACGGGGGCTCGGAAATTTTAACTCCTGAGAGCGGCATGGTCTTAAACGATCTCCATGACACACAAGAATTGACCGATCGTCTCCGCAAGATGTGTGAGCGCCCCAAAACGTGGATCAGCTCGCAGAACATCCGCGCTACTGTCGAGCACCTCGACTTTAAGTCCCAATTGACCAAAATGATCGACTGCACCCTAAACTCATGATCTACCTACTTGCCCCCCTCGCCTTCATTCCCCAGTGGGCCACCCACATTCTTGGACGCCTTTTAGGCCGCCTCTGCTACATAGCAATACCCCGCTGGCGCAAACGGGCTCTTTCCAACCTCGCCCTCGCCCGCTCGCTCAAACTCTCAAATCGTCAGATCGTGCAGATTGCCAAACGCTCTTTTGAGAACCTTGGCATTGTTGCCCTAGAGTACCCCAAGCTCTACTTCCGCAAAGGGTTCCTCCCCGTCACCTGCGAGAACCCCGAGGTGGCGAAGGAAAAAGGGGTGATCTTTTTCTGCGGACACCAAGCGAACTGGGAACTCCTCTTTTTAGAGGGGACATCGCGCATGGCGGGCGTGGCCATTGGCCGCCCTATCAAGCAAAAAAAACTCTACGGCTCCATCCTCAAGCTCCGCGAAAAATATGGAGGGACCATCATCCCCCCCAAGCTTGCCATCAAAGAGGGACTCAGAGCCCTGCGCGAGGGAAAATTTCTCGGCATCGTGGGCGATCAAGGGATGCCAGAGAGCCCCTACTGCTCGGAGTTTTTGGGGCGGCGCGCCTACACCACAACAGCCCCTGCCCTACTCGCTTTAAAGACTAAAGCCCCCTTAATTGTCGCCAATATTGCGCGCAAAGGGCTCGGCTATACGATCCGCTACAGCGACCCCATTCCCCTATCAGGGAGCGCTAGCGATGTGATGGACAGCGTTCTCAAAGAGTTTGAAAAGGGGGTCTTGAAACGCCCTGAAGAGTGGCTCTGGGTCCACAACCGCTTTAAACAGGAGACACCCGCTAAGGTCTACTACAAATTCCGCCACGATGCCATATTGATTGTCGCCGATCGCCCCGATGAGTCGATCAAAGTCTTCCGCACTATCTACCCCCGCGCCTTCATCACACTCCTCACCCCTTCCCCCTTTGAGTGGGAAGGGGTCGAGGTGATCCGCGTTAGCAACCAGCAAGAGTACCGTTTAAACGATTACCGCTTTAAGCTTGTCTTTAACCTCACATCTGCCCCCTTGAGCCGCCATTTTAAACGGCAATCGGCCCTGGCCGTTTACACCAAAAAAGATTTAGAAACTTTCGCCGAATGCTCTGGACCCATCGACGAGATAGCCCCCAAAGCCCTATGTAGGAGATGAGATGATTGATAGATTCTACTGTGATAACTTAGATAATCGTGAGATTGTCCTCGACGGGGATGAGCTCAACCACCTGATAAAAGCTGTGCGCAAGCGCGTTGGCGAGAGCGTCGAGCTCATCGATGGAAAAGGGGCCATTGCCACAGCAAAAATCACAAAAATTGAGAGACGAGCCGCTCACCTAGAGATTATCAGCAAAGAGACTCACACAAAGAAAGGGCCTTTTGTGCGCCTTGTGCAAGGAGTGTGCCGCCCAAATCGCCTAGAAATGATTATCGAAAAAGGGACTGAGCTCGGTGTCGATGAATTCATCCTTGTTCCCATGGAGCGCTCTGAAAAACGCCCCGCGCAACTTGAGAGACTCCGCCGCATCACCATTGGAGCGATCAAGCAGTGTGGTCGCCTCCACCTCCCTCAGCTTACTGAGCGCCCCCACATCGAAGACCTCCCCGTCAGCCCCACGACCCTCTACGGTGCTCTTTCGCCTGAGTGCCCTCCCTTCCTTGATGCCTACAAGGGAGGCGACATCACTGTGATCATTGGTCCTGAGAGTGGATTTTCTGAGAGCGAGCTGGTATTTTTAGAGGAAAAGGCGCAAGGTGCCACCTTAGGCCCCAATGTGCTGCGCTGCGAGACGGCAGCTATTGCCGCCCTCAGCCTCATTCATCATGAATTGATCAACTAAAGATTCACAAGTCTCAAAATGCCAAAAGAAAATCGCCCCCACAGGAGCCGCCGCGTGTTTCTTACACGCAAGGTGACGAGGAGGTGATTTGCTGCAGACATTTTGAGACGCAGTCATTCATCATGGACTAGCTTGCATGCCTCCTTGATCATCTCCTCTTCGGTAAGCAACGCCCCCTTAAAGACAAGCCCCTTCTTCGGATCGAGGGTGATCAACTGCCCATCGCGCAAAATATCGGTGGCCCCATCGGCGCGGACAAGAATGGGGATATTGAGAGACTTGGCGACCCCCTTAGCATGGCGCTCACTCTCTTGATCGTCGGGGTGGTTCTGTAAGATCAGACCCGCGGCGTGCTTGACCATCGGAAGAAGGTGGTCGTTCGAGGTGCTCAAAACGACAATTTTGCCCCGCGTTTGGTACTTTTGACTCTCGTCAAAGCTCTGCACTAAGGCCACCTGTCCGATCACCCGTTTCCCCTTGCTGATCATTCCTCTTACCAGGACATCCCCCATGTTGACGACAATCATTGTGTTGGTTGTCCCGCTCACACCAAAAGGTGAGCCCGCTGAGATCACAACGAGATCCCCATACCGAGCGAGTTTGGCCTTAAGGGCCGAGCAGCTCGCCACTTTAAAGCCCTCTTCGATATTTTTTACAGGGCCGTAAAATGGGGCGACACCCCATGTGAGGGCCATCTGGTGGTAACATTTCCTATCGGGAGTGAGAGCGATAATTGGTTGCACGGGGCGGAATCGGGACATGGCACGGGGTGTTTTGCCACTTTTTGTGAAAGCGATCAAGGCCTTAGCTTGCGAGCTGTACGCGGTTTTGACGGCGGCTAAGGCAACCGATGAGCTCACGTCGTAATAGGCGCCCCGCGTTCCCTGAATGAAAAAATCTCGATAATCAAAATCGCGCTCTGTCTCTTCGATGATGCTCTTCATGATCTTCACCGCCATGATCGGGTACTTACCCACAGCCGTTTCCCCTGAGAGCATCACAGCCGAGGTGCTATCGTAGATGGCGTTGGCGACATCGGAGACCTCAGCGCGCGTTGGACGGGGGGCCGTGATCATCGATTCTAACATCTGCGTCGCTGTCACAACGGGCTTGGCCAGCTGGTAACACTTGCGGATCATCATCTTTTGGAGCTTTGGCACCTGTGTGAGAGGCATCTCCACCCCTAAGTCGCCTCGCGCCACCATGATCCCATCGGCGACCTGGACAATGGCGTCGAAGTTTTTTACCCCTTCAGCGCTCTCAATTTTTGCTAAAATGGCGATCTCCCCATGCCCCTCTTCGATCAGCAGATTGCGGATCTCCATCACGTGATCGGGACACCGGATGAACGAGGCGGCGATGAGGTCGACATCGTGCTGACACCCAAACTTGATATCGGCAATATCTTGCTCGGTCATCGCCGGGAGAGTGATCGACTCGTGGGGGATGTTAACACCCTTGCGGCTCTTAAGGTGGCCCGGGTTCTCAATTTGAACAATTGCGCAATCGCCCTCTTTTTTCACCACCTTGGAGTTGATGTACCCATCGTCAAAAAGGACCGTCTGCCCCTCTTGCAAATCGTCGATGATGCTCGGTGGATTGATGGGGATCTCGGTGTCGTTTTTGGGGTCACCCTTGATGAGTTTGACCTTTTGCCGCGCCTTGAGCTCGATCTGATCGGCTACGAGCAAACCCACACGGATCTCAGGCCCCTTGGTGTCGAGCATGATGCTCAAGGGAATGTCGTGACGCTCGCGGGCCTCTTTAAGAAGACGGATTGTCTCCGCGTGCTGCTCGTGCGTCCCGTGGCTGAAGTTGAGGCGGGCGACGTTCATCCCCGCTTGGATGAGGCGGTCGATCATCTTCTCATTTGAGCAAGATGGACCAATGGTGCAAATAATTTTTGTACGGCGATGGGTCATAACTCCCCATTATACACATGATATTTCGGATGACAAAGTTTATTTATTTTACTATAATTCCATCCCTATGGAAGAGATCAAACTCACCAAAATAGCCGTCCACAATCTCAAAAATGTCGACCTCACCCTTCCGGCCAATCGCTTCTACGTTTTTACCGGCGTCTCTGGGTCGGGAAAGAGCTCCATAGCCCACGACACAATCTTTGCCGAGGGGCAGCGCCGCTATTTGGAGTCCCTCTCAACCCATGCGCGCAGAGCCCTTCCCTCCCAAGCCAAGCCCGACGTTGAGAAAGTGACCGGCCTCTCCCCCACGATCGCCATCGAGCAAAAGACCACCCATAAATCGCCCCGCTCAACTGTGGGAACAATGACAGGCATTTACGACTTTCTCCGGGTGGTTTTTGCCAAAATCTCCACCCCTCACTGCCCCGTCAGCGGCGAGAAAGTACAGCCCCAGAGCGAAACGCAGATCTTAGATGAGATTCTCCAGATAAAGGAGGGAACTCGGGTCGCCTTTTTAGCCCCTTATGCCCGCGGCAAAAAGAGTGCTTTCAAGGAGGACTTTGCCGAGCTCTACAAAAAGGGGTTCATGCGGGTTGTTCTCGATGGGCAGATGTGTGATCTCTCCGAGCCTCCCAACGTCGACGGCTCAAAGAGTCACAACCTCGATATCGTCGTCGATCGGATCGTGATCAGTAAAGAGAACCAGGGGCGGATCAAAGAGGGGATGACTCACGCCCTCGAGGTGGGCAAAGGGGTGATGAGCGTCCTTCCCCTAGACGGAGGCGATGAGCTCCTCTTTTCGACCTACGCCTACAGCCCGAAGTCCAACCTCTCCTACCCTCCCCTTGAGCCCCACGATTTTTCCTTCAACCACCCACAAGGGATGTGCCCTGACTGCGAGGGACTGGGGACCACCCTCACCTTTGATTTGAGCAAATGTTTAGATCCGAAAAAATCGATCGAGGAGGACTGCTTTGCCCACGCCGGTTCGTACAATACCGTCTTGTGGGGAAATATTTACCGCAATATCGCCAAGCACTACAAGTTCAGCACCTCAAAGCCCTTTGAAACCCTCTCAGAGAAAGCGCAGGACATTTTCCTCAATGGGGCGGGCACCAAGCGGATGCGGATGACCTTCACCCACCCGACGACCAAAAAGCGGTGGATCGACTACGTCGCCTGGGCGGGCGTTTTGGCCGAGGCGAAAAAGCGGTATCAAGAGGCCAAAAGCGATGCCTACAAAAAGAAGATGGAAAAGAGCATGTCGGTCTCGACCTGCCCCAAGTGTCGCGGGAGCCGCATCGCCCCCTACCCCTCTGCCGCCCGCTTTAAAGGGCAATCGATCGATGCGATCACGGCGATGACCATCAGCGATGCCTTAGAGTTTTTCAGTGGACTCAAACTAACTAAGATTGAGAAAAAAATTGGGGGTGAGCTCATCAAAGAGATCAAGCGGCGCCTCGAGTTTCTCCTCGGCGTGGGGCTCCACTACCTCAGTTTAGACCGGCTCAGCTCGACCATTTCAGGGGGTGAGGCTCAGCGCGTCCGCCTATCGGCTCAGATTGGATCGGGGCTCACCGGGACGACCTACGTCCTCGACGAGCCCTCCATCGGTCTCCACCCGATCGACACCCACCGTTTAATTGGGACCCTGACCGCTCTGCGCGACAAGGGAAACACCATCATCGTCGTCGAGCACGACAAAGAGACGATGTGCGCTGCCGACGCGATTGTCGACGTGGGCCCCGGCGCGGGGATCGATGGGGGCGAGATACTCTGTGTCGGCTCTTTACTTGAGGTGATGAAGACCCCCCGCTCTGTCACAGGGGCCTACTTAAGGGGCGATGAAGAAATCAGCGTCCCAAAAAAGCGGCGCCCCAAATCAAAGCGCGCCCTCCTCATCGAAGGGGCCAAAGAGCACAACCTCAAAAACCTCAATCTAGAGATCCCCCTCGAGCAATTTGTCTGCGTCACCGGCGTCTCGGGGAGTGGCAAAAGCACCCTGATCCTCGACACCCTCGCCCCCTACTTGCAAAACCACTACCACAGAGCTGAGCTCACCGTCGGCGCTGTCTCGGCGATCAGTGGACTCGAGCATCTCAATAAAGTGATCGCCATCGACCAGTCGCCCATTGGGCGCACCCCCCGCTCCAACCCCGCCACCTACATCAAACTCTTAGATGACATCCGGGAGCTCTTTGCCTCCCTCCCCGCTGCCAAGGCGGCCGGCTACCACGCGGGGCGCTTTAGCTTCAACGTCAAAGAGGGGTCGTGCCCCAATTGCCGCGGGATGGGGACGATCCAAATCGACATGGACTTTTTGGAAGATGCCCAAGAGACCTGCGCGATGTGTCAAGGGCGGCGCTACGATCCAAAAACTCTCGCCATCCAGTTTAAGGGCAAGAGCATTGACGAGGTCCTCAACATGACGGTGCGGGAGGCCCTCAGTTTTTTTGAGGCCCACCCCACCATCTTCCGCAAGCTCCAAATGTTAGAAGAGGTGGGCCTCAACTACATGCGCCTCGGCCAGTCGTCAAAGACCCTCTCTGGAGGTGAGGCGCAGCGGATCAAGCTCGCCAAGGAGCTTGTGCGCCCTGCGACGGGACGCACCCTCTACATCCTCGACGAGCCGACAACAGGGCTCCACTTTGCCGACGAGAAAAAACTCATCGCCATCTTGCACCGCCTCGTCGATGCCAAAAACACCGTTTTGGTGATTGAGCACAACATGGACCTTGTCAAGACAGCCGATACGGTGATTGACCTTGGCCCCGAGGGGGGACAAGGGGGTGGGCAGCTGATGGCTATAGGGACGCCGGAAGAGATCGCCACCCTAGACACACCGACGGGACTCACGTTAAAAGAGGCGCTCCACCCCAAACCGATCGACAAGAGCAGCCTGAAAAAGACCAAAGCGAAAACGTGCCAAACCATCGAAATTGTCGACGCCGAGCAAAACAATCTCAAGAAGATCAGTTTAACAATACCCCGCGATAAGATCACTGTCCTCACCGGCCCTTCGGGATCGGGAAAGAGCTCCCTGGCCTTTGAAACCGTTTATGCGGAGGGGCAGCGCCGCTACATCCAATCTTTGCCCGCCTACGCCAAACAGTTTGTGCAGGAGATGCCTCAGCCCAAAGTGGGGATGATCACAGGCCTGAGCCCCGCCATCGCTGTCGAGCAGAAAAAACACGCCGGTAACCCCCGCTCGACAGTGGGGACCATGACCGAGATCTACGATTTTCTCAGGATCCTCTACACCCACCTCGGCACAGCCTATTGCCCTGAAACAGGTGAAGAGATCACCGCCATCTCGGAAAGTGTTGTCCTGGAAAAACTGCTCGAGCTCAAAGAGGGGACGCCCCTCCACATCCTCGCCCCCCTCACTTTAAAGCCCCCCGAAACACTCGAAGATGTGATCGAAAAGTGGAAGGGGGAGGGATTTTTACGCCTGAGGGTTAACGAGACGATCCACCACCTCGACGACCCGATTGCTCAACCCCCCGGCGCTAAACTCGATCTCGCCCTTGTGGTCGACCGCCTCACAGTCAAACCGAGCAGTGAGCGCCGCCTTTTAGAGGGGATCGAGGTCGCCACAAAAATTGGCAAAGGGAAGATGATCGCCCTGCACAAAGAGGGGGAGCTCTTCTTCAACCTCGACTTTGCCGTCCCCTCCACGGGACGCTCCTACCCCCGCCTCACCCCCCACTCCTTCTCTTTTAACAGTGTCGATGGGATGTGCCAAGAGTGCCAGGGGATCGGCATCCAGTACGGCTTTGACCTCCTCTCCGACGAGGCCCTCTCCGCCCTCTCACCATCGGGGCTCATTCGCTACTTTGTCAAACGGACCCCCAAGGCCCTGCTCGAGATCCTTAAAGAGGCGGGCATCGACCCCAAAAAACCGATTGCCAAGCAGACAAAAAAGGCGATCGACCTCTTCTTGCACGGGGCCAAAAAAGGGCTCCCCTTCCGCTGGATGGGGCTCTACCCCTTCCTCGCTATGGCCGCAAAAGGGGGCTTTCCCAAACTCAAAGAAGCCCTGCTCCCCCACATGAAAGAGGGGCCCTGCCCCGCGTGCAAAGGGAGCCGCCTCAACCCCCTCTCAAGTGGCGTGAAGGTGAATGGGACCACCCTCCCCGATCTCACCGCCATGCCCCTTGTCAAGGCCCTGCCCTTTCTTAGCGACCTCACCGTCCCCAAAATCTTAGACGAGGTCAAAGAGGAGCTCTCCCGTCGCCTCACCTTCTTAAACGACATTGGCCTCAACTACCTATCGCTCAATCGGAGTGCCCCCACCCTCTCTGGAGGAGAGACGCAGAGAATCCACCTAGCGCGCCAGCTTGGCTCGGCCCTCACCGGTTGCCTTTACGTCTTAGATGAGCCCACCATTGGCCTCCACCCCCACAACAACATCCGCCTAGGCCACGCCCTCACAAAACTCCGCGATCTTGGCAACACCCTCCTCCTTGTCGAGCACGACCCCCTCACCGTCGAGGCCGCCGACTACCTCTTTGACTTTGGCCCCAAAGCGGGAGCTGAAGGGGGACAGATCGTCGCCCAGGGGACCATCGCCGAGATCAAAGCCAATCCCAAGTCACTCACAGGGGCCTACCTTTCCGGCAAAAAATCGATCCCCATCCCCACCAAACGGCGGAGTGGCAAAGAGTCGATCTCCATCAAAAATGCCAACGTCCACAACCTCGACAATCTCTCTCTCACCATTCCCAAAGGGGCCTTCACCTGCATCACAGGGGTCTCGGGATCGGGAAAATCGACCCTCGTCCACCACGTCCTCCACCCCGCGATCACACACTCTTTAAAACAGCGCACACCCCCTAAAGCCATCAAATGGGACGGGATGGAAGTGAGTGGACTCGACACCTTCGCCAAGTGCATCGCCCTCGATCAATCCCCCATCGGCACCACCGCCCGCGCCGATATTAGCACCTTCACAGAGGTCAACACCCACCTGCGCCGCTTCTTTGCCGAGCTCCCCGAGGCGCAAATCCGCGGCCTCATGCCCGTTAACTTTTCCTACAACCACCTCAAAGGGATGTGCCGCAAATGCTGGGGACTTGGGTACCGCTCCATCCGCCTCCAGCTCATGCCCCCCGTCCGGATCAAGTGCGCCTCCTGCCAAGGCAACCGCCTCAAGCCACTGAGCCTAGAGGTCACCTACAAAGGGAAAAACTTTGGCCAGCTCCTCAACATCTCAATTGACGACGCCCTCGACTTTTTACCCCCCGTCCCCCGCATCCAAAAGATCCTCACTATCCTCCAAGAAGTGGGCCTCGGGTACCTGAAGCTCGGCCAAGAGATCCAATCCCTCTCAGGCGGTGAAGGGCAGCGCCTCCGCCTCACCCGCGAGCTCATCAAACGCTCCCGCGGCAAAACCCTCTACCTCTTTGACGAGCCCACCGTTGGCCTCCACAGCGAAGATATCCTCAAGCTCCTCCCCATCTTCCACCGCCTCGTCGACAAAGGGCACACCCTCGTCATGATCGAGCACAACCTAGACGTCATCGCAAATAGCGACTACCTCATCGACATTGGCCCCGACGCTGGCATCAATGGGGGCAAAATCGTCGCCACCGGCACCCCAGAAGAGCTGGCGCAGCACCCCTCCTCCCACACAGCCCTCTATTTAAAAGAATATTTTTAATACCAATTTTTCCTAAATTTTGTTAAAATGGTGACTCCGGGGACCTTAGGGATTGAAACGGCTTGAATCAGGTCAGAATCGGAAGGTAGCAGCCTTAAGAGCGCAGTTTCAGGCCCTAAGATCTCTCCGGTTTATTTCTCTTCTTTTCATTAATAATAAGATTCGGTAAAGTCTCTCCTTAAAATAGGAGAACTTAATGTCACAGATCTCACAAATTACCGACACACTACTTTATTTCTATGACTCTGCCACTGAAGCTGACGGCTGCATCACTGCCGCGATTTACACCATTGCCGCTGCAATCCTTTTCCCCATCACGCTAACGGGCCTCTTGCTCCACGCCTGCTTTTCCATCGACATCATAGATTCTAACGACCAGACTATTGATATCGTGCCCAATGATCGTGAACTATCTAAGGAGGAGCCAGGCAACGAGACTCTTTTAGAGGCGCAAGCAGGAGACATTCAAAATTTATTAAACGATCATATTAGGAAAGACGATTGGGCGGAAGAAATCAGGCTAGTAAGGGGACAACATTGGGACAATCATTTGTTGGAGAAAATCGTTGAAACCTCTTTGTGGCATCTCCTCATCGAAGAATCATTTCATACGTCAGACAACCCCTCTGACGCATCAAAATTTTTAGACCTCATTGATAGTCAGGCTGCTCGTATTCAAACTGTCTCGATTCTTATTAGGAGATATTTTTATAGCCCATTGGAAAGAGTTGCCCTTTCTAACATCGAAAAACACTTCACGGAGGAAGAAATTCTGGACGGGCTTCAGCCATTTCCAGATAACTTATTGGACTCCCTTTCATCTATTCAGTTTGCCCAAATTACTTTTGGAATAAAAAATGCCACGATTAAAGGTGAACTATTGAGGAAACTGATAGAGCCAATCTCTGCTGAAGCTCCTCATCTTTTAGAAAGAATAGCCCTTGAAACAGCAGCTACTCATCCTGAAGTGGCATTGAAGAGCCTTCAAAAGCACAAAGGTTGGATTGGTACGCCCGAGCTTGAAGTCATCAGTCACAGAATTTTGCTTGGCGCTGCACAACTGATTCAGAAACAAGAAATTGAACAAGCCCTCGTTATCTTATTTAAGCTCCATCAAGTCACAGGCGAAAAATCTCAGCCCTGGTCAGCTAAGAATCAGCAGAAAAAAATCCAAAATGTGATTGAGCTCCTTAACTCGATCCAAGATGAAACCACGCGCGAGCCCGTCATCCAGAAAATGCCCACCATGACCCAATCAGAGCTCAGCATTATTGTGCCCTTACTCACAACTATCGAATTTCTCAAGCTCTTTTTAAAGAATGAGAATAACCAATCAGACGCACTCATTGCAGCAGCAAGCGAGGAGCAGAAAAAGTCACTACAGGAACCCTCATTAGTTTTTGAGATGCTTGATCCTCGCCCCAAACATAGGGAAGAGCAGATTACGACGATCCTTGAGCTCACAAAAGACGAAAAGCTTATTAACCCCCTGATAGATGAACTCACCGCAGAGCTTGTAAAAGTTCAGAGTTACATTGAAAAAGAAGAAAACAAGTACGGAAACTCCCCAATTGTCGACCCTATCAGCTTGGAGATTATGAAAGAACCGGCCAAGCTAAGCAATTGTGGCCATGTCTTCGAACGTACAAGTATAGTTGAGTGGAAACAAGGGACATGCCCACAGTGTCGAAAGCCCTTCATAGAAAAAGATATCATTGAGGACGAGACAACTAAAAACGCTCTGGCACATTGGGAGCAAGGCTATTTAAAATATTAAGCTCTTTTTATTTTAATGCAAGGTCTTGTAAAGTTTCTCCAGAAAGAAGGACTTAATATCACAAATCACCAACTTGCCGACACACTACTTTATTTCTACGATGCGACCGCTGAATCTGACAACTGTATCACTGCCGCAATTTACGCCATCGCCTCTGCAATCCTTTTCCCCATCACCGCAACAGGGCTATTGCTCCGCGCCTGTTTTTCCATTGACGTCATTGATCCTGGCGACCAACCCATCGAGGTTGTGACTGATGATCACCAACAATCTACTAATCTAGAAGTAGAGCCCCCCACTCAGAATGATTTGCCCCTTATTGATGATCAACCGATTAGTGAAGAGGACAAAATCACTGCGATCAGACGTTACATCAAACCCTAGACCCTGATTACTACCAAACCTCACTTAGGACTCGTTTGGAGAGACCAGATACAACTGTAGCGATGATGACAAGGGTCTTCCCTTGTCAAAGAGCTACAGGCCGTAGATGGTCTCTCCAAACGAGTCCTAGGTG